>Ga0114919_10000513_pt1 | contig 29981 bp, 18 predicted proteins | sample BlataG_FD_88682 | JGI IMG/M metagenome (GOLD analysis project Ga0114919, IMG submission 88682) | Deep subsurface microbial communities from Black Sea to uncover new lineages of life (NeLLi) - Black_00105 metaG | ecosystem: Environmental > Aquatic > Marine > Oceanic > Sediment | place: Atlantic... | reverse complement strand
TGGCCTGCGCTTTTTTTAGCGCAAAGGAAAGTTGCCGCAAATTGTTCTGGCAAGCGGCACTACGGGCGCTGGCCCGGGAACTTTGCACGGCCGGAAGCAGTAGGGCGATCAGCACCACGATCACACCGATCACGATCAGAAGCTCAACGAGTGTAAAGCCTCGGGGTGCCTTGCGGCCACATTGAAAACGCAGCATGGTTCCTCATTCCTTAGCGATGCGGCTTAAAACGCACCACCATTTGTGCGAGGAAGGAAAGCAACGGCTGCCACGTCCCTTCTCACATCCTCACATCGATTATTGCACCCCGTTTTGATCGACCGTGGTTCTATGCTCTCACTAAAATACTTACATCAAAAAGCCGCCACGATAACGGTTGATTGGCGTTCTGGCGCAGCTTCCCGAAGGCCTTTTCGGGATCCATGGTGGGCCGATCTCAAGGCTAACGAATTGCGCGAGAGGAGTCAACGAATTCCTTGGGATGAGCGGCCGAGAGACGCGGTGTTGGCCAACACACGGCCAACGCCCCAAAAACCCCTCTAGCCCTAGCCATTACGGCGACGGAAAAATCCGCAAAGGCCAAGCAGGGCAATACTCAGTAAGGCCAGCGTGGTGGGCTCAGGAACTGCTCCTCCACCACCGCTCGTAACAAAGGTGAACATCGGCATATACGCCGCCGTTGCGGTCTGCGTTGAATGGAACTTGGCCCTGCCGTCGCCAACCATCACAAGCCCCGTGTTGGTGGTCCCGCCACTATGGGTGCCCAGTCCGGTATCCGTGGCCCAGAGATCAAACAGTGTCTGGGCGTCGCCCGCGTAGGTGAAGCTGATCGGATTGCCATCCACACCGGTGGTCATGGCATCGGCTGTGCCAAACAGGTCACCCGTTCCCACACCACCCTGGCCATTTTGCCAGCCCATGTAACTTGCCCGCAGCTTGTAGTCCCAACGAGTCTGGTTATTTCCATGACTGCCACTGGAATAACTGCCCACATCTTGGCCTTCCTGCCAATCGGCGTCAGTGTCCGAAATATGTGTGAGCGAAACGGCGGTTCCAGCGTAACCAGCTCCCGTCTCGTACAATGTGACGTAGGCACCGGTGACGCTGGTTCCCGCATCAGCGGAGTTGTCAAACCGCAGCAGGCTTTTCATCACCACACTGCCACCATAGACATCTGTGCCGAAATAATCGGAATAGCCCCTGGCCCTGGCAGTGTTTCCAAATCCGTAGCCGAGAAAAGTTGCCCAGGTATGCCCTACCAGAACGGTGTCGAATGCCTCCGTATTGCCGCTGTAAACGAGATCGGCACGTGCGGTGCTACCGGGAATCAGAATTGCAGCGGCCAGCGCGCCGATGCACACGAAATGAGAAATTTTTTTCATTAGACGACCCCTGGTTATGTCCCACCAAGCTTGAGCAGAGACACACTTGCCCCGACTGGAAAATCAGCATGTACAGCATGCCGGAGTCCCAACCACCTGAAATCTGACGTTCATCCTAACCAAACAATGAGTAAAATCAAGCAATTGGCGACGAAAAGCAGGAAGAATTCCGCAAAATTCAGTCAGTTTTCTCTAAAAAAGAACTCGGACTCGAGAATCCTGCACGAGCGGAAATACGGTCGATATTTTCTTCAGTTTCAAATCAGTATTGAAAATAGACGTAAGCCGCCTCCTTGGAGGGGCAAAGAAGTCGATGACGAGTAGTGGCACTAGGGAGTGGTCGGGGACCGTTTGTCTTTTGAAGAATGCCGCGAACGAAGGAACCGCACCATCTCGAGTTGTTCGGCGGGCGAAACGGCGGTCCCGTTGAGATCGACCTGTTTCAGGGCAGGTAGCTTGCGAAGTGTCTCGAGACACTCCTCGGTGACCTCGGTTCGACCAAGGTCTAATTGCTCAAGATGTTTTGCTTCGAGCAGATGCGAAACGCCGGCATCGCTGATTGCTGTGGCTTCCAAGTTGAGATGCGTCAAATAGTCTGGCAAATCAAGCCGCTTCAAATCGTCGTCCGTGAACTTGCAATAGGATAAATCGATCGAGAGTTGCAACCGTCCTCCGGCTTTTTCGAGTTGCTGCCCGATATCTTGGCTGGCCGCATATCGGTCCCGCAGAAGTTGGTTCAACTGTTCGGGAGGAATTCGCCCGGCCCGGGCGTTGAGTGGTTTCTCATTTTCAGAACAGCTGATGAGCAATGTTGCCGCGATGACACAAACCGTCGCCCTTAGAAAAAAGCCCGTAGAAACGGGAACCCACCGCTGCGCGAATCGCTGGAGTCTGATCGGTGGGGCTTTCTGGAATTTTCGTAGCCGCATCTGATAACTTCTGTTGCTTATTCGAAAAGTTTTAATCCCGCATAACCGGGCTCAAGGCAGAGAATCGCAAAGGTGGTGCAGTAGAGCCGGCCTCCCTGGCCTGCAAACTGACCCCGAAGCAGCCAACTGCCATCGTCTACACCCCCGATGGTTTGCTCCGCTATCAGAAACGGCTCGAGCATGCCGATCCAAGCATCCCAAGTATCTCCACCAACCTGATACGCCAGGAGCGTGCCATGTTGGTTATAATAAACATCTCCGCTGACGACATCAGGCTCGTTTTCTTCAAAAAACTGCTGCAAGGCAACATGGTCCGGGGGGACGCCTCCGGAGACGGAAAAGCTGGGTGAAAGTTTGTAGGCGTAAGCTCGGGAGAGGAGTCCGCAAGATGTTGCGCGAGGGTAGATTTCGTTCGGATTCCGTGGCGCGTAGGCATATTTTGAGTTGATTGAAAGACCAGAGGTTGGATCGGTGAGCGGCGAGGAACCACACTCATCGAGAAATTTTTTCCCCGCATTCAACTGTCCTTCTAAATTCGGGATCTCGACCCCCGCCTTGTGCGTCGCAATCAGAGCGGCCATTGCAAATGCGTGATGGGAAATATCGCCTTTCGGGTTGTCCGGATCGCCGGGATACATGGGACCTTTGTTGCCCCAAAATGCGGTGTACGCCCATCCTCCCTGGCCAGCTTGCGCATAATTGGTATAGGTTGCTGCACTTTGTGCCGACTGCCGCATCTGTTCCATCGTCAAATCACACGACTCGGCACAACCACCTTCGTGGGCCTCCTGACTGAGGATAATCGCCTCACTCATTGCCCAGTGGGCAAACAGATGGCAGTACAGATCGGGTCCAAAATATCCAAACGGCGAGCCACCTTTTTCCGGTTTTCCAGGATTGTTCTGATGGCTGATTAAAAACTTGATGCCATCACACACGTTCTGTCGGTAGGTTCCGCTATAGGGTGTATTGCCGCTGCCCAGATAGGCCAGCACGGCCAAACCAGTCGCACCACCCGGGCCACCAGAGCTGCCGTCAAAGTCCCAACTGCCGTCGTCTCGCTGCTGGCGGGCCAACCAGTCGAGGGCTCGATCCACCGCCCCGGTTGGATCGACGGGCGGGTCGCAGGGGTCGGGGCCGGTCGCTTCGTAGGTTTCCTCCTCTTCGTCGCAGATGAATTTAACGGCGTCTGCAAAGACCCGATTGAAGCCCGGGCCACTCACCTCGTTGGTGAGCGTGACGGTCGCACCGTCGCCCGCTTCAAACTCATACGTTCCTATGGGTTGTTCCCAAAAGGCAAAACCCTGACTTTTTTGATCGACGATGATTGTTTCCGATCCGCCTTTATGGTGGATCGTGACCGGAACCGCGCTCGCATTGAATGGCTGGCCATCCCACCAGAGGTAGACCCGGTAGCGGCCCGACTCGGTCACGTTCACACTGAACGTGGCACTCGCCTCGCCGTTCTGCTGATCATTCCAGTAACAGTCCGACTCCCAGAGGTGCTCGGCTCGCATGGTTCGCGGCTCGGTCATCGGGTTCCAAGTTCCTACCAGCGTGGGGTCATTCACAATGATTTCCACGCCGGGTGAGCAACCGCTTTCTTCTTCGCCTGGCGGCTCCCCTCCGGTATCCTCCCCACCGGTGTCTTCATTATCATCTCCGTCGTCACCGCCGGTGCCCTCTCCGGCATCATCTTCATCCTCGTTTCCGCCTCCACCGCCGCCTCCGCCTCCTCCACTGTCTTCGCCTCCACCGTCATCTTCGCCGCCACTGCCCCCACTGGGATCGCTGCTCGAAATGCCGTCCGTGCAACCGTCAGTCGGGTCCGTAAAGGACGCTGACAACTCTGTGCCATCGGTAATCAGTTCGGTGCCTTCGCCGAAATCGCGGGTCGGTAGCCAGCGGTCCTTCCAGACGCAGACCAATTTATCCTCGTCGTTGACCGGGCTGAAAGACGCACTGAGGTTGTTTGGGTCGTAGAGATCCATCGACTCGGTATGCCCATCGTAAAACACCACATTCGCCTTGCCGAAGTGAACCAGGGCACCTTGTTCTGCCCGGTCCGATGGATCTGCAGTCTCTCTAAAAGCTTTTGGTGTGGTGATCGCAGGGGCAATCTCTTGGGGATAGGTCAGGGCAACAATCTTTCCCGCATCCTTCACGCCCAGGCGGTGGACCCGTTCGTTAAAACCGTAGCTGTTGGCGTCGCCGCTCGCGCCTGGAGAAGACCAGATGGCATCACCGTCCTCGGAGTACGCACTGAGGTGCTGTTTGAATCGATCAAAACCGGCTGCATCTTGGATGTTCAGCTTGTCGGGCGGGATATTGGCCTGCGCTTTTTTTAGCGCAAAGGAAAGTTGCCGCAAATTGTTCTGGCAAGCGGCACTACGGGCACTGGCCCGTGAACTTTGCACCGCCGGAAGCAGCAGGGCGATCAGCACCACGATCACACCGATCACAATCAGAAGCTCAACGAGTGTGAAACCGCGGGGTGCCTTGTGGCCACATTGAAAACGCAGCATGGTTCCTCACTCCTCGATTTTCAAGCAATGATATTGCGCATGACATGCGCCTCCTTGACGCCTGTTAGCTTTCGGTCGAGACCCGAGTGAAAATAGGTGAGTTTCGTGTGATCCAGACCCATCAGATGCAGAATGGTTGCGTGTAGATCGCGGAGGTGGTGTGGGTTTTCTACCGCTTCCATGCCGAATTCGTCGGTTTCGCCATAGGTATGCCCGGCTTTCACGCCACCACCGGCCATCCAATATAAAAAGCCTTTGGGATTGTGATCGCGGCCACGCTGCTCGCTTTGCGACACCGGTTGGCGACCAAATTCGCCTCCCCAGACGACCAGCGTTTCCTCAAGCAGTCCCCGCTGTTCAAGATCGGTTAGCAGTGCAGCGATCGGTTTGTCGACCTCCGGGGCATGGATCGCGAGGTTTTCCTCCATGCCATTATGGGCATCCCAGTTTTGTTGTTGATGGCCTCCCCCGGAGTAGATCTGTACGAAGCGGACGCCCCGCTCGATCAGCCGACGTGCGGTCAGACACTGTGTGCCAAAGTGTCTTGAGCCGATCGAAAGTTTGTGCTCGGGTTTTTTGTCAAACAGCCCGTAGTTCTCGAGGGTTGTTTTCCCTTCTTGCGAAAGGTCCATGGCCTCCGGGGCACTGGTCTGCAATTGAAATGCGAGTTCGTAACTTTTAATGCGGGCAGTCAGATCGCTCAGTTCAGGTCGCTCGGCAAGATGCGCCGCATTCAATGCTTCAAGTGTTTTGAGTTGATCCTGCTGCCCCAGAATATTCATGCCATCGGTCGGCGATAGATCAAGAATGGGATCACCTTTGCCACGAAACTGTGTCCCCTGGTATGCAGCCGGCATATAACCACTCGACCAGTTATGGGCTCCTGGGATCGGCCCACCGCGGGGATCGAGCATCACGATGAAGCTTGGCAGATTCTGGTTTTCCGTTCCCAGTCCGTAGGAAAGCCAGGAACCGAGTGTTGGGGATCCGAGAATAATTTGGCCGCTATTCATCTGCAGCACGGCCGAGCCATGGGCAAAAGAGTCGGCCTGGAGTGATTTGATCACACAAAACTTATCCATGTGCTGCGAGATATGGGGAAACGCATCGCTGCACCAGAGCCCCGATTCTCCATAGCGGGCAAATTTTCTTTGCGAGGCCAGTAGTTTTTGTTTCTTTACCTTGTGGCGACGGACTTCAACGTCGATCTCCTGGCCGTCTCTTTTTTGTAGTTCGGGCTTGTAGTCAAACGTATCGACTGCCGAGGGGCCACCGTACATGAAGAGAAAGATGCATCGTTTCGCCTTCACAGGAAAGTGCGCCAGTTTGGGTGCCAGCGGGTTGTAGTCCATTGCCGAGGCCTGCTTCGAGAAAAAGCCATCTGTATCAAGCAGGCTCGAAAGCGCAAGCCCGGTGAAACCGGCGCCTGTTTCCCAGAGGAATTGTCGCCGATGACCGCAACACTTCGTATGTGTCTGGTTTTGATCTGTCATCGCCAAGGCCTACCGAAAGTAATACAGATGAGGTTGCAGCGCGATCCCCACGAACTTTGTTACAAAACGCATCTCAATAAACAGAATGCACCCACAAGATATTTTAACCCATATTCAATCAATGTAAACAAACTCATTGAGGTTGAGAACTAGTTTTGCCACTGCCGCCAACGCACGTTGCTCGGCTTGCTTGGGCGGATTTCCAGTGATCTCCACCGATTGGAACTTATCGCGGACAAAGAAATTACGGAATCCCAATTCGGCCCCCCAAGTTCTTAATCCCACGCGATTACTGTCGGTGAGTGGGTCGTCATCGGTGATTTGAAAAAGCGGTTCGCCATTGAGTGTAACGTTAATTTCTGGACCGCTAAACGTAATATCAATCTTTTCCCAACGCCCCGCAAGAAAATTGGCAGCAGATTTTTTTAGCGTAACGGTCTGTTCACCCACGCGGCGGATTTCTGCGGATTGATTCTGCGGATCAAGATAGAGTTCGTATCCCTGCCATGTATCACCGACAGCATGACCTCGAAAGACGAGCGAAGAAAAATATGCGTTTTGGTTGAGCTTGAGCTCACAAGAAATTTTGCCGTCTTGCACAGCCGCTTCTTCTGAAAAGGCAACCGGTCCACGCGCGAGTCGTACCCAGTGAATACTATCGCCACGTCCCGGCCAGTCTCCCCGTTGATAGGTCCAGCCCAACATCGGGTCTTTATAAAAATCAGAGCCACTGCATTGATCGAGAAAGGTTTCATGGAGAGCCGGTGGGAGTGCTGGTGCGAGTTGGTATGCCTGTTCACTTTGACCGAATCGCTCGAGTTGGCGGTTGTAATAGCCGGTGGCGATGCGAAGCTCATCGCTGCTCGGCTCGCGACCGAGGGCCAATGCATAGGCTCTGCGGATTTGGTTTTCGGTGCGGTTTTTTTTGCTACTGTTCTGCTCGGTATTGCCCGCCACTTCTCGGCTTAAACGCTGGGCAAAATAGTCGGCCTGACGGGTGATAAACTCGCTGTTGAGCAGCCCGAGCGCCTGAGGTGCCACGGTCGTCCGACTCCGCGCGGCGATGGACTGTTCGGTACTGGCAACGTCGAACATTTCCAAAAAGGGTAACTGGAGACTCCGTTTGGCATACACATAAACGCTGCGACGATTCCGTTCTGCAGGCGACGATTTTCCCCAACCACGGCCGGGCATGGATTGGCTACCGATAACTTGTGCAGGAAGCTGCGGGTAAAAGCCACGCCCACCCGCTGTCAGGTTCAGTTGGCCACTGGTGGCTAAAACAGCATCACGGATTGCTTCCGCCTCTAAACGGCGGACATTTTGTCGCCAAAGTAGTTTGTTTTCGGGATCAACGGCTAAGCCTTCGGGATCGGTAGCGCGGGAAGATTGGCGGTAGGTCGCCGAAAGCATGATTTGTTTATGGAGTGGTTTGAGTCGCCAGTTGCCCTCGATGAATTTGCTTGCTAAATAGTCGAGCAATTCAGGATGCGTTGGTGGAATACCCGTTTTCCCAAAATCGCTTGGTGTGGGGACAAGTCCGCGACCAAAGTGATAGTGCCACAATCGGTTGACTAGGACACGAGGTGTGAGTGGGTTGTCGTCACTGGCAATCCAGCGGGCGAGTGCCAAACGTCGTCCGGTAGAGTTGTCGCTTCCACTACGATCCGTCGGAATAGCAACGTCTTCTTCGTCGGGTTGACTAAGTACTTTTGGAAATCCAGGTTCGACTTCTTTGCCTGGCGTAGCGACACGCCCGCGGAGCAGAACATGGGTTGGGCGTGGGGTGCCACTGCGTTCGGTAACTCCGAGGGTTTCTCCGCCGTTTGGAAGAGGAACGACTACAAAATTTCTCTGCTCTCCCTCAGGTTTTAAGTAGTAGTTGACGTTGCGAATAAAGGCAAGCATCCGGTAATAATCTTCGTGTGGCAATGGATCAAATTTGTGCGCGTGGCAACGAGCGCATCCGATCGATAGCCCCAAGAGCGCTCGCGATGTGGTTGCCAATATGTCGTCGTAGCCATCGAAAACCGCTTGCGAAATGTCGTCCGGTTCATCGTCCCAAACGCAAAATCGATAAAAAGCAGTAGCGATGATCGAGTCGTCGGTCACTTCAGGAAGTTCATCACCGGCCAACTGTTCTAAGACAAATTGATCAAAAGGTTTGTCTTGATTGAAACTGCGGATCACATAGTCTCGGTATCGCCAAGCGTATGGCTTTTCGTCATCTCTTTCGTATCCGTTGGTCTGCGCGTAGCGGACTAAATCGAGCCAATGCCGACCCCAGCGTTCTCCGTAGTGCGGAGAATCCAGCAGGCGATCGATCAATTGCGAATAGGCATTTGGGTTCGTGTCATGGACAAACGCTTCAATTTCTTCGGGTGTGGGCGGTAACCCGATCAAATCAAAGGTTGCCCTGCGGATCAATTCGCGCTTGCTCGCGACAGTGGAGGGAGAGAGCCCATTCTGCAAAAGCTTTTCTCGAACAAACGCATCGAGGGGATTGCCCGTTTCTAAAGAAGTGCCCACTTGCGGTATCTCGGGACGAACTACCGGTTGATACGACCACCAGGCACGGTCTTGGTCCGTAATTTCGATCCCTTCTCGCTGCTCTACGTTTTCGTGTTCACCCGATGATCCCGGCCAAGGGGCGCCGAGTTTTATCCAATGCACCAGATCGTCGATTTGGCGATCGGATAATTTTTTTTCCGGAGGCATCGTCAGTTCCTGGTGCTTAATGGCACTGATCAGAATGCTTCCGCTGGGGTTTCCAGGTTTGATAGCCGCTCCGTAGCCTTCACCCCCGCGCAGGAGGCCTGCGAGTGAGTCCACCCTTAAGCCACTCTCCTGTTCGTCTTGGCCGTGACATTCGTAGCAATATTCGGCCAACAAAGGTCGAATTTTGTTTTCGAAGAAGGCGACCGCTTCGGGATGTTTGCTACCGGTCGTTGGAGGAGTTTGCTCCTCGGCACAGGCCCAATACCCTGTCAAGAGAACAAGGCTAGAGAATGGAAGTAAACAGAAAAATACCCGTCTTGAACGAGATGTTCTTCTACAAAAAAAATCGGCGACTTGTTCCATTGGAGCAAACATACGTGTCTTTATAACCAGAAAATACGCACATCGTCGGGAATGGTGCATCTTGGGTGGGCGGGTACGCCCAAACCATCACAAAAGCGAACACTTCCCGGAAGAAAAACGATCTTCTTCGGGAATACGGTCGCCTTATGAGGTAAACGTCGACCACCATTATAACCGATATCCTGCGGAAAATGACATCGGTTTGGTGGGGCCTTTCGCGGCTGCTGCAGAACAACTTTTGTAAAGATTATTCGAAAACCTGCGGTTTTACCTGATGTAACTGTTGTTGTCTGAGAAGTCTTTCACGTTATCGTGAATGCATCTGTGATTATCTGTGATTGATGTACAATGGACTCCTTCTAGGAACACACGCTCTTTCGTCCTATGCATAGTACCGATAGCCTTCCCGAGCCGCACCATGCGATCACCGGTAGTCTGCGACAGCGTCGCACGATGCGTTGGTCTCTATTGCTGATTCTCTGCTGTTTTTTTCTTTCCGGCTTTGCGGCCCTGCTTTATGAGGTCGTTTGGCTTCGCCAGTTTGCGATCATTTTTGGCACTTCCGAATTTGCCTTGGCCGTTGTTCTCTCGGCCTACTTAGCCGGGCTTTCACTGGGAGCTTCTATCGCGGGTCGTTTTGTGCATCGAGTCCGAAGACCCGTACTTACGTATGCGATTCTTGAGTTGGTGATTGCAGGTACCGCAGTTGCGGTGCCCATTGCACTCCAATTTGCACGCGTTGTACTTGTCGAGCTTTTTGGAGGACAGGCAGAGCCCACTGATGCGGGGGGTATCTTTCAGGTCCTGTTTATCATTGCCAGTACCTTCATCATCATTATGGTCCCCACAGGTGCCATGGGAGCAACGCTCCCGCTCTTAACGCGACATGCCGTTCGCAATGAATCAGAGGTAGGTGGTCGAGTTGGTTTACTCTACACGATCAACACGTTGGGGGCGGTTGTGGGAATCCTGACTGCCGCATTTGTTTTTTTGCCAATGTGGGGAATGTATGCCACGATGCTTGCGGGAGTCGTTGTTAATTTTATCGTATTTTTGCTAGCGGTTTTCGCCGTTCGTATCATGCCGCGAACAGAGAGCGCGGAGGGAGATGGCACAGCAGAAGAAAGTTTGCACCCCGGTAGCCAGGCATCTCTCGCGGGGCAAACAATACCTGTCAGTTCGTTGACCGAGGATGCGGTTCGGCCGCTCCTGGGTCGACTCGTTTTACCCATTATCCTCTTTTCTGGTGCCGTTTCCTTTGCCTGGGAAATCATTTGGACCCGGCTTCTGGCGCACGTACTGGGAGGAAGTATTTTTGCATTTGCGACGATGCTCGCGAGTTTTTTGCTTGGCATTTTACTTGGCAGTGGAATTGCCTCGCGCTGGGCGCGAACGCGTCGTCAGGCAGCTGACGGGCTTGCGATCTGTCAACTCGGAATCGCTTTAAGTTCACTAATCATCTTTCATCAGATTGGCGTACTCGCCGAATGGGGACGATCCCTTGGAATCAGTGAGAATGCAAGTTTGTGGACAAACGCGAGTCTTTCCATTGCAGTTTTGTTGCCATCGACGCTCTTTATCGGCGCAACTTTCCCGTTTGCGGTTCGGCTTCATACGGAGACGTATCGCGTAGCGGCGAGTGCCACGGCCCGCATTTATGCCTGGAATACGGCGGGATCGATAGCCGGATCACTGCTGACAGGTCTCGTGTTGCTGCCGCTATACGGTTTTGCGACAACCGCTGGGATTGCAGTATACATCAGTCTTTTGCTGGCAGTCTCGCTTGTGCTGCTAAGAGCAAAATACACAGTGGGACTGTTTGGTTTTGTTGCTGCCGGCATCCTCGTCGTCGTCTTGTTTCCCCCTCAGCGACCAGACGGCATTCTGCGGATGTCACCTTTTGTTCACCGGGATCATGAGGGGAAATCTCTGTATGCCGGAGTGGGTCGGTCTGCAACGGTCCATCTCAGTGAAGGAAATGGATTATTTTTTCTCAGAACCAACGGCTTGCCAGAGGCAACGATACCCGCCCGGGGCGCCATTGCTCGAATGACAACTGAGGAAATGCTCAGCTTGCTGCCAGTACTCGCTCGCCCTCAAGCCAAATCGATGTTGATCATTGGTTTGGGTGGAGCGCTTGCCGTCAATGCAGTGCCACCTTCTATTGCTGAAGTCGATGTGTTTGAACTCGAACCAAAGGTTGTGGAGGCGAATCGTCAGATTGCCCATCTCCGTGATCGAGATTTTCTTAGCGACCCCCGGATTCGTATTATTTGTAATGATGCGCGAGGTGGTCTCGCACTGACGACCAAGCGATATGACTGTATCGTTTCGCAGCCATCGCACCCTTGGACAGCGGGAGCTTCGCATCTCTACACGCGCGAATTTATGGAGGAAGTACGCAGTCATCTGACCGACGATGGTATTTTTGTGCAGTGGATCGAATTCGGTTTTGTTAACCAGTCATTGCTCAAATCCCTGGGGGCAACGCTGGTGGAAGTCTTTCCTCATGTTCGGCTCTACCGACCGGGTAATAATGCTTTAGTGTTCCTTGCATCAATGGAACCGTTCGATTTGGAAGAATCGGTCACGCAAACGAATCACCCTATGATGCAATCGACAGATTTTTACAACCGACATGGATTGCATGACGTGCATGATGTGGCTGCAATGCTTACTTTTACGACCCCACAGTTGGCCCGCTACTGCGAGCATGCGCCACTCAACACGGATGACAGCAATTTATTGGCAACCCATTCGTTGCGACTCATGCTTCCGGGAGAAAAAAAACGTCTCGACGATTCCCTGATCGCAGGGGATGTACTTTTAGATGCTCGAGGTTTACGGGATAAACTCGATCTTGACCTTGGATACCTCGGCCAACTGCTCCAGGCAAATCAGCAAACGGCACGTGCTGACCAGTTCATCTCTTCGATTCAGAATGAAGAGCAGCGAAAACTTGCCCAGGCCCGCGTTCAGCTTCAACGCGGTGAACTCAGCGGTTGTGCTGCAAGTCTTCAAGCGGTTCTCGCAGAGGACCCCGAAAATCAAACTGCTCTGGCGCTCGAGGCGATGCTCGCAATTACAGAACGACGACCGATCAGTCCAGGAATCATTAAAAAGTTAAACGAGCCGACCCGAACAGTTGCTGAATGTTGGAATGATGCTAAAAGTCAAGATTGGGATGCCGTTGCCAGGCTCGACTCGCGTCTGAGTCAAGCAACGCCCCAAGATGTTTGCTTTCCAAGTGCATTATTTCTCCGCGTCGGTTGGCGGAATCAAAGTGGCCAGCCTGAGAAGGGTGCCGAGGCCATTGAACTGCTGCAAAAAGCGGTTCCCTATAGCGAGCAGACCATGTTTCTTCTGCCGTGGGCCTATGCAGGCTTACTTGCTGAGGAAGATGTGATCGTTCTCGGTGCGGTCGAAAAAAGAATCCGGATTGCGCAGGGAATGAAGAAAAATCTAACTCCTCAAGCTCTTCGCGCTTTTGTTACCAAGCACGAGGCGATCCTAGATAAGATGAATCACTCCCCCGAGGAGTTGCAGCCTCGGATTGCACACGCTCGGAAGCGATTGCAACTGCTGCTTCGCTAAAAAAAAGGCTGCCCGAGGGTTTTATCGCGTTTCCGCAGCGGTGCGTTTGAAACGACTGGCAAGAAAGGTTTCGATCGGGAAATCAAGCTCTTGATCGGTGATTTGTTGAGCGACGATACGTCCGGTCAGCGGTGAAGCCACAATCCCGGTACGAAATCCTCCTGTTGCATTCATATAGCCGCTTATATTTTCCATCGGACCGAGGATGGGCAATTCGTCCTGAGTCCCTGGGCGTAGTCCCGACCAAACGCGTTTAATACCCACGTGGCGGAGGCAGGGCACCGTTCGTACCGCTGCATTGCAGAGGTGGGTGATTGCCTCTGGAGTTACTGAAACATCAAATCCTGCGTTTTCCGTTGTGCTGCCGATAAGAACTTCACCATGTTTTTTTTGTAAGATGTAGCAACCCGAGTTACTTAAGCATGCATTCAGGACGTGAGGCAAGGTTTGCGTGAGCACAACTTGTCCGCGGACCGGAAAGATGGGCAGCCGTATTTTTGCTGTTTCCGCTAAATTTCCAGCCCATGCTCCCGCTGCATTCACGACGGTTTTGCAGGAGAACCGTTCTTCCTCTACCTGCACGCCAACAATTTTGTCGCCTTCTCGACATAATTCGGCAGCTTTCGTTTCGTGGCGAAACTCTGCGCCCAAGGCAATGGCAGCGCGTTTAAAGCCCTCGGCAAGCAGCATAGGATTGACCTGATGTTCATCCGCAAGGCGGGCCGCACCAAGTAAATCACCGGTTAGCTGAGGCTCAATTTCTTTCGCTTCTAAGGCCGAAAGTACCTCGAGGTTATTTTCCTGCGGTAAGCTGTCGGCAACCAATTGCACAAATTGCTTTTCTTCTTCGTTGAAGTAGAGAAACATCAACCCCGCACCGGGTTCATATTCGATATCGACCCCACCGAATTCTTTTAGTTCTGCGGCCAGTTCAGGAAAATAGCTATTACTTTGTGCCAGAAAATCTCGAAAAAAGCCCGGTAGAAGTAATTCGTCGTTCAAAACACCCGATTTCGAATGCGATTGATGATGAATAATACCGCAGCCCAATCCGACCGCTTCTCCCACCGGCCAGAGTCCTCCGGCCGAGGCAGACGTTGCGCGACCGGGAAGTGTTTTGTCGATGAGTAAAACATCGACAGATCTCCGCGCTAACTCAAAGGTCACTGCAGAGCCGATGACTCCACCACCTACGACGATAACCTCTGCAGTCTTTGCCATAAAACTATCTAGTGCTTTTCTTGTATCGGATCCAAAGAAAGTTCGGTCAGAAGATCGGTCATTGCCAACGAACCGATCGGAGGACGAACTCGAACATTGCCTACTTCCGCCACGGATTTCCCTTCTTTGTCTGCGATGAGTCGAGCCACTGCGGGCCAGCACATCTTTCCTTGACAGGGCCCCATCCCGGCCCGCGTGATTACCTTGAGGGTACTAATGTTTGTCCCCCCAAATTCAATGCCTTCCTCGATTTCTTGCCGGGAAATTTCTTCGCACCGACAAATGGTTGTATCCGGGCAAGCCAAATCGAGTAGGCCAGGACGGATGCGATAGATGCGATCGAGTGCGGATCGAAATATCCGCAGTTTGCGAAGTTGTTTTGCGAGTGGGTCAAATCGTGCTTGGTACGTCACGTCGTCTATGGTGCCAAGCTGATGTGCCGCTGCCAATCCGGCAACGGTCCCCTCGATTTCAGCCACAATCGCGCCTGCCACACCTCCCCCATCGCCCGCGACACGCACGCCGGAGACGCTGGTTTCAAAGGTGGCGTCGACTTGAGGGATCCAGCCTCCTATCAGTTCACAATATTCCATCGCACAGTCAGCCATTTGGGCCAACTCCGTTCGAGGGACAAAGCCATACCCGATGCACAGCGTATCGATCGCAATGGTGGATGCCTGGCCTCGGGGTCTTCCGTTTCCATCGCAAGCTGCAATCGTTGCGTTTTCGATACATTCGCTTCCCTCTGCGCTGGTGACGAGGTGACCCCAGTGAAGAGGAATATTTGCCTTGCGTAATTGCTGTAAGTAGTGGCGACCTTGACGGAGTAATTTTGGGTATGAAAAAAGAGAAGGCAGGTGCCGAAAAGCATCCCGACGTCGGGCAGTTTCTAGGACACCAACGACCTCGGCACCAGCTGCGTGCAACTGCGCAGCAACGACGAGCAGGAAAGGACCACTGCCTGCAATCAAGATCCGACTGCCTGGTAAAATGTTCATCGTCTTCACCATCGACTGCGCACCACCCGGTGTCATTACACCGGGTAAAGTCCAACCCGGAAACGGCGAGACAAATTCATAGGCGCCCGCCGCCAAAATAATTTGCTTGGCGGCGATTATCTGCCACCCGCGGTCTGAACGAACGGCAAGTCTTCGCTCCGGAAAATATCCCCAAACACTCGTGTTAGGGAGCCATTCGATTTGATCCTTCAGCGATTCTAATTCGCCAATCATTTGCTTGCCGTGGAGTGAACTCTCGCCTGTGGGCACAGAAAGTCCAGCGAGTGCAGCGGGTGATTGCCGATAAATCTGCCCACCGGTTGAAAGATTTTCGTCGATCAACGTTACGCCGAGACCTGCACGGCAAGCGGTGGCCGCTGCGGCCATGCCGGCTGGACCGGCTCCCACAATCACCAAGTCCCGCTGGATCATTCGTAGCGCTCCAGTGAATCGGCGGGCTGACTCTTTATCTCGAGGCCGTCGGTCACTTGGTACTGACACGCCCGCTGATTGGGGTTGCCATTGACCTCGACCAAGCATTCGAAGCAGATCCCCATATTGCAGAAGAGGCCTCGCGGCTCTCCCTTGCGTTCTGTTTGTCTGAGCGTTCGCCCGCCACTGGCCAGTAGGGCCGCGGCAATGGTTTCGCCTTCAAATGCCTCGATCGACTTTCCGTCAAAGGTGAAGTCGACCCGCATTCCACGATTTCCCTCAATGCGTCGGGGGCCGCTGCCCGTTTTTACGCCATCGGCATTCACCGAAGGATGACTTTCGTCTTTTGCGGAAGAGTGGTTCGTCGCGTCCATAATTCCCCTGGAGCCTGCTCAAAGTCGAAGTTAACCGGTAGGCAACGGCTCATTATCCTGGATTGGGGCGGTGTTCGATCGGTCTGCCCGCCTATTATAGCTATCGGCTGGATTCGCAGTGCTAGCAGATGAACCTGTCCCGAAGGGCTGGCCCCGAAGTCGCCATCTGTGGGCGAACATCGCCAAAAGCGGTCTCATCCCTATAAACCAAACCGTTAAAATCGCTAGATTTCCTTTTTCCCGTTTCGAATCGCCCAGCCCTGCTTGGCGAGAAAAGATTCTCCGTCTAGGAAAAAAGAGCGCGAAATAGGTCATTGGCTGGAATCGTCGTACATCGATGTACAAAAGGTTCTGCCTCTTCGCGATCCTTTGCTCGGTTTCGCTCGGTTTTGCTGGTTCGAGCCGAACGACGATGAAGTCGCTCGCTGGTTGGAGCGGCATATCCTTTCGTTTATTGTTTTTGCCATTCTTTAATCACAGCATCTGTGATGTCTGCTGCCGGGTCGGCAAAAAAAACATTGTTCCGCGTCCCCTTCAAAACCACCGTGAAATTTCCTTCTGCGGAAATTTTTAAGATAATCGGTCGGAGTTCAACCTCAAAATCCAGCATCTGTTGCATTTGCATCTTTTGCAGCCCTTCTTGACTTCGCCTTCTTAGCTGCATGGTGTCGCGTTGCATCCGCTGCTGCATTACCCGTAAAATTTCCAATTGTTCTGGCGTTGTATTTTCTCCATATCTCTCGCGTTTGGCATCAATGTCTGCTTTGAGAAGTTGTTGCTGCCGCATGATATCTTTTTCTTCCGCTGCCCGTTTCTTTCTAAAAACATCTCCGGCCTGAACATCCCAGCCAGTTTCTTTTGCAATATCATCCATACGAATGATTGCGACGGAGTTTTTATTGGATTTGCTGGAGAACCATACGAAGAGTACGGCCACCACAATGATTCCACCTAATATCCATTCCACACTATCCGGTTTGCGTTGCATATTCGCCCTCATTATTAAAGCTTATGTGCCGCCAAAGAGTGTTGATCGTCGGCGGTGATCAAATTTGATTGCACCAATCAGAAGTAAATGGGTTTGCACAAGCATGTTTGCCTGCGGCAGGAGGCATTCTAACCGCCTCAGCTTTAGCTTGCCAGATTGTCTAACGTGCTGAAAGTTTCTGATTCAGGTTTACCGTTTTTTGTTGCGGTGGTTCAAGTCTCTGTGGTCCATCGGACCCGGTTACGGCAAAATTGTGCGGAGTTTACCCATGAAACTGCGATAAAATACAGTTCCCGATCGGCGAGTGGTATGTCGAAAGTAGGTTGGAATACGCCAAAAATGTCCTATAATGAGAAAAGTGCCTTCCGGCCCTCGGGCCACCTTTTTCCCACCCTCCGCTTTGCTGATCGATCCACACGATCTCACGTTCTCATGGCAGTTTCACGTATTCACACACTTTTACTTGCGACAGTAGTCGTTGGGCTTGTTTCTTTGGTTGCAGTGTGTGTTTCGGTTGCGGCTGAACTCGACGCTAAGAGACAACCCCCTTTGTCTCGAAAAGAGGTGATCCGCCATTGTGGCCCAAGGACGGTCGATATTGAGATACTTGGTCACGATACAGAAGGGAAATGGATTTCGCATGCTGCCGGTACGATTCTGCACGAGGATGGATATATCCTTACGTGTGAGCATGTGACTCATCCAGGCGATTCTCAGAAAGTGATTTTGGCAGATGGAACATCTTATCCCTACAAGGTGCTCGCCCGGGCGGGCGGTAGTTATGACACCGCCATTTTAAAAGTGGATCCGAAGGAGAAGTTACCAGCGGTTCAGTTAGGCCATAGCGATTCGGTCAAACTCGGCGAGCAGGCAACGGTTATCGGTAATCCCTCCGGACGGCGACACTCGGTGAAGCATGGAGTGATTGACCGTGTCGCCTGTGGTGGTGGTACGCAGATCCAGATCTCGCAGGCCGACATTGGGCCGGGAAACTCCGGGGGGCCCGTTTTCAATAGTCGTGGAGAGCAGATTGCGCATGTGCACGTCAAAATCTGGACCCAGAAGAATATTTCCCGTCACATTCGGGTAGATCACGTCCGCGATGCGTTTGCCAAAGTATTTTCAAACGAGGATCGTTATAAGCAGCGCCTCGGGATTGTGGTGAACTGTCAGGGGGATGCGGCGACTGTACTGGCCGTGGAACCCGACTCCGCTGCTGCGGAAGCCGATATCCGTAAAGGTGATGTGATTGTTGAACTCGACTCGATGCGTATTGGTGAGGGATACCACTTTGGCCTGGCCCTCATGGATCACGTTGGTAGTGCCCCGCTGAGCGTGCGGATAAGGCGTGGAGACCAACTTATAGCCAAAAAGTTACAACCGAAGCCTCAGTAGTGTGTCTAGTGAGCGGCAATTTTGGCTATGGGGAGAGGTCTTAACCTACGCACCGTCTGTCTTTGCCTTGAGTTTTTTTGCATTGAGTCGCTGCATTTTCTTGAGCGAATCAAGGATGGCACTGGCACCTGAGAGGGCATGGTTTGGCCGGGGGTGGGCCTTGTCGAACACACGGAGCATTTCTTGCGGTTCGATCGGGATGGCATCTTCGTTGATCGCTCCTTCCGGGTTGGTGACTGCGGCCAGATCGAGTCCCAGATGCCGCGCGAGAAAAGAATAGACTGCAATCCGCTTGGAGTGATTGTAATTGTGTTGCTGGTCTGGAAAGTGTGCATTTTCGACGAGCTCTTCACAGCCGAAAAGTTGGTAGATATTGCGAATGTAGGGAAGTTCGATTTTGGGAGTGTGCTGTGTCCAATCAGCACCACACGATACAAGCAGGAGGGGTCGGGGAGCGGCGAGCGCAGCAATTTCGGCATTGTTTGTGTTGTGTGTCGAACTCTTGTGGATCGGTAATCCGCTCTCGCACTTACACCCGCCATAGTAGTTTGCCGCGACCATCACGACGGGGGCCGAAGCGGTGATTCGCTCGTCTAAGGCAGCCAAAAGAAAGGTTTGCGTGCCTCCACCCGATGCCCCGGTAATGCCAATGCGTTCGGGATCCACATCCGGGAGGCTGCAGAGAAAATCGACAGCCCGGATGCTGTTAACGATCTGCATGGTCAGTGCTGCACCTTGTTGGTGTTTCATTTGGGTGCTCTCACCCCAGCCAACCATGTCATAGGCAAAAACGGTGGCCCCCATGCGCGCCAACGTCGCACAGCGAATTTGATGATCGGGCCTGAATCGTCCGCCTCCGTTTTCACCCCCGAAATGTCCATGGGGGCAGAGAATACCCGGGTGTCTGCCCTTTTTCCCAAGCGGACGATAGAGGTTCCCGGTCACAAAAAAACCAGGAACACTTTCAAAGGCCACGTTTTCGACCGTATATCCTTGATGTTCTCGCCGGGCACCGCAGATCGGTCGCAAGGGGCTATCTGCAGGAAAAGGCTCCAATTCGGCACCCTGTAAAATACCTCGTCGCACACCGTCTGCCCGGTTCTGCCATTGCGGGAGGTTGCTGTATGTTTTGAGATACGCTGTAAGATCTCTTTGTCCCTGGGCAGGAGAGACGTGCAGCGAGTGTGGTTCAACCGCACAGGTGATCGGCGTCTGGCCCCCGAGTAGAGCCAGGTATAGCACCGAGGTAAAAATGCATTGCAAGCACGCAAAAACTTTTTGATTCATGGTCTAATAATTGATAGGGAAAGAAGAACGGTCCACAATCTGCTACAATCTTCACGGATTGTCGTCAAAATGGAAAGACCCAAGGATTGAGTGCTGACGTACTGTCGAATCTTTGTTTTACTGACTCTTTATCGTTTTGTGAATGTCAAATAGCATCCCCCAAGTACTTAAGTTTCATCGGCAGCCCAAGATGGCTGAATCGACGTTGGTGCTTGCCTTCAGTGGCTGGATGGATGGCGGCGATGTTTCTACCGGAACGGTGATGCGACTTGTCGATCTATTGGAAGCAGAATCCGTTGCAGAATTGGATCCCGAGCCTTTTTATATTTATAACGTGCCGGGCCCGATGGAGGTGGCGGAGATTTTCCGTCCACATATTGAAATTGAAAATGGTCTGATTCAAAGTCTGCAGATGCCGACCAATACCTTCTATTGCCACGAAGATGGAAAACTGAGCCTCTTCGTAGGGAAAGAACCGCATCTGCACTGGAGGAGTTTTGGCGAAGCAATTTTTGAATTTGTCAGGACGGTCGGGGTCAGTCGGATCCTGTTCGTCGGCTCTTTCGGGGGAGCCGTGCCGCACACGCGAGAACCTCGTCTTTATGTGACTTGCAGTGATGCAGAATCTCTCGAGGAAATGGAGAAATACGGGGTTCGGCGAAGTGGTTACCAGGGCCCCGGCTCTTTTACAAGCTATTTGATGACGCAGGCGAGTCGAGAACATTTAAAAATGACATCCTTGGTTGCCGAGATACCGGGTTACTTGCATGGCACCAATCCACTCAGCATCGCAGCAGTCACCCGTCGGTTGGCAACAATTCTCGCCCTTTCTACGGATTTAGATTCGCTCCGTACGATGGCCACCGATTGGGAAATGCAGGTTTCGAGCAAAGTGGAAGAGGATGAGGAGATGGCGGACAAAGTTCGGGAACTCGAGGAACAATACGACAATGAATTGCTCGATGAATCGAGTTGAACAACGAACGTCCTTTCCCGGTTGTTGTTGGCAGGTCTGTATAAATTTGCCCGAATAAGCTGTCTATTTGTTCTATTTGTTCTATTTGTTCTATTTCCCCTAACATGGTTATTTTCAGCGTCCAGAATATCTGGCGGCTCTTTGGATAAGAAACCGCATCTCAAGCCGATGAGGTCCATCTTCAACCTTCATTGGTCCGATACAATAGTGCTGTCACCGAACGATTCTATAGTGTTCTGCATAAGTGCTCTGTATAAAAAATCGGTCTGGTAAGGCAGCTAGCAAGCAGCCAGAATATGGTGCCTGTTGTTCCGATTGACCCATGCCGTTGCCACCGCCTTGCATCACACACATTCTCAGGCCGCCGAACGAAGGAGATCATTCGTGCGTCACTCTTTAGCCCGCATCTTAAGTTTATCTTTACTCTTCATGTTCTTTGGTCTGTTACTGACTATTCCCGCCATGGCTGTCATGCCGGCGGCGCAGGTTCTTCCAGATACAACGCGCGGGTTTGTTTCCATTCCCGATTTTTATCGTTTGCAGGACGATTTTGATAAGACGCAAATTGGTCAGCTCCTGCTCGATCCAGTTATGGAACCTTTCTCCAAGGACCTCAAGCGGCAGTTGAAAGAAAAATGGAGTGATGCTCATGAGTCACTTGGGTTGACATGGACGGATATCGAAAATGTGCCAGGTGGTGAGGTTGTTGCTGCAAGGATTCAACCTGCTGAAAATGAATCGGCGATGGTGATGATCGTGGATATCACTGGCAAGCAGGCAGAGGCGGACGAATTGCTTCAGAAAGTTGCTGCCCGCATGACATCCCGCGAGGCAACGGTGGAACTCATCGATGTACAAAACACCTCCCTCACTGTCTACACCGGCACAACCAAGGCAGACAAAGGCAATCAGGCAGTCTTTTTCATAGCACCGAATCATCATCAATTAGTCGCCGCCGATGACCTGGATATCGCAGAAGGCATCTTGCGTCGCTTTGCAGGTAATGCAACCGATAGTCTGGCTTCCGTTGCCGCTTTTGATGCCACGATGCGGCAGGTTGATAGCCAACAGGGAAATCAAGTTAGTCACCTCCGTTGGTTCGTCGAACCTTTTGGGTTTTTGGAGGCAACGCGGGCCGCAGATCCAAACTATCAGCCGAAAAAGGGAATCGATCTTTTTCAAATACTCCAGGCCCAAGGATTTGATGCGGTGAAGGGTGTTGGAGGTCTGATTAGTTTTGCCAGCGGCGAGCAAGACATTCTCCATCGCACGATGGTGTTTGCCCCCGCCCTGGAAAGAGAACCGGGAAATTCGAATACGGATAAGTATGATCTGGCGATGCGAATGCTGAATTTCCCTAACAGTGACTCCGCATCGCATCAACCACCGAAGTGGATTCCGCGCAATCTGGCGGCCTACATCAATCTCAATATGGATTTAGTCAATGCGTTTAGCTATTCGAAAACGCTTGTTAACGCTTTGGCAGACGACGAAATTTTTGATGATGTCATCGATAGTCTGAAAAGTGATCCAGCTGGCCCGCAGGTTGACGTACGGAAGGATGTTGTGGCCAATTTGGGCGAAAATATTTCGGTCCTTTCCGACTATCAATTGCCCATTCAGGCAGACAGCGAGAGGATTCTTATTGCGGTGGAATTGACGAATGTCGATCCTGTCCGTCGTGCGGTCGACCAGACGATGCGGAATGACCCAAACGCACAAAAGCGGATGGTTGGAGATATAGTTGTATGGGAAATCGTAGAGGAGGAGATTGAAGAACCTGAGTTAGATATCGAACTCGGTTTTGATGACTTCGAGGTTGAGGAAGAAGAAGAGACCGTCCAATCACTCCCGACCTCCGCCGTTACTGTGGCGCATGGACGTCTGATTTTGAGTTCTCATTTTGACTTTATCAAACGTGTTCTTACGGATTCGAACCACCGCGAAACGCTGGCAGGCAGCATGGATTATCAAACTGTCAGTGCAACGCTTTCCAGGCTCGGCGCTTCCTCTACGAGCATCCAGACCTTTTCCAGAACGGATGAGGAATTTCGTGGAACCTACGAGTTACTGAAGCAGGGAAAAATGCCCGAATCCAAGACGTTGGTGGGGCGGGTTCTCAATGCAATCCTCGATGAGGATACGGACGATGAGGAGTTGCGAGAGCAGAAACTCGATGCACAACAACTTCCGGAATATCAGATGGTTCGTCGCTATCTCGGACCGGCTGGTATGTTTGTCGTGAGCCACGAAGATGGCTGGTCCATCACCGGATGTTTTCTGAGTAAGGAAACGCTGCAGGTGGTCCTTAAAGACGTAACTGGCTCGAAGGGCAAATAGTCGCTGCCAGAGATGGGTCTGCGATTGCTCTTAAGCGGAACGCGTTTTCCTGTCTCAGGTGGTGTACCTACTGCCGGCCAACCTTCGGGCCAACGTCGATTCTGGCCCAAAAAGGGTGCATCCTATCGCCACGGGTTCGAACGTCCTCGAGCATGGCCGCAATGCTTGGTTTTGCTCCGCGCACATCCGGGAAGCCGTTGACCGAAATCCGCAGACGCTTATCGAAATCGATCAATTCAGGGGTCAGCCAGACAGTCGTCGGTGCGCGACCGGAAGAGACCCGAACGGTGGTTCCATTGTCGGAGTTCCGGATGGTACCACTGACTTTCATCGTCTTCACACGTTTAGGAGGCCACTGGTTCGGATCGGCGACAATATGGGAGGGCATTTGATTGATTTCTACCCACCAGAAGTAATTATCAAAGGAGCGAATAGTGTGGCAGGCGAATTCTTTACGGAAAAAGTTCCGGGTATGGTATTTCATCCAGTCGAAGAGTTTAAGTATCTCATCTAAAAAGTGTTCCTGGCCGCGTCCTTGATAGTTGACGATTGTTGCGTCGTATCCCGTATGACGCAGATAGCGATTAAATTGGTACGCATTTTTTGCCATTTTATTCCCGTCCAGTTCACCCCCGACAAAATAAAAGGGGACATATTTTGCGTTTTTCCAGTACAGTGCGTTGTAGCTGTACTGAGCATGATCGGCGGTGGCTACAATCGGAAGGACGCCTGCCCAGAGGTCGGGATGGGCGAGTCCCATATCCCATGCGGCGTCGCCACCGCTTCCGTGGCCGCTAAGAAATACGCGATCGGTATCGATCGATACGCGGCGTGAAGCATCCCGAAGACTTTTAAGGACGGCCGCATGTTCGCGGGCAGTAAACTGATATTTTGACTGCCGGGGTTGTGCCCATGCGGGCGCAATCACAATGTATCCGTGCCGCCCTGCTTGTCCGGTTCGTCGTCGTGATTCATCAACTCCACCCGCCCACCAATCGATTTGATGGCCGGGACTCGTATCTCTTCCATGCAAGGAAACAATAACCGGATATCGCCGATAGGGATCGTATTCGGGTGGCAATTGGATGAGATAGGGAACATTTTGTTGTCCGTTACCAATTTGTGCCTCGAGTTGATAAAATCCGGGCGTATTATCAATTGTCTTTGGAAGTTCAAGTGGCGGTTGCATGTGATAAAGCACGGCAGCCACCCATTTCGGTTGGCCAGCCTCCTGGGAACGTATTTGCGCGACGATACTTTTGCGGTCACTCAGCACACCGCTCCGCAAAAAAGCCCGGACAAGATTGCGGACGCGATAAAGCGATCTTGCGACCGAAAGATTATCGGTTGCCTCGGCAGATCCCACAATCCAACCACTGATTGCGAGCGCCATTTTCTTTTCTGGTTCTAAAGCCGGATCTTTTTCTAATTGAATAAAGCTCCCGAGTCTTTCCAGTGTATACGCATTAATCTGAGAAATGATTTCTGTAACGAGTGGCTTCAGATCTGCGACAATTTCCTTGTTTGCGACGCGATCAAGTTCGCGCTGAAGCCCTGTTTTTACGATGGCGATTCGATCGGCAACACCCTGATATTTCTGTAAGATTTCTCGCACCTCGATCAGCGTTGCGCCAGCGACATTCTTCTCTGGGAATTGTTCCAAAATACGCTTGGCTAATTTGTGTTGTCCCGCGTCATAACGCTGTGTAATTTCGCGCAGACCTCGTGTTGCTTTCAGGTTTCGAATCCCCACGATTTGCCTTTGCCAATCGCGATCTGGAAAATCAGCCGCGATTTTTTCAAGCTCTTTCTCCGCTGCGGCGTAGCGTTCGCCCTCAAGAAAAAACTGATAGAGATCGAGTCGTCGGTCGATGTCTGTTGAATCAATAGAATTATTTAAAAGGCTAGAAAGATATTCGGCCGACAACGTACTGGTTGCATAACGTTGGTCGATTAATATCCGCCGTCCATTACGAAGTGTTTGCACACGATAAAAATTTGGAGTGATCTGCGTGATCCCTTGAATAATTCCGGCGACTCCTTTATTGGTACGTATTTCGATAGTACGTCGGCCAAAATTATCCCAGCGGGCGGTTTCGTCACCACGATTCAGAATAGGTCCGAGTGCGATGAGTTGATTTCCATTTTCCGCCACGGGCTGGTGCGGTATGTCGAATCGGATATTCTCCTGACCGAGATTCGGCGTCACTTCCCGAATTTGATGAAAAGAAACATAGGTTCGCCGCAGGTCGTCATCCACAAGGACAATACTTTCACCCCCTTCGCTGTTGGATGTGTTGGGATTAACGACCAACGTGCCGATGCGAGCAACTTCTCCATCCAGCGTCACACCGTTTTTTAAATGAATACGAGCCGCTGAGACAGCGCTTCCGGTCAGGCCGATTGACGCGAGAGTCGCGACAACCCAAAAGGCGTCTCTATAAAAAAATGGCAGACGTGGGCGATTCATGGCAACGGGTATTTTCCAGAGCAGGGCATTGCGGCAAGGAAATATTTTGCACGATTTTATGTGGAAAATAAACGCAATTGTGGATCTTTCCTCCCTCAATCTGGAGGGGTATCCATTCCGCTGCCCTATTGTCTCTCTGGCCCCCCGAAAGTCAAATTCGTCTGTCACACCAGTTTGGGAGGTCGAAAAGGCCTCGGCTGATTGACAGATATAGCGCAGCTTGCCCAGAATGGCCTGTCCCATTCGTATTCCTAGGTACCCCAAGTGATTACTCAGAAACTGGTCATCCGGTTGTTGCTCCTGGCCGTATTGTTGCCCGTGGCGTTGTCTGTGGTGATGGCCACCGGGCATTTGCTTCGGTCCATGGAGGATGTGCTCTGGGGAAATATCCTGCTCCGCATAGCGCTTTCTGGAGGCATTGTCTGGCTGATCACGCTTGTTTTGCTGTTGTTCGCCCTCGCGGTTCGAGTCGCCAGCCCACCCGGTTTAGAAGAAGATTCCCCACCTGCCCAGCCGATGGATAAAAAAGAGGAATAGGCGGTTTGCCTCGGCGGAAAAGAGCGTTATTTTGGGATCTTTGGGTGAAATCTGGGCAATCGGGGCTTCGCTTTTTATAATGGTATTGGAGCAGATAGCGGCCCTACGATTTGGGAGGAACCATTCCTGATGGCGTCCGGATCGACTGTATCGGGCGATTCTCAAGAGGGATCGCGGATGAAGCGGCGCGAGGTACCCTCTGGCTACATTGAGGGTCAACTCGAAAAAACCAGTGGCGAAGTGCGCCTGATCGAAATCAGTATTTCGATTTTGACAATTTGCGTTACGGTCCTGCTCTATCTTTTAGTGCTTGGAGTTGTGGAACATTGGTTTGTCACAGGTGGAATATCTGCCCTCACGCGCACGCTTCTTTTAATCGGTCTTGTCGTTGGCCTGAGTTTTTATGTTCGCGACCGATTGTTTCCTTATTTTCGCTATCGAATTAGTCTGGCGTACGCTGCGCATACCATCGAACAATCAGAACCGCGACTAAAAAACAGTTTGCTGAATTTCCTTTTTCTGCGTCAGCAGAAACAAGGTGTTCAGGAAGTGGTTCTTCGCGGTCTTGAGCAACAGGCTGCTACGGGACTCTCACGCGTTTCAGTCGACTTATCGCTCGAGCGGCGGCGACTGGTGCACCTGGGTATTGTCGTCATCGCGATCATTTTTCTTGGCGGGCTGTACACCGTATTTTCACCCAAAAGTCTGGTGCCTGAAATCGGACGAATGCTCGTCCCCTGGGCAGAGATTGACGCGGTGACCCGAGTGAAAATTAAAAATATCCAGCCGGGAACTAAAAAAGTACCTTTGCGATCCAGGGTTGAAATTTCGGCTGAAGTCAAAGGGCTACGCGAGGGTGAACCGGTTTCAATCATTTTTTCGTCTGCGGGTGGTGGCGCTGTCGACCAACGGATACCGATGGGTGCGGGCCCCGACCCCGATGACTATGCTGCACGGTTAGCCGATAGTGAGAAGGGGATTGTCAGTGATCTGACGTATCGAATTGAGGCAGGCGATGCATCAAGTAAAGAGTACCAACTGGAGGTGATCCCCGCTCCAAGCTTTCAGGTACAAAGTGTGGAGTATCGCTATCCTCCCTACACAGGACTTGAAAATCGGACGGTGCGTGAAGTGGGCGACTTGAGGGCAATCGAAGGAACGCGAGTTCATCTTGACGCGCAATCTACGGACGAAATTGCGGCAGCTTGGCTACATCTTATGGGGGAACGGGATGGCTTGAAAGATCGCCCTGTGCGAATGGACGTCGACGGTCATCGCGCAGCATGCCAGTTTACACTTCGTCGAAAACTCGCAGACGGTGATTCGATTCCTGAATTTTCCACGTATCACCTTTCCTTAAAAACGCCCTCTGGAGAAGTGAATCAAAATAAGGTGCAGCATCAAATTTCAATCCTACGGGACCAGCCTCCCCTGGTCGAAATATTAGATCCGCAGGAGTCGACGGTCGAAGTCCCAGAAAATTCCGCACTGTCTTTTGAAGTCCGCAGTCGTGACCCCGATTTCCGTTTAACAGAACTCTGGCTTGTTGGACATCAGGGGGAAAGAAAACGATTTAAAATTGATTTACTTGGTCGTTCGAAAAGGGTGGGTGAGCCGTTGCGTGCAGTCCATCGAGAATCGACACGGCTGGTTCCCAAAGCCTGGGGGTTGCAAGCGGGCGAAACGATTTCCGTTTTTGCTGTAGCGATCGACAACAAGCAGCCCGATGCGAATCGATCCGAGACGGCGAGTCTGCGCGTGCGTATTTTGCCACCGCTGCCAGGCAGTCGTCAGGAAAACACGTCTCCATCGCCCGACAAAAACAAGGAAGCTGCACAAACGAAAGATCAGGCGGGCAATTCAGCGGGCCAAACAGAAAGTGGCCAAACAGAAAGTGGCCAAACAGAAAGTGGCCAAACAGAAAGTGGCCAGTCAGAAAAGAGCGATGCAGGGGGGCAGCAGGGTGCCGGTTCGGGCCCTGAAGACGATGCTGCGGAGGGTGAAGCGGCTGCCGAGGAGCAGGGTGGGAAGAACCAACAAAACAACGCGCAGGACGGCGGCCAGAGTAAGGAGCAGCACGCCGGTGCAGGGAGTACCGGTGCAGAGAATACCGAGGGGCAGTCTTCAGAGGCAGAGGGTACAGAGCAAGATAGCGGAGAGCAGGGCAAGAGTGGGCAGCAGGGAAATAGTGGGCAGAGCCCATCCACTTCGGCTGCGGGGCAACCGCGTGACGAATCATCCGCTGACCGTGGAGACTCATCCGGTGATCCACAGGGAGAAGATCAGAATCAGGGTGGAGCTGCGGAGAATTCAGCGGCCAAGGGAAAGCCAAATACGACCTCAGCGGAGAATCAATCAGGTCGTGCGGGCCAGCCATCGGGCCAGGGAGAGCAGGCAAGTGAGCGTACCGGAACGGAGGGTGCTGAGAGTTCAAAGGTCGACAACGACGGGGATGCTTTCGAGCAATTGAGCGATATCATTCAGCAAAAGTCCTCCTCGGACAAGCCATCATCGTCTGGCGCGCCATCCTCCTCGGATGAGGCTGGGGAGTCGGATGCTTCTGAAGCACCCAGCACGTCGCCGCCATCGTCTGGAAGTACGGAATCCGCTCAAGAAAAATCTACAGAAAAAAGTCCGACAGGTGGGCAGAAAGGTTCCGCCCAATCGGCTTCAAAGCAAGATCAGTCGGAACAGGCTCAGCCGAAACAAGATAGTGGACAAGCCGGCAGTGGCCGCTCAAAACCAAATCCACAGCAAAAGCGTGAGGGAGCCGGCGAGAGTGACCGCACTGGAGAGGCACAAGAGAAACCCGCCTCGGAGACCGAGCGGTCGAGTGATGCCAGCGCCGAGGCATCGCGTGACGAATCGGGCGGCGGTACAGGGAATGCAGGAGAACAACCGCCACCACCGGCGGAAGGGCAGGGTCAAGACCGTCGAAAGTCAGGGTCAACGCAACAGGATCCGCAGCAGGAAGAAGAGCCTTCCGATGGTGGCGTCAGTAAACGCGATTCGGATTCGGCACAGGGTCAAGAAGGATCGCGGCACGGGAAAGGAAAGGAAGGGGGCGGACAACAATCACAGCAAGAGGGCGAAGGGGCGGCTGGTGCGAACACACCTTCAGATGCAGGGAAAGGGTCCAGCCCCGAATCGGGACAGGGGGACAGCGGGTCTGCACAGGGAACTGCCGAGAAAAGCGAACAACCTACAGGACAAAAAGGAGAGCAACCGGGTGCAGGGAGTACTCAGGGGCCAGCTGATTCTGGTTCGGAAAGTCCGGGGCAGCGTGGTAACGCTTCTTCGGCCTCTTCCCAGCAAGCGGAGGGGGGGGCACAACCACCCAAGGGTGGTGGAGGGGAGGGCACGGCGCCAGATCCGGAGAATGTCGATGGATTGATCGAACCGGGGGCCGATAAAGCAAATCTTGAATATGCCAATCAGACAACGGACTTAGTACTCGATTATTTAGAGAAGCAACTCGATCAAGGTGGCATCGACGCTGATCTGAAGAAACGATTTGGTTGGACCGATCAGGATTTTTCCGATTTCGTTCAACGCTATCGTACGCTAAAGCAGGAAGCTCAGTTGCCGGGTCAAGAAGGGCGAAAAGGGAAAAATAAATGGGATACGGTCCTCCACAGCCTGGGCTTAGCTCCTTCACAACGCGATTCCCGCACGACTTCCGTACAAAGTGAGCGTGCAGCAGGATTGCGGGAGACCGGTCGCAGTCTCCCGCCCCGGGAGGATCAGGACCGGTTTGATGCCTTCCGTAGAGACGTCCTGGCCCGTTAAACTTTTGGGAAGCTTCCATAAAGGAAAAACGGTGCCGATGTTTTATTTTCCCCGCTATCTAACGCACTTCGATCCGAAGTCAGCCCCACATTATTTTTTTGATGTGCTGATTATTGGTGGGGGGCTTGCTGGTTTACGGGCCGCTATTGAAATCGATCCGAATTTACGAGTG
>Ga0114919_10000510_pt1 | contig 30157 bp, 27 predicted proteins | sample BlataG_FD_88682 | JGI IMG/M metagenome (GOLD analysis project Ga0114919, IMG submission 88682) | Deep subsurface microbial communities from Black Sea to uncover new lineages of life (NeLLi) - Black_00105 metaG | ecosystem: Environmental > Aquatic > Marine > Oceanic > Sediment | place: Atlantic... | reverse complement strand
GATATCAATTTTTACACCAATACCCCCGGCGGTGTGGTGACAGCCGTTTTGGCGGTATATGATACCATGCAGTACATTAAACCGGATATTGCCACCGTATGTATCGGCCAGGCAGCCAGTTTGGGGGCGCTTTTACTGACGGCCGGTACAAAAGGTAAGCGCTATACCCTTCCAAACGCAAGAATTTTGATCCATCAGCCCATGGGAGGATTTCAGGGGCAAGCATCAGATATAGAAATACAGGCCAAAGAGATCCTTCGTATGAAGGAAACCCTAAATCAAATTCTGGTAGTGCATACCGGAAAAGATTTAGCGCATATACAGTCTGATACGGACCGTGATTTCTTCATGACCGGTTATGAGGCCAAAGAATACGGGATTGTCGATCACGTTATAGTGAACAGAGATGATCTTGATAAAATAGAAAAGGTGGAGGATTAAAATGTCGAAAAAAGGGGATATGAACGACAACCTCTTTTGTTCGTTTTGTGGAAAAAATCAGAAAGAGGTGCAGAAACTGATTGCCGGTCCAGCGGTCTATATTTGCGATGAATGCACACAGCTATGTAGTGAAATCATTGAAGAGGAAAAAGAAAAAGATGTAGACGGCATGGAGCAGTTCATTTTTCCAAAAGAGATAAAGGCAATGCTCGATGATTACGTGATTGAACAGGATCCGGCAAAAAAAATTCTTGCTGTTGCCGTTTATAATCATTACAAGCGTCTTGATTCTTCAATCAGAACAAGTGAGGTTGAAATTCAGAAAAGCAATGTCCTTCTTATCGGGCCGACCGGCTGTGGAAAGACATTACTGGCGCAAACCCTTGCACGATTTCTAAATGTACCGTTTACCATTGCTGACGCTACCAGCCTGACTGAGGCCGGCTATGTGGGCGAGGATGTTGAAAATATCATCCTTTCCCTGCTTCAGAACGCAGATTACGATGTGGAAAAAGCCAAGCGGGGCATTGTTTACATTGATGAAATTGACAAGATTGCACGCAAATCCGATAACCCGTCCATTACCCGTGATGTTTCCGGAGAGGGGGTTCAGCAGGCATTATTGAAGATTATAGAAGGAACCACAGCCAGTGTACCTCCCAAAGGAGGACGAAAACATCCACAGCAGGATTTTGTCAAGGTTGACACCTCTAACATACTTTTTATTTGTGGAGGAACCTTTACAGGGCTTGAGCAGATTATACAGCGGCGTTTGGGCTCCAAAGTCATGGGCTTTGGTGCTAAAATCGTAAAGCAGGAAGAAAAAAATATCGGTGAAATTCTGCAGATGATTCAACCCGAGGATCTGATCAAATACGGTTTGATTCCTGAATTTCTGGGTCGTCTGCCTGTTATTGCAACCCTTGGTGAATTGAATGAGCTCGCTTTGATAAGAATACTCAAGGAGCCGAAAAATGCCCTTATAAAACAGTTTTCAAAACTGTTGGAAATGGAAGGTGTGAACTTAAGATTTACAGATAGCGCCCTTTCAGCCATTGCCAAAGAGGCGTTGAAAAGAAAATCCGGCGCCAGAGGCCTTCGCGCCATTATAGAAAGCTCCATGATAGATATTATGTATGAAATTCCTTCTATGGAGAATGTAAAGGAATGTGTTATCGGAGAAGATACAGTGATCAATAAAGAGGATCCTATTCTCTTATTCGAGCAACCCAGAAAACAAGCACAAGACAGCTGATTAGAGGTATAATATATTACAATGATTAACTTGCCGAAATTTTTTAAAGATAATGATCCCGATTCGCCGGAGTTACTGCTTCCGTTACTTCCCCTTAGAGATATAGTGGTCTTTCCACACATGGTTGCCCCCCTTTTTGTGGGACGTTCACAATCTGTGAAAGCCCTTTCCGATGCAATGAACAACGATAAAAGAGTGTTTCTTGCCACTCAAAAAAAGGCGGGTATTGACAACCCTACGGGAAAAGACATCAGCCAGATCGGGACCATTGCCAAGATACTGCAGCTTCTTCGGCTTCCGGACGGCACGGTAAAAGCTCTGATCGAAGGAAAAACCAGGGCTTCTATTGTCCGTTTTATCAGGAATCCGGACTTTTTGCAGGTGGCGCTGGAACCGATCGCTGAAACGGAGATATTGCCGGCCGAGGGCGAGGCACTGATCAGGGCTATTCATGATAGTTTCGATGAATATGCTAAAGTAAACAAAAACATCTCAAAAGATCTCGTAAAAACGGTTTCTGCCATTTCAGATCCTTCAAAGTTGGCTGATACGGTGGCGGCCCATTTTTCTTTTAAAATAGATGATAAACAGCGTCTGTTGGAAACGGTTGTTATGGAAGAGCGGCTGTCTCTTCTGTTAAGCTTGATAAAGATGGAAATCGATATTTTCAAGATGGATCAGAGGATAAAAAGCCGTGTCAAGAAACAGATGGAAAAAACCCAGAAGAATTATTATTTGAATGAACAGATGCGGGCCATCAAAAAGGAGATCGGAACGGAGGATGAAAATAGAAACGAGCTGAACGATCTTGAAAAGCGAATCAAACGCAAAAGGATGTCAAAGGAAGCCGCAGCCAAAGTCAGACAAGAGTTCAAAAAGCTTAAGATGATGACCCCCATGTCCGCCGAAGCAACGGTGGTTCGAGGCTATATTGATTGGTTGATCAGTCTTCCCTGGTTTGAAAAGAGCAAATTCCGACAAGATATTGAAGAAGCAGATAAAATACTGGAAGAAGATCATTACGGGCTGGAAAAGCCAAAGGAGCGCATACTTGAATACCTGGCCGTCCAGTCTTTGGTCAACAAAATCCGGGGACCCATACTTTGTTTTGTGGGGCCGCCCGGTGTAGGAAAAACGTCTTTGGCCAAATCAGTTTCCAGAGCTACGGGAAGAAAATTTGTACGTCTTTCCCTGGGAGGTGTTCGGGATGAGGCTGAAATTCGGGGACATCGACGCACCTATATCGGCGCAATGCCCGGCAAAATCATTCAGTCTCTTAAAAAAGTCGGTGTCAACAATCCGGTATTTTGCCTTGATGAAGTTGATAAAATGAGCATGGATTTTCGTGGCGACCCTTCGGCCGCTCTCTTAGAGGTCCTTGACCCGGAACAGAATTACAGCTTTAACGACCATTATCTTGATATAGATTACGATCTTTCGGATATTCTTTTTATTACTACAGCCAATACGCTTCCTGAGATACCGCTGCCGTTACGGGACAGAATGGAAATTATTCGTCTGCCCGGCTATGCCGAATATGAAAAATATTATATCGCCAGAGACTTTCTTTTATCCAAACAGATCGAGATGAATGGACTTAAAGATCAGAATGTACATTTTTCCAAGGAAGCTGTTCTTACAATTATCCGGAGATATACACGAGAATCAGGAGTTAGAAACCTTGAGCGCGAAATTTCTTCAATCTGCCGTAAAATCGCCCGTAAAGTGATAAAAGATAAAGAGAGCAACGGTTTTAAAGTAACCGCAAAATCAGTGCAGAAATACTTAGGTCCCCCGCGCTTCAAAGAGCTCCAGATAGAGGAAAACGATCAAGTCGGAATTGTTACCGGGCTTGCCTGGACACAGGTGGGTGGAGAATTGCTTTGTATCGAAACACTGATTATGCCCGGTAAGGGAAAACTTACTATGACCGGCAAACTGGGAGACGTGATGAAGGAGTCTGCTCAGGCAGCCGTGAGCTATGTCCGATCACGTGCCGAGCGTCTCGACATAGATAGAAAATTTTACAGGAAATTTGACATTCATATTCATATACCTGAAGGCGCCATTTCAAAAGACGGACCTTCGGCAGGGATTTCTATGTGTACATCCCTGGTTTCGGCTCTTCTGAAAAGACCTGTTTATCACGATATTGCCATGACCGGTGAAATAACCTTGAGGGGGCGTGTTCTTCCTATCGGTGGAATAAAAGAGAAAATTCTGGCTGCCCACAGGGGTGGCGTCAAGAAAGTTCTTGTCCCCAAAGAAAACGAAAAGGATTTAAAGGAGATACCATCCACGGTTTTAAAAGAGGTTGAAATTGTTTTGGTGGAGCACATGGACGAAGTTCTGCCTCATTCGTTGATTTTAAATGAAGGGGATACTCTTTTTAAAGAAAACGACATGCCTTTTGACATGATAAAAAAAGAAATGGATCTGGAGCAACGGTCAGCTTTAATATAAATAGAATTTATACGGGATATTTTTTCGGAACAATTTAATCTTGACTTCATGGTGCTAAATTGTTAGCGGTAGTTTGTTTTAAAAATTCGCATAACTTCGAATCTACTCACAAGGTATAAGGGCGGATAGCTCAGTTGGGAGAGCATCGGCCTTACAAGCCGAGGGTCACAGGTTCAAGCCCTGTTCCGCCTACCATTTGGGGGTGTAGCTCAGTTTTGGTTAGAGCGCCGGCCTGTCAAGCCGGAGGTCGCGAGTTCAAGTCTCGTCACTCCCGCCATACAAATAAAAGCCTGTCATTGAGAAGACAGGTTTTTTTTATTATGAGCAATTTTAGCATCGTAAAAACCACCTAACCCAGGCCCAGACCTGTTTTTCGTTTGCCCCAAGCCATATTGCCTCGTCCTGAAATATTAAATGACATAATTATCCGCGAGGCATGTCACACCAGGGCGGGCCTCTAAACTGTTGAACGACTCAACGAGGTCTGAAAATTACTTTTTAATACAATATATTGTATTGTTTTTATCTTGACACACAATCTAATTCTTCAGTATTTAAAAGATAAGTTTCTGTGCGTTAATTTTAAGTGTTACATAATATTTTATTGAACTATCATGGAACATAAAGATCTCCTTTATTTTCTCCAGCATGTTGGCACGGATCCCTCTCGTCTGATATTTGAAGACGAGCTTACGGGCATCTATAATCGCCGTTTTCTCCTAAACTACTTGCAGCACAAGGTGTCCTGGGATTCTCTGGAGAGCCGGCCGGTATCATTGCTCATGATGGACCTGGATTATTTCAAGGAGATCAACGATACGTACGGTCATGGTGTTGGCGATAAAGCGCTCATCTGGGTGGCCGGGCTGGTCAAAAAACTGTCAGGAGACAAAGGATTGTCCATCCGTTACGGGGGCGATGAGTTCATGATTCTCCTGCCGGGGGCTGATAAGGAATCGGCCCTTACAGTTGGCGAAGCGTTTATGCAACAGATTCATAATGAACGCTTTTACTTAGACGAAGTGGGCGACGATTTAAATATTACCATAAGTGTCGGGGTTGCTTCAGCTCCTGATGATGCTCAAAGCGGCAAGGATCTCATCCGGAAGGCAGATACTGCGCTCTATTACGCCAAAAGATTTGGGAGGAATAGACTTGCCAGTGCAGAGCAAGTCGCCCTCCAGGACGTGTTCCCCAAAACAGCTCTCCATCAATTGGACAAAGCAAAAATCACCGGTCGAAAGACTCAACTCATTAAGGTGGCTCAGGCCCTGAAGAAATTTGGTCAGCGCCAAAACCAGTTTCTCATCATCAAAGGGGCCGACGGCATGGGCAAAACCGAATTCTTGGGAGCGATCCGCCAAAGTCTGCCCAAAAACAAGATATGCCAGGTTGCGGTAAACGGTATTGCCCATGAGGCGTTTCGTCCCTATTATATGATTACAAACATTTTAATTGAGTTGCTGAATCAGCAGCCCGACAAAGGCGAAAAGTTCTTAAAGGGTCTGACTCCCAAGGGAACCAACTATCTTTCCTACATCTTACCTCAACTGGTGGAGTTACAAGACCTCTCTCATCAAGAAGATGAAAAGACTCTGCGTGAACAACTCTTTGATCATCTGATTCATTTCATTCTCAAACTGCTTGATTCCCGTCATTTTCTTCTTCTTATTGATGATATGCATTACAGTGACCAAGCGACTCTTTTCTTGCTGAGACGGCTGCTGCTGCGCCGGGATATTCCGCTATTTATCTGTGGAACTGCAGCGGATATCCGTCTGGATGACGTCCAGGGAGAAACCATTCCCCTGGAACAGTTCCTCGCCGCCTTTGAGCAGGAATTGAATATTAGCCGATTGAATCTTGCCCCGCTGACCGCTAATGACATCGCCGATCATTTTCAAAGAATTTTTCCTGATATCTCTTTGCCTGAGAATTTTGAGAAAGTTCTGGCCCAACTTACCCAGGGCAACGCTCTTTTTGTCAGCGGGATTCTGCGCAAACTGATTTTGGATGGGAAAGTCACTTTGACCGGACAGCAATGGGTTGTCAAAGACCTGGAGGATGGATATCTGCCAAGCTCCCTGGAAGAGATCGTCAGTGAGAAAATCGCTGCTCTGGATGAAGAGGGCAGGAAGCTGCTCGACCATGCAGCCATATTTGGTGAAAATGTCTCACTGAGCATGCTTACCGGGGGTTCCGAAAGCGTGGAAATTAAGGTACAGGAGTTCGTTGATCAGGCCGTGACTCAGGGTCTAATCAGCTCAGAATTCAAGAAAAATGATGAAATCATTGGCTTCCTCAGCCACCGCGTTTTGGAGATTACCTATGGAGCGATCCAGGAGGATCGAAAACAGGAACTCCATGGGAAAATCGGCGCCTACCAGAAAAATCTCCACAACCAACACCTTCTCCCCTCGGCAGCAACGCTTGCTTACCATTTTCAACTCTCGGCCAACCTTGAAATAGCTCGATCATATCAAGGGTCGCAACAGGTATACAACAACAAAATATTTAATGCGCAAGAAGCGATTCACTACACGGGAGAGACCCTGCCGGATGCCGCCCCGGGGGATTTCCCTCTAGATCCCGCCAGCCTGGCACAAATTCCGGGACTTATTCATCTGCTTTTTACCTCCGTGCGTAACATCAAGCTCTATCCATCCGGAAGCAGTGCCATCTTAGATGCCACCAAGCAGCTCAAGGAAACGATCGACAAGATCCTGGCTGACAATGAACGCCTTAATATCACTCAAGCAGAGAAGACTTTGATGGTGAACGGCAAACCACTGGATGTTACCGAGTTTAAATCTATTGCCGAGAATTTCGTGAAGTTCCTCAGTCGGCTGGAGCTGACGGGCATTGCCTTTTACCGGGGGCTCAGGGAAAAGGAATTGACGGTGATGCTGGAATCCCTCAGCCGGATCAGCAAGGAGATAACCGACCGGCATTTCTGGAAGCATTTCTCAAGGAAAAACCGATTATTTCATATTGAATTCAAACAGGTGCGTTACACCACCATGAAAGAGGCCGAGAAAGGGACCAAACTTCAAGAAATAGGACAGGAAAATGTCAAAGTGGCCCCAATGCCAGATTCTGCCGGATTGCTCGATCATAATTACCAGGAGCCGGATGAGGAAGATTGGATTCAGCTTCCACAGGTGATACGATGTTTGCTCACTTCTGCCAACAACATCAAATTCTACCCTCCGGAGAGTAAGGCCGTCAGCTACTCCATTGAAGAGCTTTGCAAGGCTCTGCACGGCATTTTGGTAAGACGGCCTGTGCTCACTCTATCACAGGTTGGCGACGGTCTTTTGGTTAACGGCGTAAAGATAGATACCACAGATTTCAAAACCATGGCGGATAGTTTCCTCAAGCTTCTGGGGAAAATCGGATTAAGTAGTCTCACATTCCTAAAAACCATTTCCTCTCAAGAACTGACAACATTCATTACAGCAATCGGGCAATTTGCGGATGATGAGTTGAATAGCGAGTTCTGGCAGTTTTTTGCTATGAAGCAGAACTTATCCGGCATCCTCTTCGACCAAAGTCTTTATGAAATTCTGGAGGAACCGGTTGAAATCGGCTCTGACCATACAGGGCCCATCGAAGACCCATTGGTAGAGGATGACGCAGATCCTGCATCTCGGATTACAGTGAAGCCGGAAGTGGATGAGCCCATATCAAAATCGCTTCAGGTAAAAGAAGGTTCGACGCCGCTCACAGAAGCTTTTATTGAATCAATAGTGCAGCAGCTGCACGATCAGTTTCTCAAGGGTGACGGGAAAAAATCCCGGCAATTGGTCAACCGGCTTTTCCAGGGGTTCGCAGACCAGACCCACAAAATTCGTACGAAAGTGATCACTGCCTGTGGCAGTTTGCTTGATGATTTGGATTTCGCCTCCCAATCTCAATGGATTGAACTGCTATCAGATCCGTTACTGATCATTTTGCCGGAAGAAGAACATTTTGATATCCTTAAACAAACAAGCTTACTTCTTTCTCGAACTACTGCCCATCTCATCCAGTTTAATGACTATGAGAGGGCCTGTCGAATTCATTCTCATTTACGCCTGCGATGGCAACAGCTGCAAAGCCTTCAAGACCAACAGGTCCGGCAGGAGGAAATAACTTCCATTCAGGAGCTGGACCCGAAAACTCAGGGGATATTACTGGAAGATATGAAATCCCAGGACCCATCCCGGTTACAACTATCCACCCGCCTTCTTGTCAGTATGGGCCCGGCAGCCTTACCTGTACTTATCGAGATCATCAAAAAGGAAGATGACCTTAAATTGAGACAGATCGCTGCCCATCTGCTTGGAAATTTGGGTCCGGTAGCGACCAAGATTCTCAGACGTGAACTGATACTAGAAGGCTTTGCCGAGGAACGTGTGCGAATTCTGGGTGTAATCGACAATATAACCCAGAATCTAAAAACAGAATTGGTTTACGCTCTGGGTGACGAGAGTCCGGAAGTTCGGCGAGCAGCGTTTCGTCTCGCAGAGCGCCTGAATAATGAGGATGTGACGTCGCTGCTGTTAGATTATGCCAACCAAGAAGATCAAAGCATGGCAGTGTTTGCCATAAAATCCTTGGGAAAACTCAAATCCACGGGAGTAGTGGACGCGCTTGTTTCCCTGATGGATTCCACTCAAGATACTGAGCATCTCATTGCCTGTTGCAGGGTTCTTGGGCGAATAGCTGACCCGGCCGCTATCGAACCACTGGCCAAAATCATGGCCCCCGGAGGGTTTTTCTCTTTCCGCAAAAAAAAGAACACTCGGGTTCGTGCTACCGCCGCTTTTGCACTGGCGCAGATAGATCACCCCAAGGTGGCTGAAGTGCTTGCTCTTTATGTGGAAGACCGTGACCCAAGGGTTCGACAAATCGCCCGAAATCATGTGAACCCGAAAAATTCCTCCTCGTCTCGCTAATGGCGGGACAGAACATTGAATCATATCTAAAGCTTTATGGAATCGAATTGTTTCAAACACCCGAATGGTTAGGATGGATCAACATCTTAAAAAAATTCTCCAAGACGTTATTAAAGGTTCCGGTCGCATTACAATTTTAAACGATTTACCAGCGCTTCGAGATAAGTCGATTTCATTTGTTGACTGGCCATTGCCTGTTTAATGGGCGGAAGTTTCAGAATAACCCCTAAAACAGCGGCCATGGCACGGTGGCTTTTTAATACCTGATTGTCGAAAATCAGCTCTTGAAGCTTGCCCTGCTCAATGGCCATAACCACGACCCGGTGGGCGGTATTCAGCGGCGTAATCACCCTCTGAGCTCTGGATTGCAAGCAAATGCAATCCTCGGGACAGACCCTGGCACAGACGCCACATCCCAGACAAATTTTCTCGTTAACCCGTGCCTTTTTCTTTTTGGGATGATGGGGATCGTTGGCCGAAACCAGGCTCATCGCCTCGACCGGGCATACGGTTACACATTTTCTGCATCCCGTGCATGTCTCATCTTGAATTTTCGGGATGAAATTGGTTGTATGAACCGGCTGCAAAATCGCAAATTTCCGGGCGGTAATCATGACTTCGCAGCAGCATCCGCAGCAATTGCAGATAAAATTCACATCTTCTCTGACATTGTCGCCGAATTGTACCAGATTGTGTGAATAAGCTGTTTCCAGCAATTCCAGGCATTCCGACACTTCAACCCGTCGGGCATAGTCATATTTTACCAGCGATGACGCCACCGAGTTAAAGGTCATGCATATTTCTTTGGGCGCATCACAATCTCGGCCCATATGAGACATTTTATGGCGGCAATAGCAGGTGCTAATCCCTATGTGTGAAGCGGTTTTAATGACCTCGGTTGCCCTTTCATAATCAAAAATCTGTAATGCGTTCTCACTTGAAAGAACCGGCTCATGAACAAAAACCCGTCCCAGCTTGGTTTCTCCGGTAAGAAACAGATTCTTGATAAAATCCTCTTCAACATTGAGATACTGGTAATACAGTTCGCTCAATAGTTTCTGATCAATGTCGCCTCTGATACGCATCAGGGAAAATTCAAAAAATCCTGCCATAGGAGGCGGAAGGCAGTAAATCTGACGGCCGTTTTCCTGGATATCCATTAAAATCGCCCGGCCACACAGTTGATCTAAAATTTTTCGGGTTCTGACCCTGTCCATTTTCCATACACGGGCGGCTTTTTCAGCGGAAAACGGTCTTAAGGGTAATAGGGATACCAGTTTGGCTTCTTTTTCGCTAAAAAGCATTTCTAGAATTTTATATAATAGTTTTGAAGGAGGCGCGCCCTGGGGAAATCGATTCAAACGATCCACCAGCTGTACATACCCTGATTTTATGGTGTGATGGGCCATAACAACCTCAAATTAGATGTCAAGGGTTTTTAAATATTCGACGGCGTTGGAGATTTCCCATTCGCTGAAAACACGGATATTGTTTTCTTGCAGAAGGACTGTCGTAACCCCTTTGCCCGGCTTTTTAATTCCGGAAAAACTTCCGTCGTAAACATATGTACTGCCGCATGAAGGACTGCCATCTTTCAGGACGGCAAGCTTGATTTTGCGTGAGTGAGCAAGTTCAAGTGCTTTTTGAGCACCGGTCAAAAAATATTGGGTAACATCCTTTCCTTTGATGTTCTTGACCCTTGCATACCCATGCAATACTGTACTTCCGTCATGACCGGAGATTTCCGAGCAAGGTCTGGGAACTGGGAGCCCGCCGGCAACTTCGGGACAGAATGGCACCAGACGTCCCTGGAGCTTCCAATCCCCTAACACACTGCTTTCATTAACTTTAACCCGTCCATTGTAACGGACATTTTCTCCGATTAAGCAGGCGCTGACAAGTACTTTATGCATTTTCATCCATAGTTTTTTACAGTTGAATCATTAGGTTGTATGATAACTATAAACTCTATCTCATCAAGTTTCAAGTTTTACCGATCAGTTCTATTGATATATGGTCCGATTTTTTCTTAAAAAATTTATGAAAAATTCTCACCAAAACATGGACAAGGAATTTTTATAAGAAGTTGAAAGTGAAAAACTTAACCTGTCGTTTTAGTAAACCCATTGCCGCGCTTTGGTAATAAATTTTTAAGAGTAACACTCCTACTCCTACTCATAACTGTGGGTGCAGGCAATGCATAAAATTATAGATACCCCCCGGAAAAATTAGGCGGGCTCTACTAAAATCGCTATGTTTTTAAAATTTAGTATTTGACACACCCTATCAATTATTATATTTGAGAGCGTTTTTAACTAAAATTGATAAGGCCGCCTAAATAATTGGAGAAAGCCATATGGAATTCTGGAGGGTTCCACTTGACGCGGACACAATAAAAGTTTCTATAGGCATCGTGCACATCCTGGAGGATCGATGTAAAGGATGTGGATATTGTATCGAGTACTGCCCCAAGCAGGCTCTTGAATTTTCAACAAATTTCAACCAAAAGGGGTATCATCCCCCTGTGGTTGTAAAGCCCGAGGAATGTGTAAACTGTCATTACTGCGAAATCATTTGCCCGGAGTTTGCCATATTTTCAGTAGAGGACCCACGAATAACCGAACCTGGCCAGGCCGAAACCAACCATGCGATATAAACTGGCAATCAGACCCGAACGGCTCCAGCTTGAATGGATCAGTGCGGCAGAAGGTAGTCGATTTGCCAAGATAATGGGCAGGATGGAGAAACTTCGTCAGGGGGTTTCTATACAGGAGATCTCAGACACAATTGAGATCCTGAAGAATCGGGAAGAAAGATCCAGGGCTGAATAATGACAAAAAATTGTTAAAGATTCACTCCACCCGCATAAATTTTACCCGCCGGCAGCATTTCTTTTCCAAATCCATCCTACTTTATTAGCCTAACCCGGACAAGCCCGCCCTCCTGCCAAGCGGAGTAAGGCGGACGGGCCGGAACCAAGAAATGTTTGCCACCAAGGTACAACGACACGAAGGATTTTATTTTGTTATTCTTTTTTAGTGTCCTGGTGCCTGGCGAGAAGAAAAAAGTTTTGCCACAAAAAGCACAAAATTCACAATTAAGAAACTAAAAGAACTGGATTGCTATCTTAGTATATAGGAGGAACACATAATGGAAGAATGGGTCGAACAACTCCAAAACAGCGTTAATACACTTGATAGGCTGAAGGCAGTTGTCAACGTCTCCTCGGGAGAAGAAGAGGCCATAACGACTCTAAATACGAAATGGGGGACAACTCCTTATTTTGCTTCTTTAATGGATCCGAATGCCCCTGATTGTCCCATACGAAAACAGGTTATTCCCTCTATGAAAGAGACTGAGAATCGATATGGAATTCCCAACTACCTGATCTGGGAAGAAAATCGTGATACCGAGGAGATCAGACCCGACTGTATTGCCAGGCAGTATCATGACCGCATAGCCTTCACCGTTACCGATATCTGTGCAACTTACTGCCGTCATTGTTTTCGTAAAGAACTTGTGGTTAACCGAGATCTTAAGCTTCGCTTTGATTTGGAAGAGGGCATAGAATGGATCCGTGAACATGAGGAGATTCGGGATGTTCTCATTACCGGCGGTGACCCTTTCATACTTTCAGACCAAAAGATTGAATATCTTATTCGCAGGCTGCGAGAAATTCTCCATGTAGAGATGATTCGCTTTGGCACCCGCACACCGATTGTTTTGCCCCATCGAATTACCGACGGTCTCAAAAAGGTTTTGAGCAGCTATCATCGGGTGCCAATCTGGGTGAATACCCAATGTAATCATCCCAAAGAAATTACGGAAAAGACGGCAAGAGCTGTTTTCGACCTCCTATCATGCGGAGTCAACGTGGGCAACCAGGCGGTCTTGTTAAAGGGGATTAATGATGACGTGGAAACGTTTAGGAAGCTTCATCAAAAGCTTTTAGCGGTTCGCATCCGTCCTTACTATGTTTTTTACTGTGAGCCGGCACCGGGAATCGATCATTTTCGGACACCGGTTGAAAAGGGGGCTGAACTTATTCGAGATGCACTGCAGGGTCATACCACGGGCCTGGCCCAGCCTATGTATGTTATTGCCACCAATATCGGCAAGATTCCGTTAATGCCGGATTATTACATCATCGAAAAGAGTGAAAAAGAATATACGCTGAAAAATTATCAGGGAATTTACACAACCTGGCCCAATATGCCGGAATAACCAAAATATTTTATCCCAAGTTGTATAATAAATACAGGCTACTGATTTGGCAGGTACGGCGTCAGGTCCTTGATGTATTCTGTTAGAACTTTAAAGCCGCCTTCGGTTAATACAGAGATCGCTTTATCCCCATCTTCAGCAGCCACCCTCATAATGAGCTGATAAATGCCCGGGAACTTTTTCTCCGGCCAGGTAACCAGACTTTTGATACTAATCTGTTGCTCCTTAAGGAGTTTCGAAACCTCAGCCACGATTCCGATACGGTCTTTAACCAGAACGATGAACCGGAAACTTCCCTCATCTACACCGATGGCACGGAGCAGAACCTCCATAACATCGGTGGTCGTGATGATTCCTACAAGCTTTTCCGCTTCCATGACCGGCAGAGCGCTGATCCGGTTTTCCTGCATGATGAGTGCGGCACTTTCAATGGTAGTGCCGGATGATATGGTGATGATCTTTTTTGACATGATCATTTCAACAGTCAACTGAGTTAACAGATAATTCAGCTCATGAACGCTGAGAGTTGTGGCCGGAGAGGCCCAGCTCTGCTTAACATCTCTGTCCGAGACCATTCCCAGCAGTTTTTCATTTTTATCCACTACCAGGAGGTGGTTGATCTTTTTTTCGTCAATAATATCTTTGGCTTTTATTATGGTTGTATCAGGGGGTACGGTTACAAGGTATGTATTCATAACACGACCGACGTACATAGAGTCCACCTCCTTTACATGATAAAAACAGCCTTAACAAAAAAAATTATACCAGTTTTAAGTGCAACAAGAAAGAACAATTATTTATTTAATTCTACGTTGTTTAAACAAAATCGTCCTTCCTCGGCATAATCTATGGCATGGAAAAAACTTTCTTTTTCATATAAAACCTGATGATATTGTATGGCCTGCAATATTTTACAATCTTTGGCACATTTTTCTTTAGGTTGATTTTTCTTGTGACAATTTGCACATGGAGAAGAAATCATAATACCCCCCTCTGTTATGCTGTTATTATAATGAGACCTTTGCAAAACATCCCCTTTTGCCCAATTCCGGTGCCTGCCCCGTGAAATGCGCAGCCTATTTCTCTGGGGTCAGGCTCAAATTTTAACCCGCCACCGAACTTTGGCGGGTTAACCCGCCACCGAACTTTGGCGGGTTAATCCTCGAAATACTCAATGTATTCCTCTGGTTAAAATTTTCACCTTCCTTGGCCTTGAACCCCGGTTAAATATAAAATACGGATTTAACTGGGCAGGCAAAATTGAACATTTTTCAAAGGTCTCATAATGAAAAACCATTCCCTTAAAGTTTAATTACAAATAATTTGCCGGTTTGACTGTAAAACTTAAACAAACTTTATATCAAGATAACGCTACAGTTGCTGAGTTTCTCCGGTGGTCTTTTTCTGGTCCTGAAAAACCTCACAGTTCTTACACCAATTGCGCATGTTCCCTTTCCTAAAGATTTCCGTGCAGACTTCACGATAATATTGCATTTTTGGATCTTTAGGACAGGTTATAAATGTTTTGTCCATCTATTCTTTCCTCAGATTTTATGATACTTTCATAATTATTAATATCTAAATCATGTTTTTTGATATTAATATAAAAGAAAGTGTCTTGTGTGTCAAGTAAAAAGACACCACAATATATTGAGGTGATTGTTAAAATGTCAGTTAAGCAGGCCATGTGGAGTTGTTCTGCTTACAACGCCGGGGCGTATGAAAAAATTGCTTGTTATTTCATGGTGTTGTATAAAATCTGAGATGTGTGATAAGGAGATGTAAAATGTAAAGGAGCCCTCATACCGGGCCTGATAATAAACGGAGATGATAAAAATGATAGTAAGTTTATGCCGGAGCCATTATTTTTCGATTCTTTTGGTCACCGGTTTAATCATTAACCAGCGTTTTATTTTTTGAGTGATTCTTTTTAAAAGCCACTCTTGGGCCTCCGGACTCGCTTTGTTAGCTATTTGATCAGCGAGTGTAACATCACCTGCCTGGTACCGCATATATACTTCACTCATATGCATCTCTAAATCAGCGGACAAATATTTTGCATAAGCCAGAGCAAGTTGCCAGTGGGCAAAAGTTTCTGATTCATCGCATTTTTCTACAAGAGCTTGAGGATGTCCAATTTTAGACTCAAGTCTGATAATAAAATTTATTGTCTGGGGGAGACGCAGCCATTGGGGAGCGGATTTGTTTTTAGGACGCCCCACAGCCTTCCAAAAATCTGTTAAGCAAAGTAGATCATTCTTTACCTTAATTTTTTGACCGCTGTAGTTTAGATCAAATTTTTTATAAACCATAATTTCCCTTTTGTTTCCTGATCTCCTTTTAATCCATAGGTAAAAAAATAATAAATTTGGGTTTTTCAGACACATTATATTTAATATATAGTTAGGTTGGGTGTCAAATGCGGAATGTTATCTTGTTTGACACGGATGCGCCGTTATTATAAAATTATATTCCAATAGATAGTTATCAAACAGATGGAAAGGAGTTATATATGCTGAAAAGAATTTTGGTTTTATTGATACTGCCGTTTGTTCTTCTGGCGTGTAAAGAGAATTCCCTCAACCTTAAAATCCGGTTTCATCAAGTTCAGGGGCTGAAGCAAGGAAATCGAATCATTTTTGGGCAAAATCATATCGGCACCGTCAAAAATCTGTTTTATTCTGATGAAGCTTTTTTCATTGTCGATATTGCTATAAAAAAAGATTTTGCTGGCCACGCCACAGAGCATTCCAGGTTTTTTATCATTACTGATCCCCAGCACAAGGAGAATAAGGCCGTTGAGATGATCCAGATCCGTAATGGCGGAAAACTGTTACAAAATAATGCGACAGTAGAAGGTTCCACCGAAACTTTAGTCTTTTTTTATCAGCTTTTTGGTGGAATTGAGAACGGGCTTAAAGATTTTGAAAAACAGTTTGAACAATTCTCGAAAGACTTGAAAAGTATTCCGGAAAGCCAAGAATTCAAAAAGCTTGAAAACGAATTGCAGCGCCTGTCAGAAGAGATGAAGCGATCCGGCCAATCGGTGCGACAAAAGATAAAGGAGGAATTACTGCCGAAACTCAAAGAAGAGATGGAAAAACTCAGAAAACGGTTGCACGAGTTCGGTCGTGAGGATGAGATGAAACCTCTTGAAATCGAAATGGAAAAAATTCAAAATATATAACCTTATAATTTCTTCATGAAAAACAAGAAACCTTGCATCGCCAAAAGGTAATGTGCTATGATATAGAATCAGCGTATAATAATAAAGCAGGGCTGCTAAAATGACGGAAAAAGTTTTTATTTACAAGGATAATAAGGCGATAATTATTTGCCCTAAATGCGAAAAATCAAAGACAATAGACGTATCCGAAGAATTGGGTTCCAAATACTTGGTCCGGACAAACCCCGCAAGCGGAACCGGCCTGCCACCTGAGTATAGAGCATACAGCTCGGAGGGAATCAAAACGGATTGAAAATGTTGATTAATTGAGAGCAATTATGAATGTTAAAAAACGGCTAAAAAACTTGTTAGAGACGGCGGAGCTTTATCGATCCCAGGGATTATTATTCGAGGCAAAGGGGAAATATGAAGATGCAGCAGCCTTAATTCAGGAAACCGGGTTAATAAAAGATGGGCAAAACCTGATAGATATTATTTCAAAGAAAATTAATGCCGTAAAAAAAGAGATTGAAAGAATAGAAAAGCAACCCACATTACCTGAAGTGTCAGAAAAAGATCAGGATGTTATCAAGGAACTATTCTCTGAAACAACAGGAAAAGACAAAGATGAGGCAACTCTTGAAGGAGCCATAACACTGGCCAAGTTCGGTCAGTTCGATAGAGCTTTAAAAGATTTAAACGAGTTGTTAAAAAAAGCTCCTATCCGAATGAATGCTGCTAAAAATATTTTGCGTTGTCATATGGTTCGTACTTCCATAGAGGACGCTGTTGTTCAATTTCAGAAATGGCAGTCAAGCGACATTTTTACAAAGAGCCAGTTGATAACAATCCGTCTGTTTCTTGAAGTTTTCCGTTTCGATAACTTTAAAGAAAATATTTCCCTGCAATTAAAGAATCCCGCAGATGTTGAAAAGCTTGAGATAACCAATGGCAAGGTTCCGGATATCTGTTCCATGATAATAACTTTGGTTGATGGGCCGTTAGAGGGAGTGACATTTGTTCTTGATGTCCGTTTTCAAATAGGAAATGTAATCACTTTATTCATCGAAGGCCACAAAGAAGAGTTGCTGGAAAGTTTTGAGGTTGGCAAAACTCTTGATAATCTGCAGTTTAATACCACTATTGCCATATTTAAAGGTAAAGGTGTTGTTGCTGAAAAGATAAGGATTGATTCCGGGTCCAGGCGGGGAAATTACAGGGTCGACATACAGGTTATGAGTTCATAATTGTTGATGAATTCTATTTTTTACAGAACAATCAATAGGATATCCTTAATTTTCCCGTGAAGTTTTATTTTTGGCATTACCTTTTTTGTTTGTCACCTGACAAGAATCTTTCAGTCAGGTGGAAATTCCTAATTTTGGCAGGATATAGGCCTGCAAAAAATACCAGATCCCTACAATTATCACCAACCCAAGAATTTCTTTCATATTTTATTTCCTTTATTCCAATACCCTCTACAGCGTTTGATAAAAAACAAAGGTTACAGGTGACGGTTCACGTAATCATGTGCATGTAATTCCGCCTCTGTGATTTCTTTTAAGTGTTTCAGATCTTCTCGGTTCATAAATATTTTTTTTCTACCAGGTCTGCCAGTGCTTTAATCTCTTCCAAACCAAATGCCGGAACATTTACACTGATATCCGTATCTGTAACGAGGGCTATGACGGTTTTATCATCCTTGCAAAGGGGGGCTTTGTTTTTATGGAAGCGATATATTTCTATTTTGGGCCTGTTTTCTTTTTTGAAACCTTCAGTAATAACAAGATCCACGTCATCAAAATATTTCCCAATGCTTTCCAATCGCACGATATTTTCGTCTTTTACCATGACAATTTTTTCCCTGGAAGCAATAATGACCGTATCTGCACCGGCTGCTTTGTGACGCCAGCTATCCTTTCCTTTTTTATCCATATCAAAATCATGAGAGGCGTGTTTAACAGTCCCTATCCTGTATCCCCGTTTTTTAAGTTCAGGAATCAGCTTTTCGATCAATGTGGTCTTGCCGGATTTGGATTTACCTACAACAGAAATAATAGGCAGCATGGCAACTTACCTTTTTAAATAATCCTTAAGATTTTGCAACGAGTCGTTTTCGTTTGAAAATTAAGTTGTAAAAAGGGTAATGTCAAGATAAACACGAAACTTTATTAACAATATGTTAAAATGCTGTCACAAAACGCATTCATTCTTGACACTCAAGTCCCGTTTTTCTAAACTTTTTTAACAAGCAATAAAATCGCTTCGCGGTTTTATACAACGTTCAGCGGCGGACTAAAAAAAGGAAATTTCTATACTATTAAGGTGATGTAATGAAAAGTTTGTGGAACGATAATGTGGCAAAAACTTTCACCAATGATCCGATGCAATTGCGAGTCTATACTTCCCGATTATTAGGTCAGGAACCCGGATTAGTTTTACATGGCGGAGGCAATACTTCTGTAAAAGCTATGGCAAAGAATTTCTTTGGGGATAGTGAAGAAATTCTTTTTATTAAAGGAAGTGGTTATGATCTGTCAAAGATTCAAACTAAAGGGTTTGCGCCTGTCAGATTGGAAGTGCTCAAACGAATGGTTACACTGGACCGGTTAACAGATACAGATATGGTCAGGCTTCAAAGGTTGGCAATGACCGATCCTACTGCCCCCAACCCTTCCATTGAAGCCATTTTACATGCTAATATCCCCTTTAAATATGTCGACCACACCCATGCTGATGCGGTTGTAACGATAACAAATAACAAAAGAGGTGAAGCGCTGATTCGTGAAATCTATAAGGACCGGGTTCTTATTGTGCCGTATATCAAGCCGGGCTTTAGGTTGGCAAAAAAAATATACGAAATGACTCGTAATGGAGATTGGAAGAAATTCCAAGGTATGATCCTTATGCATCATGGTGTCTTTACTTTTGCAGATGATGCTCAAACCAGTTATGAACGGATGATATATCTGGTTTCACTCGCAGAAGATTATCTTCAAAAACAAGGCGCACTGGACAATGTTGCGAAAGCGGAATCCAAAGAGGATTTGCTCACACTATCCCGAATTCGTCGTTATGTTTCCTTGGAAAAAGGGAGTGCTATGTTGGCCAAACTGGATAAAAGCCCTGAAGCCTGTGGATTTGCCGGCCTTTCCGATGTCGAGTTGATTGCCACCCGTGGTCCTATAACTTCAGATCATCTTATTCATACCAGGCCGATTCCGGTGATTTTAGGTAAGAATGTGGAGCAGGAAATAACTGATTATTCTTCATCATATAAAGCGTATTTTGACAGAAATACAGATGGTCATCTGACTTGCCTTGATCTGGCCCCTGGATGGGGGATTTGGCCCCAACATGGCACGATAGCTTTTGGCCGAAGTGTAAAGGAAACGATTGTTGTTTCAGATATCATTCATCATACGATTCGAGCGATCCAATGGGGTGAAGCCATTGGAGGGTGGAAAGCCTTATCGGAAAAACAGATCTTTGATATGGAATATTGGGAGTTGCAACAGGCCAAATTGCGCAAAGATAGTATTTCTCCTGAATTACAAGGTAAAGTGGCGTTGATAACCGGGGCCGCCAGTGGGATTGGTCTTGCCTGTACGGAGATGTTGCATGAGCAAGGTGCTGCTGTAGTGGGTCTTGATATTAATCCTGAAATTACCCAGATATTAAACCAGCAAGACATGGTGGGTGCTCATTGTGATATTACGGATAACAGGGCTGTAAAAGAAGCCGTCAAGATGACTGTTCGTTGTTTTGGCGGTCTTGATATTTTAATCCTTAACGCGGGAATTTTTCCAGATAGCCAGAGAATTGAAGACATGGATGAAAAGATCTGGGAAAGGAGCATGGAAATCAATTTGAGCAGCAATCAACGGTTATTAAAGATATGTATTCCCTATCTTCGACAGGGTATTGATGCTACGGTCGTATTTATCTCTTCCAAAAACGTTCCTGCTCCCGGCCCGGGCGCTGCCGCCTATTCTGTGGCCAAAGCCGGACAGACCCAACTGGCCCGAATCGCCGCCCTGGAGCTTGGGTGTGACGGTATCCGTGTCAATATCGTGCACCCCAATGCGGTTTATGATACAGCTCTTTGGACACCCGAAGTCCTGGAAAGCCGCGCCCGTGAATACGGATGTACAGTAGAAGAATATAAAACAAATAATTGCTTAAAAACCGAAGTGTCGTCCAAAGACGTAGCCACATTGGTTTACGCCATGGTTGGTCCTGCTTTTGCCAAGACTACAGGTGCTCAGATCCCGATTGATGGTGGCAATGTTAGAGTGATATAATCTGACTTAAAAATCTAAATCCTAAGACGTGGTCAGAAATATTGGCTCTGCTTAATTCTTACGCCGGTTGGAGTAATGGAGTATAGGAAAATGGAAAAATCGAAGCCACGTCTTCTATGCGTGTATTTTTAATTATTGTGATGAAATAGAAAGGAGATAATACAATGGCTGATATTGATGAGTTGAAAGAGGCAAAAAAGTTTTATGCCGACATCCCTCAGAAGACAGAGGGGTTTTTTCTCAAAGGATCAAATTCCCTGGATTGGGGAATGAAAAACAGGCTTGCCCAGATCTTCAACCCTGAGTCGGGTCGTACGGTTATGTTGGCCATAGATCATGGTTATTTTCAGGGACCTACGACCGGTTTGGAACGTATAGATCTCAACATTCTTCCTTTGACCCCATACGCGGACACCTTAATGCTTACCAGGGGAATCTTAAGAAGTCTTGTTCCTCCTTCGATAACAAAGTCCATCGTTCTTAGGGTTTCAGGTGGAACCAGTATACTCAAAGAGCTCTCCAATGAAGAGATCGCTGTTGATATAGAAGAATCCATACGGCTGAATGTTTGCGCCATGGCTGTTCAGGTATTCATCGGCGGTGAATATGAAAAAGAGTCGATCATCAATATGACTCGCATGGTGGACATGGGAACCCGTTACGGCATTCCAACATTGGCTGTGACCGCAGTTGGCAAGGATATGGACCGTGATGCGCGTTATTTTAGATTGGCTACCCGAATATGTGCAGAATTAGGAGCACATTATATCAAAACATATTATATTGAAAAAAACTTTGAAACCGTCTGTGCCTCTTGTCCTGTTCCTATTGTTATGGCCGGCGGCAAGAAAATTCCTGAACTGGATGCCCTTACCATGGCTTATAATGCGGTTCAGCAAGGAGCCAGTGGCGTAGATATGGGACGAAATATCTTCCAGTCTGAAGCACCCATTGCAATGATCCAGGCGGTGCGAGCCGTTGTCCACGATAATGAGCAACCTGATAAGGCTTTGGACCTTTATAATACGGTAAAGAACGAATTGTCCAAATCCTAACCCAAAGATATAGGGATCGGGCGGTTAAACGCGGCCTCCGCTCCACCTCAGTTTGGTTTTGAGCACATCAAAATAATGCTGGCCCGGCAATGTGATCATTTTAACGGGATAGAAACCTTTCCGGATAATGATGGTGTGCTCTTCATTGATTTCGAGACCGGCCTGGCCGTCAAATGTCAGCATGATATCCGATGACTTTTTTCCAAGCCGGATCTTGATGATTGCTGAATCAGGAACAATGAGGGGGCGGTTGGTCAGGGTAAACGGGCAGATCGGTGTCATTAAGATACCCGCCACTGCCGGATGGATAATAGGACCGCCGGCAGCAAGTGAATAGGCGGTTGAACCGGTGGGAGTTGCAACGATAAGTCCGTCTGCACTGTATGTGGTCAAATAATTATCGTTTATATACGTTTCGATATGAGCAAGTCTTGCAAGCGCACCCTTGTTGATGACAATATCGTTCAACACGGTTTCACAGGCCAGTTCTTTTCCTTCCCTGATGACTTTAACCAGAAGGCGCATCCTGGGTTCTATGTTGAACTGGTTATTTAAAACAGCCTCGGCAGCAGAAAAAAGGTTTTCTTCGACGGTTTCCGCCAGAAAACCGACTTCACCGAACTTGACTCCGATGATCGGTATGTTCTGGTCTCCGATCCAGCGAACCGCACTCAAAAAAGTGCCGTCTCCTCCTAACACGAAAATGTAAAGCAGATCCGACGGAGCACAAGATTTATCCCTGTCTGCAGTTCTGCGTCTTGGAGGCGGGTTTTCTTTTCTGATAACATCTATATCTTTTGAACGCAGCCAATTTTCAAGTTCATCGGCTTTTTTGGTTGCCTCCGCATCTGCTTTTACAACAATTCCTATCTTTTTCACGGCTAATTATTACTCCTTTATTATTATTCCTGAATTTCTCCCCTGCCTTTTATTTTATGGCTTTGGGTCTTCCAGGGTCTTGCGGCCAGGATAAAAGCGATGACCAGATTTATCAGCAGCCAGACGACGCCGATTAAAACAACTGCCGTCCAGGAGTAGCTTCCATAGGGTTTGCTCAGCTCATTATAAAAATCGATGGTCAGAAGCCCCAGAAGTACCGCCGGAGTAAAAACTTTAATAAAAAATTCCCATCCGGCGCCGACTTTGATAGAAGATATTCTGTTAATATGCTGCCGTATTATTTTTATATTAAACAGCCATCCCACAAGCAGACACTCTGCGGTAGCCACTATTAAAAGCCCGTAATGAGTAAAAAAATGATCGGTAATATCAAGCCACAACAAACCGGCATTTGTTGTGAAGATAATGGAGCCGATGAAGCCGAGAATACAAAGAACAGTGACAAAAGTTTTTCTGCTGATGCCGAACTTGTCAACCACTGCGGAGGTAAAAGACTCTACAATTGAGATAGAAGAGGATACCCCGGCAATCACCAGACAGAAAAAGAAAACAGCGCCAAAAATATTTCCGCCGGGCATTATAGAAAGCGCTTTTGGATAGGCAACAAAAGCAAGTCCGATGCTCTCTGAAACAACTTTTGATATTTCTTGACCCTGTGAAGCAGCCATAAAGCCAAGAACAGCAAAAACTGCGAAACCGGCAAAGATGGAATAACCACTGTTTATTAAAGCGGTAAAATAGGCTCCCCGTGTCAAATTGGCCTTTTCAGGCAGATAACTCGCATAGGCGATCATAATACCGAAGCCGAGAGAAAGGGTGAAAAAGATCTGACTGAAAGCATCTATCCATATCTTGGGTTTGGCGAGCATGGTAACGTCCGGTTTTAAATAGGCTTTTATACCGGCGCCCGCACCGTCTAAAGTAAGAGACCAGAAAACCAGGATGGCTGTGAGAACAAGAAGCAACGGCATAAATATTTTATTTGCAAGCTCTAACCCCTTCTTTACCCCTCTGTACACAATAGCCCAGTTAATGAACCATATAAAAGCCACGCCTGTAAAAACAGGTGTAACAATACCTTTCAGCTCAAAGGGGGATTTGCTGACTGCTAAAAATTGGTTGAAGAAATAACTGTTGGGATCATTTCCCCAGGCCAGGGAAAAGGATTTAATGAAATAATTTAAGCACCAGGAAATAATGGTGATATAATACAAAACAATGCCGAACATCACAAAAGTAACAGACCACCAGCCGAGCCATTCCCATTTTTTATCTATCTTTCTGAATGCCAGAGGGGCGGACCCGATTCGCTCATGTCCTATTGCAAATTCAAGTATTAATAACGGGATGCCTACGGTAAAGAGGGCGATTATATAAGGGATTAAAAATGCGCCTCCTCCATGCTTATAGGTCATGTAACTGAAGCGCCATATATTGCCGAGCCCGATGGCAGAACCCACCGCTGCTAGAACAAACCCTATTTGACTGTCCCATTGTTCTCTTGCCATGATATAGTATCTTGAAAAATTTTACTTAGATATAGCATAATCTTATTATTTTAGAAATAAGTATTTTTAGCCGGGGTCTTCCCATGTTTGAAAAAATCCAAAACCGGATTTTATTAGAACTTGTGAATATAAAATGCGGGTTAGGTTCTTTCCTGAAGTTTTTGGAGAGATTTGCTGAGCTTAACCGGGTAAGCGTTATATTCTAAAATCGATTTGTAGCGATCATCCAGCATGGCAAAATTCTTTTTAAATCGATCCTGTATCGTCTGCAACGGAGGATGCGGACGTAGTATCTCTCCGTTTTCCATAACCTTTTTAAGCAGAGGCTTTCCTTGATCGATGATGTCGTCTCTCAAACCGATGATATCTTCCAGATAGCGACCGTTTTGATCTGATTTTCTAAAGACCTGCTTTTCACCGGCCAGTGTAATCTTGCCGGGACTCAATTTCCTGACATCACGGTCCTTGAAATGGACCATTTTGTATACCACATCAAGATAGGGTGCGTCTGCGGAAACCCCGACTTTGGTACCGACTCCGAATGCATCGATTTTGGCGCCTTCGGCAATGACCTTTGCAATCTTGAACTCATCAAAACCGCTGCTGGCAAAGATCTTGACATCAGAAAGACCGGAATCATCGAAAATTTTTCGCACCTTTTGGCTCAAATCCACCATGTCTCCGCTGTCAAGGCGTACGCCGATGAGCGAATGCCCGTTTTTTTTCATCTGTTTTGCAACCGTAACGGCATTTTCTGCACCGTCGATCGTATTGTAGGTATCGATTAAAAATATGGAGTTATCGGGAAAGGTATCTGAATAAGCGGAAAATGCCACAAGTTCACCGCTAAATGCCTCAACATAGGAATGGGCCATGGTTCCGGATATGGGTATGCCGTACATTTTACCGGCAAGGACATTGCTTGTGGCCGCAAATCCGGCAATATATGTGCTGCGGGCAACTTTGTGCCCGGCATCCTGACCCTGAGTCCGTCGCAGGGAAAAGTCGATCAGCGGACGGTCGCCGGCAACATGAATACATCTGGCCGCCTTTGAGGCGATCATGCTCTGAAAGCCGATGGTGTTGAGCAAAAAAGTTTCGATGAGCTGGGCTTCAATAATAGGTGCCGCCACTTCCAGAACAGGTTCATTGGCAAAGAAGATCGTGCCTTCGGGCATGGCAAAAATTTCTCCTGAAAAGCGGAGTCCGGCCAGATATGAAAGGAAGTCTTTTGAGAAAATACCGGTGGTTTGCAAATATTTTATGTCTTGCTCGGAAAAGCGGAATGCCGCCAGCTCATTCAGAACATCCTCAAGACCGGCTGCAACAAAAAAATTCCTTTGTAAATAATTTTCTCTGATAAAAAGTGAAAAGGTGGCCGTGGAAAACACCTGATGCGCAAAATAACTGGCCGCCATGGTCAACTCGTAAAGATCGGTAAAAAGCGGACCGGCTCGAGGTGCTTTTTTCATGACACATTGGCTCCGTAAAGCTGCTTCATCCTTTTTAGTGCAAATTCATGGAATTCTAAATCAAAATCGGCAACGCCCTTAACCGGGACAGTGATTTTATAGTCACGATTTGCCAAGCCGCCCACCGTGTCCATCACACAGATCGAAGTGCACACTCCCACCACCTCGACGTCATCAACGCCCGCAGACTCAAGGATACTTTCAAGATCGGTTCCATAAAAACCGCTGTATCGTTTTTTGGGTATTACCTTGTCCCCGGGCTTTGGCGTAAGTTCATGAATAATTTCATTACCCCGGGTGCCGGAGACACAATGACTCGGGAATCTTTCGAACTCTTTGTCGTTTTTGTCATGTGAATCCTGCAGGTAAATCACGAGGTCTCCACGATTCCTGAAGGCTTCCAGCCTTTCTTGAATAAAGGGTATAATGGATTGCGCAGCATCGCCACAATAGAGTGCACCATTTTTATCAATAAAATCGTTTAGCATATCAACGATGATCAAGACTTTTTTTGACATATTCGTTTCCCTTAATTATCCCTACGGTTTTTATTGTAACATATGAATTATAATGTGAAATTTCAAGGACATTTTGGACAGATTGTACCTTCTTGACTATTTGCATGGATTCAATAGGAACATTTTGATCGATCCTCTATATATTGATTGACAAAATGATAATATAGGTTATCATTGTAATTGTCATGGATATATTTTACAAACCTTTATTCAGGAAGTTTGTAAAGAAACAAACGAGATCTTTACAGCTCGTCATTGAAGATGAAGTCGAGAAAATAATAATCAAACCTGATATTGAGAAATCCAAAAAGGGTGATCTCAGAGGATTTCGAGTTCATAAATTTTCTCATAAAAGACAGAGATTTTTAATTGGCTATCGTGACCAGGAGGCTCAAATAATTTTTTTCAAAATAGGTCTTCATGAGAATTTTTATCGAGAACTTAAGAAATATCTCAGGGAGGTGGAATCAAAATGATTACTGCAGAGAAAGTTTACAAAGAAATATTAGATATGCCATTAACAGAGAGGGAAAAATTATTTGCTGTTATCGCAAGGAAAGGGTTCGAGAAAGATTTATACAGCCATGAGGAAGTCTTTGATGAAATCAGAAAGTCGCCATTTACTGTTAAAGAAGCTGCTGAATATCTTGAGATAGCCGAGATTACTTTGAGAAGATGGATTAAAGCAGGGAATATCAAATATCAAAGAGTGGGAAGAAACATTGTGTTTGACCCGGATGAGCTTAAATCTTTTAAAAGGGAGAAGCAGACGGTGAAGGGGTAATCATGGCATTCATAGTTTTGGCATCAAGATTTAGGGAATACTATTACAATTACTGAGGATCATATTATAGATCTGCGGAAAAAATATTGGAGGTGACAAATGAGTAAGATTAAAGGAGAATGCCGTTTTTGTAATAAGACCTTCTCGGGAAGAGGTATTGGAAAACATTTGTTGGCATGTCGGGCAAAAAAAGAGAAAGATGAGGATCTGAATGTGAAAAAAGGTAAAGACTATATATATCATTTAAAAATATCAGCTTATGGCCTCTACTGGCTCCATATCGAAATGAAAGGAGCGTCAACCCTTTCGGATCTTGATGATTTCTTAAGAGAAATTTGGGTGGAATGCTGCGGGCACTTAAGTCAATTTACAATCCATGGAGTAAGATACTCAAGCTATGAGGAACAGGATGATTTCTGGGGGGATGCGCCTAAATCGATGAATATATCACTTAACGACGTGTTGGAATTTAGAGACAAATTCGACTATGAGTATGATTTCGGGACGACGACTGAGCTTGCTTTCCAGGTATTGTCCATAAGAAAGGGCTCTATCGACGAACCCATCAGAATATTGGCCAGAAATCATCCTCCGGTGTTTGAATGCGAAAATTGTAAAAAAATTGCCACTCAAATCTGCTCCTTATGTTGGGAGGATTACTGTGATAAATGTATTGAAGCGCATGAATGTGGTGAAGATTATGTAATGCCGATTGTGAATTCACCCAGAACCGGTGTATGTGGATATTTTGGTCCGCTTGAAGAATAACCGATCAATCTATTAAGATGTCCCGCTACTCATCTATGGGTGAGAATGAATAAACTCCATTTGCCGATTGACAAGGGGTAAAAAATTCTTATATAATTGTCGACATTGACAAGCAAGATATAAGATAATTATATTTGAGGGGGATGTCATGATATCCAAAGGAAAGGAAAAAGAGGTCCTGGATAAAAGGATTATGGCTGCAAGACAGGCAGCAGGTTTTTCCATTACCGAAGCGGCTCAAAGACTGGGCTTTAAAAACTATCAGACTCTTTCAGCCATTGAAAAAGGTGCAAGGAAGATAAATGCTCACGAATTAATTATGATGGCTCGTTTATATGGAAGAAGTCTGGACTATTTCCTGGAATCCGACGTTGCCCCCGATCCTGTGCCCTTGTGGAGAAAGGCAAGCAAAACAGACGTAAATCAAATACAACGCCAATTCCTTTCTTTTCTGGAAAATTACAGAAACCTGGAACATATGCTTGGTCTCAAACGGCGATGGAAAGATGTTCAGAAAAATTATGATAGGGATGATTTTTCCGTAAATGGCTTTGAACAGGCCGATAAACTCGGCGCTGAAATTCACAATTTCCTCGACTTAGGTTCTCGTCCTTCCTTTAATCTGCTTAACGTACTCGAAAATAAACTTCGTTTAAAAATCCTTCATTTGTCTTTGAAGATGGGTGTCTCCGGTGCCAGTGTTGTGGATAACACTATGGGGGTTGGCATACTCATTAACATCAATGATGCGCCATGGAGAAGAAATTTTGATTTGGCACATGAGTTATTTCATATTATAACCTGGGATGTTTTCTCTCCTGAAGAAATTGGTAATGGTACAATAAAAACCAAGCCGGAACAATACGCGGACATTTTCGCTTCAAGTCTGCTATTACCCGAAGCTCATCTCCTCGATACACTTAAAGAAACAGTTACCGACAATGAAATCAGAGTTATTGATATTATTGAACTGGCCAAGGAGTTCGGTGTCTCAACGGAAGCAGTCTTTTGGCGACTTGTCAACATGAAAGAACTTAAGAAATCCCAAGTGCAGAGAGTCCTGGATAACCCTAAATTTCGCGATCTTGATCGCAATATGCGTCGAAGCTTGTATAGCAAAGACAGGCCTTCCAGGTTTCCTTCAAGATTTATATCTCTTTCATGCAGATGCTTGATGGAAGGCAAGATTTCAAGAGGTACTTTTGCAGAATATCTGGAAATTGATCGGGCTGAAATAGACGATTATCTGGAAGCTGCAGGATTTGTGGAAAGAAACTATGCGAAGATCGCTGCTGCTTGACGCCGATGTTGTCATTGATCTCCATACCCTTGGTTTGTTCGGAAAAATAAGCAGAGCCTATGATATTTGTCTAACCCAGGATGTTTTCTTTGAGGCAAAATACTACAAGAAGGACGGAATAAAAATTGATATTGACTTTAAACATGTTGTAATAATTCAAAATATTGATCTTGAAATTTTGAGAGAAGTGCGAAGGGAAGCAAAAGAGGCAAGATTGGGAATAGGCCCTGGAGAGAGCACCTCAATAGCTTATTTAATCCAGACCGATGAAGAAATAACCTTTTGTTCCTGCGATCGGGCAGCCATTAAGCTCATTTCCTATATGGAACTTGAGCAAAAAGCAATCAGCCTGGAAAAGACCCTTCGATCCGCTGGATATCATAGCAAAAACCTGTATCCGAGACATTTTGAGAAGACCTTCAGGGCAGCCGTTAAAGAAGGAAAGACACTAAGAATTCAATTTAAAAAGTTCGTATAAATTTTGATATCAAGATTACACTTAGGTTTTGGAAAAATAATTTGAGAAAATCGATAGTTGAAAATTTGTACACGTTCTGCACGAAGGGTTTATAGCTACAACGCTAATGAAGGCTGCTCCCAACTGGTAAAGGTTCGAAAAATTATTTCAAAGAGCGTTTCCAGCTATCATATAACAAATGGAATTCAACTTTGTGGACAAAATGGAATAAAAAGACTGGTTTTTCAAAACACATATAATAAAGCTTTTGTGATTAAATTTTAGGCTTGGCACGGTAGTCTCCTAATTTCATCCCTTTCGGCGCAACCCTTTTTGGCAATGGCGGTTCCTACGCTGGGAAGGAGGTCTGTAAAATGGCCAAAACTGAAAAAGGGAAAAAGGTTGTTCCCGTTAAACCATATACTCGCAAAGTAGATGGTAAAAAAGTTAGAGTAAAACGCCATAAGCGTTCAACACCTAACTAACCCCAATACAAGCGCAAATTAATTGCAAAAGAAGTAAAAAAGTACTCGAAATGCTCTAATAAACAGTGTATTATGAAAGTTAGTAGTCAAACATTAATACACAGAAAGGAGCATCTC
>Ga0114919_10000509_pt1 | contig 30161 bp, 30 predicted proteins | sample BlataG_FD_88682 | JGI IMG/M metagenome (GOLD analysis project Ga0114919, IMG submission 88682) | Deep subsurface microbial communities from Black Sea to uncover new lineages of life (NeLLi) - Black_00105 metaG | ecosystem: Environmental > Aquatic > Marine > Oceanic > Sediment | place: Atlantic... | reverse complement strand
CATTGGAGGGAGTCCGCACACTCCAGAACTGCAGGTGGGGCAGCTCGCACCCATCACGTCATCCTCGCTGGAGCCAGACCTGAAGAATGAGGAAACCAGCCGCTCAGGATTAGGGGCATGGCACTTGGGACAACTCAAGCCGGTCCCGGTTTCGCCCATGGCCTGGCGGACCTCAAATTTCCCTCCACACTTCGGGCACTCATACTCATAGATAGGCATAGTCTCTTTCTATCCTCCTTTCTCCAGTTCTTCCAGACGCCGCTGGATTTGGCTCAATTGCTGTCCCAGGCTCTCAGCCTGGCTCTTCAGCATTTGTGTCTCCTGTGTTGGGCTTGCCTCTTGAGACACAGGTTCTGGCGTAGATATCATTCCCCGCCCCATACCCATACCCATGCCTCTACCCCGGCCCATTCCCATGCCGTAATGAGACGCCACGTTGGGCTGCGCGCTTGGCTGTAACTTCCCTGCCTTATGGGCCTGCACCGCATCCCTTACCGTTCCTGAGACACCACTGATCACCTGAACACCAGCAGCAGATAGCGTCTGGTAGGCGTTCGGCCCGCAGTTTCCGGTGAGAACAACTTCCGCCCCCTTGTTGGCAACCATCTGCGCCGCACTGATTCCTGCACCCCCAGCAGCCGCTGCACTGGAGTTCTCCAGCGCCTCAAACTGCATAGTCTCAGCATCAACGATAATGAAGTACTGGCACCTTCCAAAGCGAGGATCCACATCAGCGTCCAAACCAGGTCCTGTCGCCGATATCGCGATTTTCACCATGCACCGCCTTTCTTATTCTCCAGCCTCTAGATCCTTTACTCTTGCCTCAATCTGCTCCAGTTGACCCCTCACCTCTTGAGCCTGATTCTTCAACAAGTCAAGCTCCTCCTCCTTTGTCATTTGGGGTGCATAAGGGCCTCCTCCGCCATAAGCATACGGCGCACCGCCAGCATAGGGATAGCCGTACGGCGGCCCGTACCCCGACCATTGACCAGCCCCAGCATAGGGCATCCCCCGCCCAAAGCCATATCCTCGCCCTGGGCCAAATCCACGTCCCCGTCCAAATCCCTGGGTACTGCAAACCCCCCATCCACCCCCCGTCATTGGACCCATTCCACGGGGACCTGTTCCATCAAGTCCTGGCATTGTATCACCTCCTCAATAGTTTTTCACTTTGCCGCCTATGGGCACACCCACAGCTGGCACGCCCTGCTGCACAGCATTTCAAGCTAGGCCATCCAGTACGGCGAATGCCCATACGGGCCTCCATAATACGGACCGTAGGCGCCGCCATAACAGGGGTAACCAAATCCCCCATAGGGATAACCATAAGCTACACCGCGTCCAGGCCAACCCCGGGCATAGGCACCGTACCACCCAAACCAACCACGACCAAGACCTCGCCCTAGACGCCGGCCGAAGCCCAACCCAAAGCCTCTACCCCGCCCTGGACCGTATCCCCGACCCCAACCGCCCCCCAATCCAAACCAGCCTCTTCCGAATGGCATACTACCTCACCTCCTTTCTCGCTATCTTCACCATCGTCTTTCACCACGAAATCTCCCACCTCGAAATCCTCTGCCACTTCCCCCCACAAAGCCAAAAGGAGGGGGTGTGACAGACTGGACGCTCGCGCTGGAACAGACGGGACAGGATAGCGGAACCCTCCTTGCCAACACTTCAAAAGGGACATCCCACTCGTGGCCGTCGTTGTTACACTTGAAGCGACTTTGTCGCAGTCCGAAATTTCCTCCTTCAATCTGAATCGCTTTCCCATTAACTAAGGCATCGGCCAGTTTCCCTCGAGCCGATTCCAGTATGCGATGAAACGTCGGTCTAGAAACATGCATCCGCTGAGCACACTCCTCCTGCTCCAATCGGCTGAGATCCTTGAGACGGATAGACTCGGCCTCCTCAACCGAAAGGTGTACCTCCTCCAACACGCTAACCGGAATTCCGACGGGCCTGAAGAAACCCACGCTGGGCAACTGAGCCACACAGCGCAATTTCATCGGCCTAGGCATGACCAATCACCACATTTCCCGTATCGATTATGAACATATGTCAATAACGAGTCTAGCACCCACCCCGTGGCCATGTCAAATTCCCTCTACCTCTCCGCTTGAAAAAACCGATGGCTGGTGCTACAAAATGCAACATGAATCGCATAGAGCTATCCCCGGACCTCTCCCGCTGCATACAAACGGTAGCCAGAGAGGAATTCTGGGCTTCGGTGAACACCTTGATGGCCAGCGAGCAGGAGAACGAGGATTTGCAGCAAAGGGTCGAGCTTCTCAGGGCCTTTCTGGAATCAATGGATTTCAGAGAACTACGACGGCAAAGCGAAGAACACCTGACACAGGGACAAAGAGTTAAGTTCCTGGTCTACTGGAAACAGTCCGAGCCAGGCTACGATATGATAGTGAGTTAGCTTCGGACTAGGGCCACGGATTGAGATGCTATCCCTTCCTCTCTGCCGACAAAGCCCAGGCCGTTGGTGGTAGTGGCCTTGATTGTGACTCGAGCAGGCTCCAGACCCAGCGCCTGACTGATCTTATTCCTCATTCCAGGGATGAACTGTGACAGCCTGGGACTCTGAGCAACAATAGTGGTGTCGATGTTGACTACCTCATAGCCTTTCGCCTTGACCATCTCGCTGACTTGGCCCAACAACAACAAGCTGGAGATCCCTTTGTATTCTGATTCCTCTGGAGGAAATTGGGTGCCAATATCACCGAGGTCGGCGGCACCGCACAAGGCATCTATTATGGAGTGAATCGCCACGTCGGCATCGCTCCATCCCAGCAGCCCCCTGTCAGAAGGAATCTCAACGCCTCCCAGAACCAGCTTCCGCCCCTGTACCAGAGGGTGACTGTCATAGCCGATCCCGACTCTCATTTCTCCCCCACCCATACTAGACAATAACCTCCGCTAGCATCAAATCCTCAGGCGTGGTCACCTTGATGTTCCGGTAGCTGCCCATGTAGAGCTTCACTTTGCCTTCTCTGCGCTCCACCGCTGCAGCGTCATCGCTGACCTCTGTTGCGAGTTCTTGGTAGGCTTGAGTTATCACGTCAAAGGCAAATACCTGAGGAGTCTGTATCGCCCATAGTCTCCCCCGCTCAAGCGTTGCAGTAACCAGTCCGGTGTCATCGGCAAGCTTGATGGTGTCCTTCACCGGCACCGCGGCCACAGCAGCACCGGTTTCCCTGGCTGCCTCCACCCCGTTCCAAATCAACTCCGGCGTCAGAAAGGGGCGAGCGCCATCGTGAATCACAGCCCATCCGCAATCACGCAGCTGGCGTATCCCTTCCTTCACCGAGTCTTGTCGCCGCGGGCCGCCAAGGCATACACTGGCCTTGGTCCAGGCTCTCTCTTCCACCAATCTCTCCCCCAGCTTCATGTTGTGCTCACGTAACACAATGACTATTTGCTGCACCAGGGTGCATCCCTGGCAGACATCCACCGACCAGGCCAACAGAGGCTTGCCCTTCAACAGGACGGACATTTTGTCTCTGCCGCCCATCCGTTCACTGCTACCGGCAGCCACGATGACAGCCCCTACCCCACGAATCTTGCCCACCTGCTATTCCTGCTTTGCTCGCTTAGTCAGGCCCAGGCGGAGAGCTTCCGCTACAGAGCCAGCTTCAATCAACTGAACTGCTGCATGCTCAAGAGGAGGTCGGGATGACATCCTGGGCATGAGGCAAAACCTGAAACCTAGCCTGACGACCTCAGCCACCCGTCTCTCCATCTGTGGCACAGCTCTGAGTTCGCCATTCAAGCCCACCTCCCCGAAAACGGCCAACCGCGGGAGAGGTTCACTATCCCAGAAGCTGGAGGCGATGGCCAAGGCAATGCCCAAATCAATCGCAGGTTCACTGATTCTCAAGCCGCCGGTGACATTGACTATTGTGTCTTGATTTGAAAGCTTGAGCCTGGCACGCTTCGTAAGCACTGCGCTAATCAACAGAAGGCGATTGAAATCAATACCGTTGGCAATGCGCCTCGGCGGGCCAAGACCGGCAGGGGTGGTCAAGGCCTGAATCTCCACTAGCAGAGGACGGCTGCCCTCAATGGTAGGCACCACCACCGAGCCAACCGCTGCATCCCTGCACTGGGACAAGAAGACCAGGGACGGGTTCTCTACCGCTGTCAGTCCCTTTTGGCCCATCTCAAAGATACCCACCTCGTTGGTGGAACCGAAGCGGTTTTTCATCCCTCGCAACATCCGATACGCGCTAAATGGCTCGCCCTCCAGGTAAAGAACCACATCAACAATGTGCTCGAGCGCGCCAGGCCCAGCGATGGAGCCATCTTTGGTCACATGTCCACTCATGAATACAGGCACATCGTTCTGCTTTGCCCATTCCATCAACCTCAGGGTGCATTCACGCACTTGACCGAGACTACCCGGCGATCCGGCCAGGTCTTCCAGATACATGGTTTGAATAGAGTCAATGACAACCAGCTTGGGCAGCAATTCCTGCAGGTGTTGCAGGACAGCCGCTACGTTGGTCTCGGAGAAAATGAAAAGCCCTTCACCGCTCACGTCTAGCCTCTCGGCTCTCAGCTTGACCTGGCTAACAGACTCCTCGCCAGAAATGTAGGCCACGGGTTTCCTGCTGTCCGCCACCGCCGCCAGAACTTGGAGTAGGAGCGTAGATTTGCCTATTCCAGGCTCTCCACCGATGAGCACCAGGGAACCGGGCACCATGCCATCTCCGAGAACACGGTCCAATTCGGCGCAGCCAAGGCGAAGGCGAGAAAACGAACCGCCGTCCACCTTGGAGAGCTCTTCGGGCCTGTTAACTGTAGAATAGAGCCGAGTGGCTGGACTAGGGGATGAACTGACCTGAGTCTCTACGAAGCTATTCCAGGCTTGGCAACCGGGACATCGCCCCAACCATTTGGCGCTTTCCCTACCACACTGCTGACAAACAAAAACGCACCTGACTCTGGGCTTATCCCAATTGGTCGATTTCAAATCGGCTATTCAGAGTACTCAATACTCAATGACAGCTATCTTATCGCCGACCTTCACAACCTGGCCGGCTGAGACTGCTACCTCTGTCGCTGACCCTTTCACCGGGGACAATATCGGATTCTCCATTTTCATGGCTTCTATTGTGCAAATTACTCCGCCTTCCTCAACAGCATTGCCCACCGCAACATTGACCTGCAATATCTTGCCGGGTAGCGGGGCCTCAATTATCTCTTGCGCCATTTCTACAGGACCTCCTTAGCCAGCGAACGCATTACGATTTTCTCCTCGTCGCAAGTCACCTCTACGGTGTCTCCGGAGTGGAACTCACCTCGCAGTAAAGCTTCCGAGAGTTGGTCTTCCACCAGATTCTGGATCACGCGTCGCAGCGGACGGGCACCAAAAACCGGATCATAGCCCTTCTTACCGAGGAAATCCTTGGCTGCGTCGGTGACTTCCAAGGCAATGTCTTTCTCCTTAAGTGATGCGGCAACCTGAGCCAGCATCAAGTCCACTATCTTGCGGAGCTGTTCCTCGGTCAAGGCATGAAAGACAACAGTGGCGTCAATACGATTGAGAAACTCAGGACGGAAGATCTTCTTCATTTCTCCAAGCACCTTCTCCTTCATCTTCTCATATTCCAACTGCTGTTTTCCTTCACTATCCCTGTGAGCAGAGAAACCCACACTGCCACCACTCTTGATAAGTTCAGCACCAATATTGCTGGTCATGACAATAATGCTATTGCGAAAGTCAACGCGGCGTCCCTTGGCGTCAGCTAGGTGACCATCATCGAAGATCTGGAGTAAGATGTTGAACACATCGTAGTGTGCCTTCTCGATTTCATCGAGAAGAATACAGCAATAGGACTTCCGCCTCACCGCCTCAGTCAGTTGACCACCTTCATCATAGCCAACATACCCTGGCGGTGCTCCGACCAAACGCGCCACAGTGTGGCGTTCCATGAACTCGGACATATCCAGCCTGATTAGCGCGTCTTCACTGCCGAACATGAACTCTGCCAGGGCTCTCACCAGTTCGGTCTTCCCCACTCCTGTGGGACCCAAGAACGTAAAGGCACCAATTGGACGTCGCTTGTCTTTCAAGCCAGTCCGGGCTCTTCGCACAGCTTTGGCCACGGTGGTAATGGCTTCATCCTGGCCTATGATTCGACGGTGCAAGGCCTCTTCCATTTGAAGAAGGCGATTGGTTTCATCGCTGGTCAGCCGTACAACTGGAATCCCAGTCCACATACTGACCACATCGGCAATATCTTCAGCGGTAACCGTGGGCTTCCCTGCCTCCTGCTTGGCCCGCCATTCCTTTTCCATAGTAGCGGTCTTTTCCACCAATTGCAGTTCGCGGTTGCGCAGTTCGCTGGCATACTCATACTGTTGGCCAGCAATAGCTTCCTCCTTTTCCTTACGCACGCTTTCCAGAACCCGCCTTGCTTCAGCCAAGCCAATTGGTGCACTACCCCGCATGATACGGACTCTGGAGCTGGCCTCATCCACCAAGTCAATAGCCTTGTCAGGTAGGAAGCGATCAGGTATGTATCTGGTAGCCAGCGAAGCCGCGGTCTCCAGGGCTTCATCACTGATATCCAGCCGGTGGAACTCCTCATACCTATGCTTGATGCCACGCAGAATCTCCAGGGTCTCTTCCATAGTAGGCTCAGCCACTATAACGGTCTGGAATCTGCGCTCCAAGGCAGCATCTTTCTCCACATACTTGCGGTAATCATTCAGCGTGGTGGCACCAATGCATTGTACCTCACCGCGTGAGAGCGCAGGCTTGAGGAGATTCGCGGCGTCAACAGCACCTTCGGCTGCGCCAGCACCCACGATAGTCTGCATTTCATCCACAAACAGAACACAATTCCCTGCGGCTTTCTCCTCCTCAATAACCTTCCTCAGCCTTTCTTCAAATTCGCCGCGATACTTTGTCCCTGCCACCAAGGCACCCATGTCTAGGGCAACTATGCGCTTCCCCTGCAACACTTCGGGGACTTCTCCAGCTACTATGCGCTGAGCCAGTCCTTCGACAACAGCCGTCTTTCCCACCCCCGGTTCACCTATTAGCGCCGGATTGTTCTTGGTACGGCGGCTCAGGATTTGAATCACTCTCTCGATTTCCTTGTTGCGCCCAATAATGGGGTCAAGCTTGTCCGCCCGCGCCAGGGCAGTCAGGTCTGTTCCAAGCTGATCCAGGGTTGGCGTCCGCGTGGCAGCACGACCGGTGCGAGCATGTACCGCCTCACTTTTCATAAGTCGCCGGACTTCTTCGCGCGTCTGTTCCAGGGCAATCCCAAAGCTCTCCAACACGCTGCAAGCCACGCCCTCTTTCCCACACAGCAACCCCAGCAAAAGGTGCTCGCTTCCTATGTAGTTGGAACTCAGCCGCCGCGCCTCATCCACGGCAAGCTCTATGGCTTTCTTCGCCCTGGGTGCGAGACTGATTTCTCCAACGGTCTGCTTGCCCCCTCGGCCAACCGCAAACTCCACCGCCGCCTGTATCTTGTTCAACGGGACGCCCAGATTGCCGAGCACTTTCGCTGCCACCCCGGACTCGTCGGCCACTATCCCCAGCAATATGTGTTCGGTATCAATATAGCTATGCCCGAGCCGTTTGGCTTCCTCTTGAGCCCGCGTCAACACCTTGCGAGCTCCCTCCGAAAACCTTTCGAATCCGCTACTCATTCCAGATGTCACCCATGCTTCCGAGGTAAAGTATAGAGCATGCTACTACCTCAGTCAACCGAGCGGTAGCTTGAGACAGGGCCGACTTCATAGTACAATACAGAGCGTCACAAAAGGCCAACATGCGAGTCGCTGGTGGTAAAGCAAAGGGAACTCAATTGAGAGTTCCCCCGGGACGATTGGTAAGACCGACAACCAGTCTAGCCAAGCAAGCCGTCTTTTCCTTGTTGGAGAGCGCTGCGGCCCGTTGGCACAGAGTCCTCGACCTATTTGCCGGCAGCGGCGCGCTTGGTATTGAGGCTCTGAGCCACAATGCCCAATGGGCTGACTTCGTCGAGCAAAGAAGGAAATGCTGCGACGTTATCAGATACAACCTGGAAAAAGCTCAATTCTCGGACAAGGCTCACGTTTACTGCTGCAGCGTGAGCAAGGCTCTGGACTTCCTAAGCGACGAATATGATATTGTCTTCATGGATCCCCCCTACTCGGAACCCTCAGTCAGCGCTCTGCTGGCTACTCTGGCTGGATCGCAGCTTCTGGGGAAGGGGGCTATCGTCGTAGTTTGCCACGCCAACCGCTTTCCACTGGACTCGGATTATGGCGGAGTTCATCTAGCCAGGGAACGCCACTACGGCGATACCTTTATTTCCATGTACCGAAGGGAGGTCTAGTTCTATGGCGACTGCGGTGTATCCCGGTTCACTCGATCCTATCACCAATGGGCACCTCGATGTTATCAGACGGGCATCAGCTCTTTTCGGTGAGTTGATTGTGGCTATCTACGACAGGCCGGAGAAACCGCTCCTTTTCTCCGTCGAAGAAAGGGTAGAGATGGCAAAGAAAGCTGTGATAGACCTGCCCAATGTCTATGTCACGTCCTTTAGCGGACTTGTGGTCGACTTCGTCCGCAGCGCAAAGGCGAAGGTCATGGTAAGAGGCCTGAGGGCGAATTCCGACTTTGAGCGCGAGTTCGAAATGGCCCTGATGAACAAGAGCTTGGCACCAGACGTCGAGCTCGCTTGTCTGATGACAAGCTTACAATACCAGTTCCTCAGTGCGAGCGTAATCAAGGAGGTAGCCAAGTTGGGAGGCTGCCTCGAAGGTATGGTTCCTGATCACGTGGCCAGGGCCCTGAAAGACAAATATTCCACCACTCCTCTTGAAGTTGCAAAAGACACTCCTAGCCATTAGAATAGGTCACCAAAATCCATGAGGAGGTAGCGTTACACATGGCGTACAAGATCACAGAGGATTGTATAAGCTGCGGTGCCTGTGAATCAGAATGCAAGAATGAGGCCATCACCGAGGGTGAAGCTGTCTTTGTCATCGACCCTGGCAAGTGCACTGAGTGCATAGGCTGGTTTGACTCATCCAAATGCGCCGAGGTCTGTCCAGTAGACGCCTGCATTCCTGACCCTGACTGCGAGGAAACAAAGGAGCAGCTCCTGGAGAAGTGGCGCAAGCTACATCCGGGAGAGACACCAGCATAAGACGGATACTAGAGACGCTTGGCCTTTTCGTAGGCAGCAGCGGCAGCAGTCAGGAGCAGGGAGCGAAATCCTCCCTTTTCCAGTTGTAGAAGTGCGTCAGCGGTGGTACCACCGGGCGAAGTGACCATGTTTCTCAACTCGGCAGGGTGCTTGCCCGCCCGCTCGAGGACGTGGGCCGAACCGAGCACCGTTTGCAGCACCAACTTCTCAGCCGTCTTGCGCGGTAGGCCGATGTGGACGCCGGCGTCGATAAGCGCCTCAATGAAAAGAAACACATAGGCCGGACCACTGCCACTCAGAGCTGTAGCCATATCTATGTACTTTTCATCCTCAACGTAGACTTCTTCGCCCAGACTTCGGAGAACTGACCGGGCTATCTCCTTCTGTTCTGGCCCGACTTCAGCACTTGCTGTCCATACCGTCATCCCCTCACCAATCTGTGCTGGCATGTTGGGCATAGCCCTGACTATACAAGAAGGTGCCAACCCGTCATGTAAGGTGGACAGGCTGGCGCCAGCCACAATCGACAGCACGAGCTGTTGAGACGAAGGGCTACCTATCTCGTCCATTGCCTGAAGCAAATCCTGAGGCTTGACAGCGAGGATAATCAAGTCAGCCCCATCCACCGCCTGCCTGCTATCAGAAAAAGCGCTCACTCCATACTCCCTGTTCATCGCCTCTCTCCGCGAAGCAGCGACATCGCTCACAGTGATATCCTGAACCGCAACGACGCCCTTCGCCAAGAGACACCTCACCATCGCCTCCCCCATAGTTCCGCCTCCAACAACAGCTATCTTCATGTCCTACCTCACTACAATATTTACGACTCGCCTGGGCACATAGATGATCCTAGCGATCTCCCTGTCCCGAGTATAGACCTGCACCCGCTCCCTCCCCAATGCCTGTTCTTTCGCTTCTTCCTCGGCTATGGAAGCGGGGACAAGCAACTTGTCCCTCAGTATGCCATTTATCTGGATAGCCAGCGTAATCTCCTCTTCCTTGGCCAACTCTTCATCAAACCTGGGCCAGGACTGGCTGTGAATGCTATAGGGATGTCCTGTCCTGGTCCACAGCTCCTCAGCAAGGTGGGGAACGCTTGGAGCAAGGAGCAACAGCAGGTAGGCAATAGCTTCCTGCCACAGCCCAGCTGACACGTTCCTTGCTTCCTGCACCTTCGACAGGTAGTTGGTGAATTCCATAAGGCTGGCCAGCATGGTGTTATAGCGAAACTTCTCCAGATCCTCCGTGACTTTCTTAGTCGTCTTATGAACAAGGTGGCGGAGTTCCTTCTCCGCCTTCGGCAGAGCAGTCTGGCCTACGTACCCTGTCTCTGCCAAGTTCCACATCCGGTTTAGCCAGCGGCTCATCCCCACGATGCCACTGTCACTCCATTCTCCTCCCAAGGCCCACGGCCCCACAAACATCAGGTAGGCGCGAATGGCATCCGCACCCAGTTTAGCCACATATTCGTCCGGGGCAACTACATTGCCCTTGGACTTGCTCATCTTGCCGCCACCATAGACTATTATTCCCTGATTGAACAGGCGGGTGAACGGTTCATCAAAGTCAATCAGGCCCAAATCCCTCAACGCCTTAACGAAAAAACGAGAGTACAGCAGATGCAGCACTGCATGCTCGGCACCTCCCGTATACAGGTCCACAGGCATCCAGTACCTTATCTTGTCGTCATCAAACGGAGCGCTATCGGTTCCGGGACTGGTATAACGCAAGAAATACCAGTTAGAACACATGAAAGTATCCATAGTGTCAGTTTCCCTGCGCCCCGGCCCACCACATTTCGGGCAGGTCGTATTGACAAATGCTTCGCAATACTTGAGAGGAGATTCGCCGGTGGGCTTGAACTCTGCATCGGGTGGAAGCAGAACCGGCAAGTCCTCCTCACGTACAGGGACTGCGCCGCACTTGTCACAGTAGACTATCGGTATTGGCGCTCCCCAGTATCTCTGCCTGGATATGAGCCAATCGCGGATACGATAAGTAACGGAGCGCTCACCCCACCCCCTTTCCTTCAGCAAGTCACATATTGCCTCACACCCCTGCTCACTGGGCAGGCCATTGAACTCTCCGGAGTTCACCATCATGCCATGGCCAGCGTACAGTTCAGGCAGTTCTCCGCCTTCCCAGCCTGGAGGAGCGATGACGGTTCTGATCGGAATGCCGAACTTCTTGGCAAATTCAAAGTCCCTCTCGTCGTGAGCGGGAACTCCCATAACGGCCCCCGTACCATAGGTCAGCAACACATAATCGGTAGTCCACACAGGCACCTTCTCTCCATTCAGCCTGTTGACGATGTAACTGCCCAGGAAGACTCCCGTTTTCTCCCTCCCTGCGGCCGTCCGTTCGTAGTCAGCCTGCCGCCGGCACCAGTCAACATATTGCTCCACCTCAGCCCTGTGCTCTGGCGTCGTCAACTGAGAGACCAGAGGGTGCTCTGGAGCAAGAAGGAAGAATGTAACCCCGAAAGTAGTGTCCGGGCGGGTGGTGAACACCCGTATTTCCTTCTCCCCCGCTATCTCATGCTCCAACTCGAAAGAAACCTCCGCGCCCTCGCTTCTTCCAATCCAGTTCCTCTGTATTGTCTGTATGCGCTCAGGCCAGTCTATGCCAGTGAAGTCGAGAAGTTCATCAGCATAGTTGGTAATCCTTAGAAACCACTGCTCGAGTTCCTTCTTCGTCACCTGGGCCCCACAGCGCTCACACAATCCCTCGCCTATCACCTGCTCATTGGCCAGAACAGTCTGACACCTGGGACACCAGTTAACAGGCGCCTTCGCCCGATACGCCAGCCCGGCGTGATAGAGCTTCAGAAAGAACCATTCCGTCCACCTGTAATATTCAGGAAGGCAGCTAACCACCTCGCGTGTCCAATCATATATCGCTCCCATGCTCCTGAGCTGCTGCCGCATATTCTCCACATTCCCCATCGTCCACTTGTAGGGATGAATGCCGCGACTGATGGCCGCGTTCTCCGCCGGCAGGCCAAAAGCGTCGAATCCCATAGGATGAAGCACGTTGTATCCCTGCATCCTCTTGAACCTGGCGCGGACATCTGACGGCGCCATGGCATACCAGTGACCGATGTGAAGCGCCCCCGAGGGATAAGGAAACATGGTCAGCGCGTAGAACTTGGGACGGTCTTCGTCCTCCGTGACCTCATAGATGTGGTCGGCAGCCCATTTCTCCTGCCATTTCCTTTCGATCTCCTGGGGAACGTACTTTGTAGCCATATCTGTGGAATTCTAGCTCAATTTGGGTTATATTGGAAGCGCTCTTCAGTTTGCGATCCAAGCTGGACCAGGCAAAGACCCCGAGGTGTGACCAGAAATGGCAACAAAGGCCAAGCCAGCTAACCAGCTACTTCCTCTATTTCTTCTCCTCCTGCTTGGCTCCACCGTGGCATGCGCCAGGCAAGCAGTACCGAGTCCAGCCGCCACAGCTCTCAACCACCTGGACGAAGGCGGCGAGGTAATCGCTGCGCTGGACACCGATTGCCTCCTGGAGCTAGGCTACAACCATCCCGGCGAGGCAGTCACGGTCGAAGGAGTCGTGGTCAGTACCCACTATGCTGACAGGTCCAGGGGCCAGCCCACTTTCCTCGATTTCCATGACCCGTATGAGGGATACTTCAAGTGTGTAATCTGGCAGGAAGACACGCAAACGGGTGAGCCCACAAGGAGCAGATTCATAGAGGCGTTTCCTCCCAATCCCGAGACCTACTTCCTCAACAAGAAGGTCAGGGTGACGGGGCCAATCGCAATCTATCGCGGAGACCCCGAGATTGTCTTACATAGTCCGTCGCAAATCTGGGTATACCGGAACGGAGTTCATGAGGACACAGCTCTGGTCACCAGGGTCATCGACGGGGATACGATAGAGCTCCAGGGAGGGGTAAGGGTAAGGTACATCGGCATTGATGCTCCGGAGACTGATGAACCCTACTACATCGAGGCCACGGAGGCTAATCGCCATCTGGTTGAGGGTAGAGGGGTCCGGCTAGGAGGAGACGTCGAGGATGAAGACGAGTACGGTCGCTTGCTCAGGTACGTATGGGTAGATAGTACAATGGTCAATGCCGAGCTTATCAGTCTGGGCTGCGCCTACTCGTATTCTCGTCCTCCGAACCTCCAGTACCGGGTGCAATTTCTGCAACTGGAGAAAGAGGCACGAGAGCAGAAGCTAGGATTGTGGAGCCAGTAGCATATGGCCAAAGCAGGAGCTTTTGATAAACGCGCCACCGAGTATGACGGCTGGTTCGTCAGACACAGGTACGCCTATGAATCAGAACTGGAGGCAGTAAGACAACGTTTGCCCCAGGGCAGAACGGGCATCGAGATTGGCCTGGGCACCGGCCGGTTCGCTGCCCCTTTGGGCATGAAGCTCGGGCTAGAGCCATCCACCAAGATGGGCAAAGTCGCACGGAAGAGAGGCATTGAAGTAGTGGCCGGCGCGGCGGAGGCCATTCCTTTTGGAGATTCCACATTCGACTTTGCCCTCATGATCACCACGATTTGCTTCTTCGATGACCTGGAACGCTCACTCGGCGAGGCTCATAGGGTATTGAAGCCGGAAGGCAGCTTGATCATTGGCTTCATTGACCGCGCCAGCTCCCTCGGACAGTCATATGAGAGACACAAGGAGAGCAGCACATTCTACAGAGGGGCAACGTTCTATTCGGTGGCAGAAGTCATCTCAGCCCTCAAGAAGACAGACTTCAGAGACTTCACCTTCAGCCAGACCATCTTCAGGGACTTGTCAGACATCGATAGCATGGAGCCGGTGAAGCCAGGCTATGGGAAGGGCTCGTTCGTGGTGGTTAGAGCCGGGAAATAGCTGGCCAAGCTCAACTGCTCTTCGCTCTCCGCCGCAGCCATAGGAGGAAGACCAGGAAGAATACCAGCATACCTAGAAAACCTGTGAGCCAGAAGCAGAGGGGACGTGGCGACACAGCGCCTATCGCGGAAGATGGTTGGTGAGCCAAACCCCGGGCAAGCGTCACCAGCGCCAATACTACTACCGCCGCTGAGATATAGAGAATCGCGGGCGGCCTGTAGATGGTGAGGAAGAAGTAGCCAAGGGCAACACCATTGAATATTTGGATGGAGGTGCCGACATGCCAGGAGTAACGGTAATAGACTTGAGCGTGCCTACTGAGAGCAGCCCCAGTGAACCACTGCCGCTGGAGGTTGTCCATCAAGAGCATTCCCAGGGCGTGGAGGCGATGGAGAAGTTTTTTGGGTGCCACAGAAGTCACTTGCCTCAGGGGTTGGGTTGGGCCAACGACCGGGTAAAGATGAACGCTCACTCCGGTACCCATGTGGATGCACCGTGGCACTACTTTCCCACCGCCGAAGGCAAGCGGGCCAGGACCATTGATGAAATGCCACTGGACTGGTTTTATGGAGACGGTGTTGTCTTAGATCTAAGACACAAGCCCAACGGCTCAGCCATAGTTGTCGCTGACATGGAGCAGGCCTTGACCCGAATTGGCTATAAGATCAAGCCTTGGGACATTGTATTAATCCAGACCGGTGCTGACAGGTACTGGGGCAAGCCAGAATATTTCGAAATTGGCTGTGGTATGACCAGAGCTTCCACTTTGTGGCTGATAAAGCAGGGGGTACGAGTAATGGGGATTGACGCCTGGGGCTGGGACAGACCTTTCTGGGCAATAAAAGAAGAGTTCCAGAGAAAGGGTGACAAGAGCATCCTCTGGGAAGCGCACCGGGTCGGCATTGAAAAAGAATACTGCCACATAGAAAAACTGGCAAACTTGGACAAGCTACCCCAGCCATTTGGTTTTCAGGTGGCCTGCTTTCCAGTTAAACTTACTGGGGGAAGTGCCGGCTGGTGCCGAGCAGTGGCGATTATACGAGAATAGTCTCAGACGATGGCAACCAGCAAAATCAGAAGAAGGAGGTGAGGTGTCACTAATCATATGGACGAGTACAAGGGAGAGACTCCCTTTGACCGTTTCTCTTTACCGCACTCCGCCAAGTATCCAGGCTCAGCCGTGGGCTATAGCTCGCCTATGATAATGCCCTGAAGGCAGCGCTTCGGGACATGATGAACCCCGCTGCTGTCTGTCCAGTAGGCGGTGTTCCCATCAGCCGGGAGGGGGTCAACCACTACGGTATCCTTCGGTTTGCCCAGGGCAACAATCAGAAGTATCTCGTATCGTGTCGGAATGTCCAGTTCCTCGTACAGGGCAACTTTCCTTTTCAATGCACCCATCATGCAACCCCCCAATCCCCTCTCCGTCGCCCCCAGGAGAATGCTCATGCCTGCTATGACCTGGTCATGTCTGATGTTCTTGATTATCTCCGGGTCGCCCAGCACAACGATATACGCTGAAGGCCTCTCCCCCTCAGGCGGGCCTGGCCAGTCCTTCATGCGTGCCGCCCAGCCGAGATGGGGAAATATGAGCGCGTTCTTTCCTGGATCCGTGCACAGCAAGAACTTGAGCGGCTGGAGGTTCCACGGGGACGAGGAAAGCCGTGCCAGGTCAACCAGTTCCCTGAGCGTCTCAAGCCCTACGGGAATGTCCTGGTAGAACCGCCGATGGCTCCTGTTCTTGAGTATGAGCTCCTTGATCATTGGTGCCTCCTCTATGCAGTCGCAAATAGTACCAGACGGCAAAGGTACAGGCAACGCTGACCTGGAATGAAGCCATTCCAGGTATCACCCCCCAGGGAATAACCACCTACACCACTCTCTCCAACGCCACAGGCAAAGTCAGAAAGAGGAGCTGAGGTGCCACTAGTCACATAGACGAGTAGATAACGTTGTAATGGCAAATAAAGGGGATTACAATACGGGAGAAAGGGGAATGGGAAGCTGTGGCATCGATCCAAAAAGTTTGACAAAGGAAGTCAAGAAGAGAAAACAAAAAAGAAGGGGGTTCTCTATCAATGTATGAAAAAACAATGTTAGGGTTGGAAGAGGCTAACAAGATGGTGGAAGCCATCGTCAGCTATGTGAAGAGGGAAAAGGGCTTTCCTCTCTCGGTCGCTGTTGTGGATTATCGGGGCGATCTCATTCAGTTTGTTAAGATGGATGGAGCCAGTTGGAATTCCATTCATATGGCCAAGGCAAAGGCCTACAGTGCGGCAAAGATGAGACATGACACGTCTGCTATTAATCAATGGATGGAGCAACTCAAGATAAGTTTCGCTGATTGGGCGGACCCTAACCTTACAACAGTAGGTGGTGGTGTCTGTATTGTAGACAAGACAGCTTCCACTCCTTCTGTTATTGGTGCCATCGGTATCAGCGGGTGGCCCACACCCGAAGGGGATGAAGCGGCCGCTCATATTGGATTGAAGGCTATAGGCTGAACAGCTGCTGTTTGAAGGTTCTACGTCAATAAACGTGACATTGTGCAGGCATCGGCAAATACGACCTGCGCTCGATTAGTGAGGAACGGAGTAGCAGGCAGAGAGTAGGGTGAGGAAGAGTACTTGCTGGCAAGAGAGTGAGAAAGGAACCTTCACAAAGCTCTCCACGGCCCAGAAGTCTCAGTCAATATCCTTGAAGCGGATGTGGAGCTGATGGGATTCGAACCCACTACCTTTTGACTGCCAGTCAAACGCTCTCCCGATTGAGCTACAGCCCCACCTGTGAAGCACACTGTAGCACCTGAGTCAGGCAATTTCAAGCTAGAAGCTCAGCCCCAGCCACTGCAATACGGACCGCAAGCCGAAGTATCCCAGGTAAGCCAGAAGCATGTTCTTCACCGTTCTGCCCGCCCAGGTCATGAGGAAGAACCTGCCCAGCCCGAAGCGAAGCACACCCATGAATACAGCAAAGGGGTAATAGAGAGGGTTGATGATCGCTGCCATCAGCAAGACAGCTTTGGAGCCGTGGCGCTCCAATACCTCGCCGAATCGGTCATAGAGAGCGTCGTTCCTGCCATGGAAAAGGCCTGTGCCACCATAGCCAGTCAAGTAGGCACCAACAGCACCTGTGGCTTCGCCAATCCCTGCCACGGCGCCGACTATGGCCGGATTCAACACACCACCCAAGGTGAAGGTGACCGCCATGCCGAGACCGGGCACAACAAAGGTCCCGCTGGAGAACAAGTTAACCAGAAAGCAACCCAGATAACCCCAGGTCGCTATCTGGTCCAGGTAGATGCGATGCTGGATAATGAGGATACACAGGACTATGGTAGCCATCAAAGAGAAGCCCCCTATGAGGGTTTCTCTTCCGGTCAGCTTTCCTTTCACAAACGCACATTATACAGCAAAACTGCGCCACCCGAGTCGGCATCTACGCCTTCGCATCACCGGATGCCGCAATGCTGAAGACCAAACCATCATCCTGCACCCCAATGCGCACCGTATCTCCTTCCTTGAACTCACTCTGTAGTATCTTCGTTGACAGGGGATTGTCCACATGCTTCTCGATGGCCCGGCGCAGTGGGCGAGCTCCATACACCGGGTCGTAGCCAGCCTTCGCCAGCCAGGCCCTGGCCTCGTCGCTGACTTCGATCTTGATGCCACGCTCGGCCAGCCTCTGCTCCGTATCCCGGATGAGCAGGTCAACGATGCTCTTCAAGTGTTCTTCGGTTAGAGGATGAAAGATAATGACGTCGTCTATCCGATTGAGCAATTCAGGCCGGAAGGTGCGTTTCAAGGCGCTCTCTACATTCTTCCTCATCTTTTCCTCACCGACCTCATCCCTGTGGCCGAAGCCAATGCCCTCCCGCTGAAACTCCTCTGTGCCGAGGTTGCTGGTCATGATCACCACCACGTTCCTGAAATCCACTGTCCTGCCATGGCCATCAGTAAGCCTGCCATCTTCCAGCAGTTGCAGCAGTATGTTAAACACATCGGGGTGAGCCTTCTCCACCTCGTCCAGCAGGATAACTCGGAAGGGGCGCCGACGAACTGCCTCAGTCAACTGGCCTCCCTCATCATATCCCACATAGCCGGGTGGCGCTCCGATAAGACGCGACACGGTGTGCTTCTCCATATACTCAGACATGTCCAGCCTCACCATGGCATTTTCATCATCGAACAGGAACTGCGCCAAGGCCCGTGCCACTTCCGTCTTGCCCACGCCAGTGGGACCAAGGAAGATGAAGCTACCGATAGGGCGCTTGGGGTCCTTGAGCCCTGCCCGACTCCGCCGTATAGCCTCAGAGATGGTCGCAACTGCCTCTTCCTGATCCACTATCCTTTCGTGGATCTTCTCCTCCATATGAACCAGCTTTTCGATTTCAGCCTCCAGCATTCGAGACACCGGTACCCCCGTCCACTGGGAAATCAACTGGGCAATGTCCTCCTCATCCACCACCCCATCGATTCTCTTTTCCTGCTGCCACCTGAACTTAGCATCATTGTATTCCTGCTCTAACCTCAGCCCCTCCATCTTGAGCTCAGCAGCCTTCTGGTAATCCTGCCTCTGCGAAGCTGCTTCCTCCTCATCGCGCAGTTGTTTCACCCTTTGATCCAATTCCTTGACTTCAGCCGGGGCACTCTCCATATCAATGCGCAGCTTGCTTGCTGCCTCGTCTATTAGATCGACTGCCTTATCAGGCAAGAACCTGTCGGAGACGTACCTTTGCGACAGCTTCGCGGCGGCCACCAGAGCCGAATCGTCGATTTTGACTGTCTTGTGATGGGCTTCATACCTGGGGCGAAGCCCTTTCAGCATCTCCACGGTCGCTTCCACGCTGGGCTCACCAACAAAGACGGGCTGGAACCGTCTCTCCAGGGCCTTATCCTTCTCAATGAACTTACGATAGTCGTCAAGCGTAGTTGCCCCAATGCATTGAAGTTCACCACGAGCCAGCGCCGGTTTCAGCATATTGCTGGCATCAATTGCACCCTCAGCTCCCCCAGCACCTATCACGACATGGAGTTCATCGACAAACAGGACGATCTCCCCCTTTGCCTGACGAATCTCGTCCAGAACTGCCTTCAGCCTTTCCTCAAACTCGCCTCTGAACTTGCTGCCGGCCACCAGAGCTCCCATATCAAGAGCCACTACTCTCTTGCCCTTGAGAGAACCAGGGACATCATCAGCTACAATTTTCTGGGCTAACCCTTCGGCAATAGCCGTCTTGCCCACACCAGCATCGCCAATAAGCACCGGATTGTTCTTGGTGCGGCGGGAGAGCACCTGTATCGTGCGCTTGATCTCCTCGTCCCTGCCGATTACAGGGTCCAGCTTGCCCTGGCGAGCCATCTCCGTGAGGTCATATCCATATTTTTCCAGGGAACGATACTTGCTCTCAGCGTGCTGGTCGGTAACCCGATGGCCGCCGCGGATCTTCTGCAGAGCACCATAGATCTTCTCCTGGTTGATGCCAAACTCAGACAGAATCGCGCTGGCCTCTCCTCCCCCCTCACCAGCAATGGCAATGAGCAGATGCTCGGAGCTGATGAATTCATCCTTCAGCCTGTCGGCTTCCTGGCGAGCATTCTCCAGGACGCGGGCAACCCGCGGCGTGACAGAGATCTGGGTAGCCTCATAGGCCACCTTGGGAGATCCCCGTAGTCCTGCCTCCACCCGCCCTTTCGGAGCCTCGACGTCCACATCGAGTTCCCGCAATATGTCCTGAGTTACCCCCTTTTCCTGCTCCAGCAAAGCCAGCAAGATGTGCTCCACGTCCCACTGACTGTGACGGTAGCGTCGCACTATGTCCTGTGACGCCGCCAGAACCGCCTGTGCTTGTTCGGTGAACTTCTCCGACATCATGGTCCTATTCCTCCTTCCATTCCCTGTCAGAGTCTATACCATCCCCCATCAGCCTCCTGAGCCTCTCCTCCATTTCCTCAAATCGACGCTCCGCATCTTCCATCTTCTGCATCAACTGCAAGGCAAGCTCCACCCCCGCCAGATTGACCCTGAGGTCGTTCATTAGCGCCTTAACACAGCATAGCTGATCAACATCGTCGTGAGAGTAGAGACGCGTATTGCCCCCCGAACGCCCTGGCCGCACCAGTCCCAACCTCTCGTAGTACCGCAGGGTGTGCGCCTCTATACCCACCATCCTGGCAGCGATGCTTATCACATATCGAGGTTCCGAAGTATCTGAAGCGGTGCTCTGCCTTGGCTTAAGCAGCCGGGAGAGAATCTCGTAGGCCTCATCTATGTCCTCAGACTTCCGGGGAGCCGATCCACTATCTCCTGGTCCTCGATAACTTCTCTCTCTAGTCATTTCCTTGCACCTCGAGCTTGCTTCTACAGCATATTATACGACCTGTTAAGAAATATTGTCAACGTGCTGTAAGGAAGTTGACAGAACAGTTCAGATTTTATTATAATACCGTCGAGCCTGAGAGTGGGGCTCCAGCGATATAGAGAACACAGAAAAGGAGGTAAACCATGGACATAATCAAGTACCAACCCTTCCCGGAGATGCTGAGCCTGAGGCAGGCCGTTGACAGGCTGTTCGAGGATAGCATCGTTCGTCCCTCCCGCCTATTTAGCGCCTTTGGAGAGGCAACGGTGCCTGCCATAGATGCCTACCAGACTGAAAACGAGGTGGTGGTAAAGGCGGCTGCGCCCGGACTAAAGGCAGACGACATCAGCATCGACATTACGCGAGATACCCTGACCATCAAGGGGGAGTGCAAAACGCAAGAGGAAGTCAAGAAGGAAGACTACCTGTGCAGGGAGATGCGCTACGGCAGTTTCTCACGCAGCATCACCCTCCCCTCCGGACTTCAAACGGACAAGGCTGAGGCCACTCTGGAGGACGGTACCCTAACCCTGACCATACCCAAGGCTGAAGAGACCAAGCCTAAGACAATCAAAGTAGTAGCCAAAGAGAAGAAATGACTACAACGGCGCCCCACTCTCAGGCGTCAGCAATTCGGTGAATCGTTTTAGAATTCTGGCTGTAGCGCCCCAGATGACATGTCCTTCATGTTCATAGCAGTAGCCAAAGAAAGTCCGGTCCCCGACAGTGTGGTAATCTAGCCGGAGATTGGCTTCGTCCCTCAACAGTGACAGTGGGACAGAGAAGATCTGCTCGATTTCCTTCTTGTTCACCTTGAAAGGGTAAGGGCAAGGTACAAACCCCACAAAAGGTGAGATGACATAGCCCGTGGTGACAACTGCATCGTCATCAACTTCACCTACGACCTCCACGTCCTGGACTCTTAACCCTATCTCCTCTTCAGCCTCCCTGAGCGCAGTCTGGAGAAGGCCAGCATCACCTGCCTGGCTAGTCCCCCCGGGAAAACAGACCTGTCCCTTGTGCGAACCCACCTCGCGGCTCCTCTCGGCAAGCAAGACGTGGCATTCTTCCCCTTCGTCAATGAACAGGGGAATGAGCACCGCCGAGGGGGTCAGGCTTTCGTCAGTGATTCTCCTCTTCTTGTAGTTGCGCAGGGCCTCTGCGATCTTCTGTTTCACCGCGAGGCGATTATATCACCTTGCTGAAGCTCAAGCATTTGAACGGTTATCAGAAAGCACTACGAACGAGATTTGCCAAGGCGGTAGCTGGAGGTCTATACTGATTGGTTTGAGGCTTGATCAGATGGCAGTAAAACGAGACTACTATGAAGTGCTGGGGTTACCTCGACACGCGAGTGAAGAGGAAATCAAGAGAGCATTTCGCAAGCTGGCTTTCCAGTATCATCCCGACCGCAACAGGAATCCAGAGGCGGAAGACAAATTCAAAGAAATAAACGAAGCCTACCAGGTGCTTTCCGACCCCGAGAAGAAGCTCAGCTATGACCGCTATGGTCGGATAGCCGAGGGGCAAGGAGGCTTTGCCGATTTCGGCTTTGGTGGTCTGGGAGAGATCTTCGAATCCTTTTTTGGTGGAAGTCCGTTTGCCAGGACTGCTCAACGCGCTCCACAGAAAGGGGATAGCCTGAGGACTCACGTAACCCTTTCTTTCGAGGAAGCTGTGTTCGGCTGCCAGAAAGAAATCGAGGTTCAACGCATCGAGAACTGCCCCGTTTGCCACGGAACAGGCTGTGAGCAGGGGACAAATCCCCAGACCTGCCCTGAGTGCCGCGGCACAGGACAGGTGAGAAAGGTTCAGCAGAGCATCTTTGGCCGTTTCAGCCACGTTACCACCTGCCCTCGCTGCGAAGGTGCCGGCACGGTGATAGCCCGGCCTTGCCCTGAATGTCGCGGAAAGGGAAGGACAAGGGCAAAGCGCAAACTGACGGCGGACATCCCTGCCGGCGTGGATGACGGATATCGATTGCGCCTCGATAATGAGGGTAGTGTCGGCATGTACGGAGGCGCGCCTGGAGACCTCTACCTTGACCTTTCAGTCAAGCCACACAAGCTGTTCCGCAGAGACGGACTGGATATCCTCTACGACCTGCCCATCAATTTTGCCCAGGCTGCAGTGGGCGATGAGATAGAGATACCAACCCTGGTTGGAAAGACCAGCCTCCGGATCCCGCCGGGTACCCAGAACGGGAAGCTGTTCCATCTCAAGGGCAAGGGAGTGCCAGAGCTAGAGGGCAGAGGAAAAGGAGACCAGCTCATTAGAGCCGTGGTAGTCACGCCACAGCACCTGGATGGGAAGCAGCAACGCCTCTTCGAAGAGCTGGCCAGGACCCTGCCTCAGGAGAAACTGCCTTAGGACGCCCTTCTCGCCGCAGTGAGCCGAACTTCGAGCACGCAGCCCAGTGAGACACAGCAACAGGTGCCGCTGAACCTTGCCGGATGCCTGGAGTATTCTGGCGCGCCCGGGAGGCTTGCTACGACACCTCTATCAGTTCACGGAAATCAGCCAATGTGCGGGGCACAGGCAAATTCTCGAAAAGAACCCGGTAGATAAGATCCGCGATGGGTGCCTTCAGGTTAGACCTCTGGGCTAGCTGGTGGACTGCCATGGTGGTGCCAACTCCCTCGACAACCTGTGACATGGAAGCATTGACCTCCTCCAGAGGTCTACCCCTGGCGACTTCATAGCCAAGGTAGTGGTTGCGGCTCAGGTTGCCCGCACAGGTAGCCACCAGGTCACCCATACCTGCCAGGCCATAGAAGGTGCTGGCCCTAGCCCCCAGGGCTACACCCAGCGAAACAATCTCAGCCCAGCTCCAGGTCACGAAGGCAGCCTTGGCATTCTCACCCAGACCAAGCCCGTCCATCATTCCCGCGCCCAAGGCAACAATATTCTTCAGAGCTCCAGCCATCTCCACGCCGATAACATCATCCGTGGCAGACAGTAGAAACCTGTGGGATCTCATAAACTCTCGTGCTCTCTCGGCAACGGCTATCTGCTCGGCAGCAACTACCGAAGCAGCAGTCAGGCCCTGAGAGATCTCAGCAGCCAGATTGGGGCCCGAAAGCACACAGATATGCGCCCTGAGAGCAGGAGCGATCTCCTCTCCTAGCACTTCGGACATCCTCTTGCCGCTGTCCATTTCCAATCCCTTGGCAGCACTCATCAACAGCATTGAGGCTGTTAGATGCTCACTGGCGTGAACCACGTTCTGCCTTAGCCTTTGCGAGGGAACGGCCCAGATCACCAGGTCAGACCCTTCCATGGCTTCCCCGATGCAACTGGTGGAGGAATAGCCATACGTCTCTTGGTTTACCTGTTCAGCCTCGGATGCGTTGCGCGCCCACAGCTTCACCGTCACCTCTGCGTCGCTCAGCAAGGCAGCTAAGGTGTTACCCCAGGTGGTATTGCCTATGATGGTAGCTCTGGGCATCGTTTCAGGTTATCTTGCTCTTTCCCTTCTCACCACAGTTGGCGTTCCACGCCCTGCCGCAGTCGCCTTATGTTGTCGCGGTGCTGATAGACAACCAAGGCCGCTACCGCAAAGCAGTAGACGAAGTAGACGAGAGGGAAACCATAGCACACGGTCAAGGGCAGCAGCAGGCACAGTACAGCTATGGTCCCAGCTACGGAGCCCAACGACATGTGCCGGCTGCGCAACGCCAATATGACCAGGACTTCGACACCCAGCAGGCCAGCTGGAGGATAGATGGCAAATAGCGTACCGAAAAAGACAGCGACGCCTCTGCCACCCCTGAATCTGGCGAAGACAGGCCAGTTGTGGCCCACCATTGCTCCCGCCCCGGCCAGTACCTGGGCCACCTGCCAGCCAAGAGACACACTACCGATGGCGAGGGAACCGCCATTCACAATCAATGTCGCCAACAAGACCGCAATGGCACCCTTGACCCCATCGAGCATCAGGGTCAAGTAGCCAAACCTATAGCCCACGGTTCGCATGACGTTGGTGGCACCGGTCTTGCCACTCCCATACTGCCTGATGTCGACACCCCCCCTCAGCCTGCCTATTATCAAGCCAACCGGAATAGACCCCAGAAGATAGGCAGCAATCACCGCAGCAACAAACCTGGCGACCATCAAGTCCTCACCGTCCTTGTTCTTGCTGTTTTCCCTCTGCCCGCGGGCCTGGTAAAGATCACCTGCAAGGGAGAGCCACGGAAACCGAAGTTGGCCCGAAGCCTGTTCTCCAGATACCTTTGATAGGAAAAGTGTACCAACCGGGGGTCGTTGACCTGCAAAACGAAGACCCAGGGTCTGAAGGCATCCTGATAGGCCCGGATAACACGTAGCTCCTTGGCGCCAACTCGAGGTGGGAAGTGATCAACCATCGCTTGTTTGATAACTATGTCAATCGCTGAGTCGGATACACGCTTCTGTCTCCCCTGCCATACCTGCCAGGCCAGAGGTAGAATTCCGTCAGTATTATGCTTGAGGCTGGCAGATATGTAAACGGCAGGCACGTAAGACATAAATCTGAGCCGCTGCTCCAGATGCCGCTTGAAATCCGACCACTGCATCTGAGGGACAAGGTCCCATTTGTTGACCACCAGCACCATGCCCTTGCCAGCTTCCAAGATGAAGCCGGCAATATGCATATCTTGAGCAGTGACAAACTCACTAGCGTCAATCATCAGCAAGGCGATATCACACCGCTCTATGGCTTGCAGGGCCCGTAGCAAAGCGTAGTAATCAACGCCAGGATCAACCCTGCCGCGCCGCTTGACGCCGGCGGTATCGATGAGCAGTATCTCTTTGCCATCCCAGGTGAGCCTGGCGTCAAGAGCATCGCGAGTTGTCCCTGGAGACTCATCGGCAACAGCTCTTTGATAGCCAAGCAAGGCATTGAGCAATGTCGATTTGCCCACATTGGGCCGCCCAACAATAGCCAGTCTGGCCTCCTCCGGTTCCTCCGAGTCACCAGGTGATGGCAGGAAACCCAGCACAGCACTCATGAGCTCATCTATCCCCTGGCCGTGATATGCGCTGATAGCTATCGGCGGGTCAATGCCCAGACGATAGAAGTCTGCTATGTCATTCCGCTGCTTGTCTGAATCCACCTTGTTTACCGCCAGAACTGTAGGCCTGCCGGCCGTGCGCAACCTGCCAGCCGTTTCTTCATCCGCAGCAGTAACACCGTCCCTGCCATCCACCACAAAGATGATGACATCCGCCTGGGCAATAGCCACCTCTACTTGCTGTCTGATCTTCTGGTCCAGTGCTGCTTGTGGCTCCTGTTGCCAACCGGCAGTGTCAACCAGAGTCAAGTCCCACCCTTCCCATGACACAGGGGCAAACACGCGGTCTCTGGTAATCCCGGCCAAGTCACCAACAACGGCAAGACGCCTGCCCGCCAGGCGATTGAGTAGGGTGGACTTGCCGACATTGGTCCGGCCCACGATAGCTACGATGGGTCGAGTCACTTACCTGCCCTTATGAGCCGGATGGGAGGAGCATTCTGGCAAGCAATGCTTTCTGCAGGTGGAGCCTGTTCTCTGCCTGGTCGAAGACCACTGACTGAGGGCTCTCCAGTATCCCGTCGCAGATTTCCTCGCCGTGGTGAGCTGGCAGAGGGTGCATAAACAGAGCGTCGCTCTTGGCCAAAGATAGTATCTCATAGTCTATCTGATACAGGGAAAAAGCAAGACGCCGTTTCTTCGCCTCCAGTTCCTGTCCCATACTGGTCCATACATCCGTATATATTATGTCGGCCCCTCTGGCCGCCTCCTGAGGTTCACCGAAAAGCTGTATCTGGCCACCACCGCGAGCAGCAAGTTCCCGGGCTCGACCCAGCACCTCTTTCCTGATTTCGTAGCCGACGGGCGAGGCCATGCGGAAATCCATGCCCGCAAGCGAGGTTCCCAGGAGCAAGCTGTTGGCCACATTGTTGCCATCCCCGATAAACGCCAGCACCAGACCACAGAGTCTCCCTTTCTTCTCATATATAGTGAGCAGGTCAGAAAGGGCCTGGCACGGGTGCTCCAGATCCGAGAGCGCATTGATCACGGGCACCGTTGAGTACTTCGCTAGCTCAGCCAAGCTCTGGTGAGAGAACGTCCGAGCAGCAATGGCATCAACGTAGCGACTGAGAACGCGCGCCACATCGGCCACCGGCTCCCGCTTCCCCAAGCCCACCTCTTCAGGAGAGAGGTAGATGGCGTGACCTCCTAGCTGCTGCATCGCCAGATCAAAGCTAACCTTGGTTCGCAGGGAAGGCTTCTCAAAGAGCAGCGCAAGCGTCCTTCCCACAAGGCAGCACGGTGTCCCTTGCCGCTTCATAGTCAAGGCTTGCTCTATGAGGTTTTCGACTTCTTCAAAGCTGAGGTCCGATACCGAAAGCAGGTCCTTCTTCATAATAGGAGCTTAGTATATCACTCCCATCGGGTTGTATAATAGCCTGGATGCTCAGCAACGAGAGGCCGCTGCTATTGCTCTTTGACGGTAATGCTCTGGTGCACCGCGCCTTTCATGCCTTGCCCCCACTGACAGTCTCCAGCACAGGGGAGATGGTGAACGCCGTTTACGGCTTTGCCAGCACCTTGCTCAAAGTGCTCGCTGAACTCAAGCCCAGATATTGGGCCGTCGCCTTTGACACTCCTGCTCCGACCTTCAGACACAGGATGTTCGAGAAATACAAGGCACAGCGTCCTCCAGCACCGGCAGAGCTCATAAGCCAGATAAAACGCATCCACCAGTTGGTGGATGCGTTCGGCATTCCTGCCTATGAAGTGGACGGCTTCGAAGCCGACGATGTCCTGGGCACCTTGAGCAAACAGTCCAGCGAGTTGAACATCGAGACCATTATTGTTACCGGTGATAATGACATGCTCCAGGTCGTGCGTCCCGGAGTAAGAGTCCTGTCTCCCAAGCGATCCTTGGCTGAAACCGTACTCTACGATGAGGAAGCAGTCAATCAGAAATATGGCGTAAGGCCGGAGCAAATCACCGACTTCAAGGCATTGGTTGGCGACAACTCCGATAACATCCCCGGCATACCCGGAATTGGAGAGAAAACCGCCACCAGGCTAATTCAACAGTACGGCTGTCTGGAGGAGATCTATGCCCATGTTGAACAAATAACACCGGAAAAAGTGCGAGTGGCATTGCAGCAACATCAACCTCAGGCTCTACAATGCAGGGAGCTAGTCACTATAGTCAACGATGTTCCCGTGTCCCTGGACTTGGGCGCCTGTGAAGTGAGCAATTATGACCGGCATGAGCTAGTAGAGCTCTTCCGGGAACTCGAATTCAACAGGCTGCTTCCCAGGTTGCCCCAGACAGCACAGGGCAGGGCGGCGTTCTCTACATCCGCAACACCACCACAGGGCACCTGTCAAATGGTGAATACCGAACCGGCCTTGAATCAGCTCATAAGCCGGGTGGGGACCTCAACCGAGGTAGCCATCACCCTGATAACTGCCCTATCCCCTTTTCGCCTCATGAGAGGGCGCGGCCTCCGAGGCGAAGGCCTGCCCGGGGGCCTTGTGGGGATTGGCCTCTCGCCTGCCGGAGGAAGTGGCTTCTACATTCCGCTCGGACACTACGGCTTGAACCAGCCCGAGCAGCTTCCGCTGGCACGAGTCATGGCCGGACTGAAGCCAATCCTGGAGAGTAGTAGCACGGGCAAGATCGCCCACGACGGCAAGGAGATCACAACCGTGCTGGCTGAGTACGGGGTGAAGCTGGAAGGCCTGATTTTCGATATCACAATTGCGGCACATCTGCTGGGAGAGAAAAACCTGGAACTCAAAGCCCTTGCCCTCAATAGGCTGGGGACGGAGACACCTTCTCTCAGTGAATTGGCCGGCACCGGCAGAAAACAAGTCTCTCCGGCGCTGCTAAGGGCAGAGCAAGTTGCCGACTATGCTTGCTCCAGTGCTTGCGTCGCCTGGAACCTGAGAGACACGTTTCGGGACGAGTTGAACCAGTACGGCTTGTGGCAGCTCTACAGCGAAGTCGAGATGCCTCTGGTTCCCGTGCTGGTAGCCATGGAGACGAACGGCATCACTCTGGACATCGCCTTTCTCCGCAAGATGTCTCTCGAGTTGGGGCAGGAGATGCTGAAGCTAGAAGCACAAATCTACAACACCTTGGGACACAGATTCAACATCAATTCCCCCAGGCAGTTGGGGCAGGTTCTTTTTGGTGAGCTAGGCCTGCCTGGCTCTCGCAAGACCAAAAGCGGCTACTCCACAGAGGCCTCAATACTCGAAGGTCTGAAGGAGCAATTCCCTGTGGTCGGCCTTGTGCTGCAGTATCGCCAGCTTGGCAAGCTCAAGTCAACATATGTTGATGCTCTGCCCGCGCTTGTCAACCCCGATACTGCAAGGGTACATACTGTCTTCAACCAGACGGGCACCACCACCGGGAGGCTCTCATCGAGCGACCCGAACCTGCAGAACATCCCGGTGAGAACCGAGCTGGGGCGAAGAATAAGACGGGCCCTCAAGTCTCCCCCCGGGGCATACCTGCTGAGCGCCGACTACTCACAAATAGACCTCAGGGCCCTGGCCCATCTCTCCCAGGACCCCGACCTCATCGCTGCCTTCGCCCACAATGAAGATATCCACACCACGACCGCCAGCAGGATCTTCAGCATAGCTCCTCATGAAGTCACATCCGACATGCGCCGGGCGGCCAAGGTAGTGAATTTCGGCATCATCTACGGGATGAGCGACTACGGCCTGGAGCAAGCTACCGATTTCAGCCGATATGAGGCGGCCCAGTTCATAACCCTGTACTTCGAGCGCTACCCCAAGGTAAAGGAGTATATCGAGAAAACCAAGACCCAAGCTAGAGAGCTGGGCTATGTGCAGACGGTTATGGGGAGACGCAGATTCATACCGGAAGTCAACTCGCCTAACCGCCAGCTACGAGAAGCAGCCGAAAGGATGGCCATAAACGCCCCGGTGCAGGGTACTTCTGCGGACATAATCAAGGTCGCTATGGTCAGCCTGCATCAGGAAATGATCCGACGGCGCCTCAAAAGCAAGATGCTCCTGCAGATCCACGATGAACTGATATTCGAGGTGCCCGACGATGAAGTGGAGCAGATGACTTCACTGGTGGGCGAACTGATGCCCCGGGCTCTGAAGCTTTCCGTGCCCCTGAAGGTAGACATCAAGATGGGCAACAACTGGGATGATATGCGCCAGACGACTACAGCATCCTGACCACCGGCAACTCGCGCTCCAAATCAGCGCTTCTCCCGAAGATAAGCGTCGATATCAGCGGCAGCCCGCTTCCCCGCCCCCATAGCGCTGATGACTGTGGCTGCTCCAGTAGCCATATCGCCACCACACCAGATTCGGTCCCTGCTGGTTCTGCCCGTGGCTTCATCCGCTCTTATCGTGCCCCACCGGGTAAGCTCCAGACCTTCGGTGGTCGAGGGAATAATGGGATTGGGCCTTGTCCCCAGGGCAACGATCGCTGTGTCGATGTCAATGGAGTGTTCTGTGCCGGGTTTCTGGATCGGCCTTCGCCTACCGCTGTCATCGGGCTCGCCGAGCTCCATCTCATAGCATTCCACGGCTCGGACTCTCCCCTGCTCATCACCCATGAAGGTCTTGGGATTGGTCAAGAGTCTGAAAATGACCCCCTCCTCTTCGGCATTCTCCCTTTCCTCGAGCCTGGCCGGCATCTCGACTTTGGAGCGGCGATAGATGACATTCACCTCCTCAGCTCCCAGGCGAAGAGCACATCTGGAGGCATCCATAGCCACATTCCCTCCACCGAACACTGCTACT
>Ga0114919_10000507_pt1 | contig 30174 bp, 34 predicted proteins | sample BlataG_FD_88682 | JGI IMG/M metagenome (GOLD analysis project Ga0114919, IMG submission 88682) | Deep subsurface microbial communities from Black Sea to uncover new lineages of life (NeLLi) - Black_00105 metaG | ecosystem: Environmental > Aquatic > Marine > Oceanic > Sediment | place: Atlantic... | reverse complement strand
TGGATAACAGCAACGTCACCCAGATCCTCCACATCAGCGACTTGGAGCTGAACCCTGGTGTCAGTCTTACCCTGACCAGTCCATCTGGTAAGACCGTCATCATTTTCCCTGATGGCAGCATCAGCGACGTGAACGCAACCGCCCCCGAGGGAGGAGGCAGCCGCCGTCGCTTGCTTTTTGGACATCCCCCTGGATCCATCCCAAGCGGAGGATCAGCCAATATGAGCCCCAATTATGTCATTATGTCAGGGGGCTTTCGGAGGAACCTTGTTTGTTCAGATAGCGATTCAGTCGTTCTGCCAGCCGGAAGCACTCCACTTCAAAGAAAGAGAGGAACTTATTTCATGGGTCTAGCCAGGTTTTTGGCTGAGAGCGGAAAGACCTGGACATGTCCCAGTGAACAGATGCACTATCAATGGGTGTTCCCTGAAAATCAGTATGTGACAATTGCTATTCAAGGTGGCTCCGGGACAGGTAAAATTCTAGGAACAAGATATAATTACTTAAACCCTAAGGACAACAAGTTTATATTTGAAATTCGAAGGAGTCCTGCAGACGGGTTTATGAAAGTGTTAGATCTTGAGGGAGAATTTGTCTGTAGGCATACCCCCTGTACATTGTCATATGAGGTCACCAGAGACAAACCGCTCCAAATACGCCCCAACACTGCTAACTATGGGAGTGGCAAGAGGCCCGTTCACATGGTCGGTTGGTCGGATAGACAGGCAGACTTGGTCTTTGGGTTGGAGATGAATGTTCAGACAGATGATCCTTTCACCGTGTCATACCCTGCAATTCGTGTTCAAAAGTGCTGTTTTACATGAGGTCACTTTTAATTTGTTGCTTAGCAGGTTTTGCCTCTCTGCTGCTGCTCCTTCTATTCGCACTTTCTACGTTTGGTCCAAAGACACCTCCGTCAACAACAATGTGCTTGTGGAAAAGGACACTGAGAGCCCCATTGCAACAAGGAACTTTTACTTCCATTCTGAAAATGGGTAGGTACTAATATGATATTACTATTCCATTCTTTCAAGTCTCTAGAAGTCTTCCATATTGATCAAAGCACTGTCGTCCCAACTCTTACCCTTGGTGTCCCTTATTTTTCTATTTTTACTGGGTAGACAGCACTGGAAAAGGACAACCCCAAAGGTTGATCATCATCCATTGCAATAATAATAATAATAATAATAATAATAATAATAATAATAATAATAGCATTACTATTATTATTCGTATACCACTATTACTTCTGTTCCAATTTTCCAAGTTTACTACTATTCCATTTTTCCAAATCTCTCTCTAGAACTTCTTCCCTTATTTTGTGTATGTGCTGAATGAAAACATACAATGAAATAATAGTTGATCGTGATAACGACTACCTTGCTACAACACATTTCTTCTGCCTTACTACTATACATACATGTATCCCTTCTTTTAAGACCAAATGACAAAAGGCTCTTCATCCAAAGGCACTCCAGGTACACATATTTTCAATCCATCCGGGTCGCCGGTGCTAGACCCTGCCACATAGAGCTGCCCATGTGTAAACACAGGCTGAAGTAAGTACACTCCTATTGTATTCAATGTCTGACCTTTTGACTTGTTGATTGGGTAATTAGGTGTGGTTTATAAATATAATATGAAATATATATCCAAGATCTACCTATGTGCATCTTTCCAGTGCAGGAAGTAGTACTCCACTACATTCCCCAAAACCTATTCTGTACCCTCCCCCCTGAGAATCATTGTCGCCATTCTTCTTCTCACAATATCCAGTCAACACCAGGCAATCACCATCCTCTAAAAACGTCCTCTCTCCTCCCTCTCCTCCATCACCATCACCATCTAATGGTATACCTCTACTTCCAGCCCAACTCAACTCCAACATACATCCCTGCCCCTTATCCCCAGCAATGCTGACTGTACCAGTAGCAATCATGTCTCCAGGCATCATGGGACATCCTCCACTGGTGTGATGAGTAATCATTTGAGGTAGAGTCCAGTATAGATCTTTGAGGTTGGTCCTCGTCAACACTGTTCCTTTGGGTGTATTCTTATCACCACTACAAGTATCAGTAGCAGTAGAGGAGGGAAAGAGAGTGGCAGTGAGGTTGATATCATAATTATACCTCTTACTACTATTACTATAATGTTCTTCAGAGAGGTATGGAAGCGGAGGGGGGTCTTGAATGGGAGCAGGATACTGGAAAGGCTCCAATGCAAAGGGTGTGACTATCCAAGGAGATATAGAAGTGGCCCAGTTTTTAGAATTAAATGGTCCCAGAGGGGTGGACTCCCATCTTTGGATGTCTCTAGCACTCCAGTCATTCATGAGCACCAGTCCAAAGATGTGGTCTGTGGCTTGGGGTAATGGGATGGGGTCGCCTTGGGGATTGGGGGTCCCTCCAATGAAGCAGCCTACTTCCAATTCATAGTCTATCACCGCACTTGGTTGAAACACTGGTGATGGTTGTGATGGTGTACCGCTACTAGGAGTGGTACTAGGAGTGATGACTTGGCCCCATGGTCGTCTGACGTTGGTGCCAGAAACTACTATAGAAGAAGCTCTGCCATGATAGCCAACAGGTAGATGAAGCCAGTTGGGATTGAGTGCATTGTCTTTGCCTCTAAACATGAGTCCACAGTTGGTGGCGTGTTCTTTAGAGCAGAAAAAGTCTGTGTAATTGCCAATGTCAGCGGGGAGGTGCATAATGGCGTCAGACATACTGAAGAGGCATTTGGAGGTGAGCGATGGGTTGTCTATGAATGGGGAGTGGTGTGCGGAGAGGAGATGGGTGATAATGAGGCGAGCTTCAAGCCAGGCGGGCTTTCCGAGAGACATGAAAGCGTTGAGGGTGGAGTGATGGTGAGAGAAGCAGTCGGTGGTGGGGGAGAAGTGGGTGGTATAGGAAAAGAGGCCTGCATCTGTTGTGGCTCTTAAATCGAGGATCTTATCGCCTATTGCGACACCAGGTCGTGGAGAAGGGTCGGATTTGGTGCTGAATACGCCATATGGAAGATTTTGGATCGGAAAATGGGAGAGTGGATCGATATCGAAGAAGCATTGGGGTTCCATGATGTATATTTGATACGATGAAAAGTAGGTGGATACATAGAAGTGTTAACACGGTGGGAGAATGCTTGTGGAGATGGATTTTTATTTCCTGCCTTGAGAAATGGAGCCAGAAATGTTGCCTCGTAAATTGGGCAAACAACAGCTGCCATAAATAACCATAATCCCCCACCACTTACCAACTGAACCATACTTTAAACACCTGATAAATACACAACAGAGCACGCAACACGGTTAAAACTAACCCACACAGAATAACAGAGTCAACATAATGTTGACCAGACAAAGATGTTTGCTGTTGGCTTCTTTGTTAAGCCTCGCCATCCTCGTGAATTCCACTTCTATCAATCTACAAGAATTCCAACAGAAGTCTAGAGAAATGTTCTACTCTGCTTTCAGCCCTTATAAGAAGTTTGCTCTCGGTGCAGATGCAATTTCTCCCAACGCCTGCACCAGAGCTCCTCCTTCTGCTCAGGACAGCGACATCGCTGTGTCCCTATTCCACTCTCTGGACTCTCTGATCATCTTCAACGACAAACCCGCATTTGATGAAGCCATAGATTATATCATATCTCACAAAGACACAATCTTTGACAAGGATATCGTTGTAGATGTTATGTCAACCACACACAACGTCTTGTCGCCGATCCTGTCGGCACATCAGATGTTGAAACACGGCTCCTCATCATCGTCATCAGCTACAAATAAGAGTAGAGCAGATAATATGCTCAGATTAGCAGTGGATCTTGCAGATAGGCTTATGTTCGCATTTAATACACCCACAAAATTACCACTGGAAAGTGTCAATTTGCGTAGCACACGAACCACTGCTCCTTCTGCACCCAATGCTGATAACTATGATGAGGATGAGGATGTCACCTGCACAGCCTGCGCTGGCTCCTTGCTCCCTGAAATGACATTGTTGTCCTCCCTCACAGGCAACATGACCTACAAGGAGACAGCTCTCTATGCCACTCAATATGTCTACGACAATAGAAGTGACAAGAACCTCCTGGGCTCCTCTCTCTCCGTCACCAACGGGACTTGGGTGGACACCACTGCCACTGTTGGTGACTCTTCTGCTGCCTACTATGAATCCCTCCTCTCCACCTACCTCCTCACCGGCAACCCCCACTTCCTCGCCATGTATGCCACCCTATCCTCAGCTGCTTCCCAGGAGCTTCTCATCAACATTGGTGAATTGCAATGGATGGCCGATCTCGATAGCAATACGGGGGCACTCATCAGTTCCAACATCCAAGCATCCACAGCTTCCTGGCCCGGTCTATTAGCCCTCGTTGGCCTCAAACAGCAGTCAAATGCGTTATTGAAAAATTACGTCAAATCTTGGCACAGATTTGGCTGGCTTCCAGAGCAGTATGATCTAGAGCTGGAGAACATTCCCCCCAGTCATGATAGGTATCAATTGAAAGGAACACTCCCTTTGAGCACCCTCAGAGTGTCTAGCCTTGAGAATACTACTGACGCTGATTCTTATGAAGGTTTTCTGGAGGTAGGGGCTGAGGTACTGACCAGGGTCAATCTAACAAAACTACAATGTGGATACGGAGGTGTTGTATCAGTGAGCCTAGGAACGCTTGAAGATTACCAGCCTCCGTATATACTGAGTCAGACTGCTAAATGGCTGTACGTCTTGTTTTCTAAAGCTGGATCTGCTTTGTCAAACTCTATTGTTGTCAGTCCTGGCGGACATGCCATGCTTCCACTGCCTACTGCTACTGGTGATATGACGATGATGGTAGGAAATAAAGAGGAGGGGAAAATGACTATTGATGGTCATATTGGTGCATGTTCTATTGTCCTTGATGATGCTACTAAAACAGCAACCTATGACAAATCCAATTGCAATGATGCCACTAGTGGTACGATTACAACTACTACTATCAGTTTAGAGGCTGAAGTCAAAATGTCACCAGTGGATGAGATGGTGGCTTTACAATGCCAACCTCTCTGTACTGGGACTGGTAAGAGCAACGATGGTGATGTTATTCTAAAGGATGCTTGTCCTTTATTAATGGACATACTCAACCATCAACCTACAGTTGATAGTAGTACAGTGAGAGGTAGGAGATGCATTGCTTGTCAAGTCATGGTCAGGGCAACTCTTGTTGAAAAGGAACTCGCTGGTCTTGCTACCTCTTAACCATGATTAATATGTATGTATATAGGTACTGAAAAATGTACCGTTTCCGTTTTTTTTATTTTTTTTTTATTTTTTTACTTTTACTTCTAGTTACTACCATCCGTCAAAATGTTAAATATCGGCACAAATACATCATCTAAACTAAATAATCCTATTCCTTACTTCTTCTAATTTCTTCAACACTTCCCCTGGCGTTCTTTCCAACTCGCCAGCCAACGCCCTTGCTCTCTTATCCGACAACATCACATACTGTTCACACAAATCCCCATCCAGTACATCTCTCACGGGGAAGTACGCTGATCTGAATGCTTGGTGATCTCTCCCCAGGAGGGGTGGTCCTTCTGCCCGCATGTGCATTTCTAGGTGTTGGAAAAAATCGGCATCTTCCCTGCTGGTGAGTGGGACGAGGGTACCGATGGTACCGTGAATGGTCCCATAAAGGACTACTTCCCTACCCCCAGGTTGGAGGACGCACTTTTCTAGTGCCGTTACCATTTCACCCAGGTGGAAGTTACACTCTGCTCCCAGTCTTAATGGAGCACTGCCAAGTCTAGCAGCACCACTAGCTCCCTTCTCAGCAAATTTTCCACCGGTAGGATCAGATGTCAATACTGCTGAAGCTTCTTCTGGTAAGCGTACCACTGCAATATTACCAAACCTATCCGCTCCAACCATTGTATTGGGGTCTAGATTCAGAGCAGCAGTGAGGTGCCTTGGAACAGTGTCGTCGGCATAACAGAAGAAGGTGTTGTCTGCTGACCTGTATTTGAAGAAGAAGAACGATTCTTGTCCATCTCCCACATACACCCTACTACCAAGCACATCTAGAGTGGCAATTCTGGATGGAACTCTCTTATATTCACACTTCCTCAGTAATCTCAATTTACCTAGATCAAACAACTTGAGCGTATCGCCAATGCCTGCTAGCAACCGCCCTTTGAACGCAATCAAAGCACCAGGTACATCGTCCACTGCAGTTTTGTGCAGAAGACTCATCTTCTTTCCATTTGCAGTAAACTGATACAGCCTTATAAACCCACCTAGGCACGATTTTGGGTAAAAACTCAAAGACTGTGCTGTTCCTACTGCTAGGAGAGTACCTAGGTGAGGAGCAGAGTCAAATGAGACGGTGGTAATGCATAGTGCACCTTCATTGTTATCCATTTCAATGCAATGTGTGGTGGTGAGGGTTGATGGGTCGACTATCCTTATACATGAAGCCCAGGCACCTGGCTCTCCTACTGGTGAGCCTAGTCGTTCTACATGCTCTCCCAACAATTCATCCTCTTCTGGACCTTTTAATGATGATGATGGTGCTTCTGCTCCGTCTTCTTCCATTCCATCTACACCTCCATCACCATTACCATGATCATTACCATTACCTTCTCCTCCCTCCCTTTCTTGTTCTTGCTGCTTCATTAAACCCTGCAGATCTTGTCTCTCCACCAATGGAATAGCCTGCACATCAGCCTCAGCCACCAGTAAAGTCTCAAATTCAGGATGTATTGCCATCTTTCTGGGAGTATACCTCAACCTCATTACTTTCTGGTTGAAAAACTCCCCTACTCTCTCCAGACTCAACACCCTCAAACTATTCCGGGCCACAGCCACAAACCCCTCATGGCACTGCTCACTGGAGAAGGAGGCAGCAGAATCAAGCGCATCGTAGCTGAAAGGGGTGAGAATGTATTTCCCCCCTTCGGAGTAGCCAAGCCAAGGTCGGGAGGAGAGAGCCAGCATGGCTCTGCATCCTCTGACTGTGCAGGCTACAAGTTTAGGAGATCTGGTGCCCAGGAAGCGTTGACGGGTGTCACTGAGGGTTCCTAAGACCATGTCTACTTCTGTTCTTAATAAAATACCATTGGACAGGCCCACTTGTAGGAAGAGTGCTCCTACACCACTAGTTGTAGTAGTATTGCCAGCATCTTGTTGCGCACCTCTGACGCCACCCTCTAGTAACAACAAGCTATCTGGAGTAGCTGCTACCGCTTGAGTACTCAGCGTGCTCAGTGTATCAGCAGGGTCTAAGCTCAATATACGAACAGTACCATCATGCAGTCCTACAGCAAGGAACCTAAATCTTTGTCGTCCTTCGGGGACGGTACCAATATCTACAGAGGCCACTTCTGACCCCAAATCCTTCTTCTCCACCTCCACCAGCAGTCCTTGCATATTCAACTCAAAGTAGATGAGTTCACCTCCACCCAGGGCAAGAGCCACTTGTCTTGCATTGCATGCTACTGTACTAATAGCCCTTTTCCCTGGAACCTTCCACTCTTGAACTCTTCCGTCTGGCCTGATATGACGTAATCCTCCCCTTGTCACTTGAAGCAAAGAGTCATCTGCCAGCAATTGAGCAGTAAGGGTGGACGTATCAGTGTCAAACCCACTGTCTGTCACTTCTTATACTGTTTCTCCTACTGACAGTACCAGTGTTGCATTCGCAAATGATACTATTATATAACCATCATAGATATCAGTATTGCCTTTCTTTAATGACCATATGCCTATTGGGGCCCCTGGTAAGGTGGACACTGCTATTTCACTCACTGCAACTCCTGCTCTTAGCATACGCAGCGTACTTCTTGCTCCTCTTCCACATGTAGCATATATTTGAGGAACTTCCTCTCCCAGGAGATTAGCAACCTTCATATCTATTAGTGGCCCTAGATTGCCAACTTTATCAATCATTTCCAAGTTTTTCAATTCTCTCGGGTCGAAAAACACTGGTGGTATGCATTCACTTCTACTTCCACCACCACCACCACCACCATCTTCTCTAGTAGTAGCTGCCATTATCGCAGATGAAGTTTCAACCGAATTATCATCATCTCCCAGACTTTGAAAAGCATACAATCCATGATCCCCTGCCTCAGACCCAGCAAAGAGGAAACCCTTTCTCATCACACATAATGATGTAGCGGGGGGAATGGTATCAAAGTACTTGCATTTCAGTTCAGTAACTGTCTCCCCTGAATATTCCATCGTCACTTTGTACAAGTCTCCGTATTCACTTTGGATCAACATGAAGAAGAGATTCTTCTGTTTATGAGTAGCTGCTGCAGTTATGAGGACTGTTTTAGCAGCAGGGAGGCTGTGCCTTCTAGGTACTATTGTTCTAACTTCTTGCTGGTCTTCTGCATGCCAGATGATGTAGTTTTCAGCGCAAATGAGCACTCCACCCGGGCCGTCACCTCCCCCGGGGACCGCCAGCAACATGTTGGAGCCCCTGTCTATTGGTTGAGAATATCTTTTGACGACGTGATTTAGGCCGAGGTCTAGTTCATACAGTGTTAGGTGCTTTTCAGCTTCTTGGATAGCTTCTCCAGTTGGATCTTCATCAGTTTCAGTGTAGTTTAACTCTATAGCAGCAAACATGGGATTGTCAAAACCGACATCTAGTGCTGTGATGGCAAAGCAAATGGTGTTATTTTTGTGTGCTTCTAGTGGTGATGATATTGTCAGACGGGCTTCGGCATCTCTATTAAGCACATACACAAATTTTTGCTTCTCTATTGCTCCTATGAGACAGGCGCGTCCTTTGGGATCTGCAGCCAAATATTGACCTGGTACAATCCGCCTGACACCGCTCCTGCCGAATGTTTCCTGATGGAGCTTTAAAAAGGTGCCTTTGTCCTTGCTATACTGAAGAATAACAACCCTGCCAGAGTCTGATGCTGCGATGACATAATCTTGCTGACTGCCTGGGAAACGGAAGGGCTGCAGGGCTCGGATGATGCCAAAGACGTCGGTGGAAAATACGACTTGGAGTCTGCCTGCCTCGTCGGGGCGGAGGAGTTCTAAAACTCTGCCGCGAGATACTACGATTTCTTGCACTTTAGGGGCAGAGAAGTTGCCATATATTGCACACTGCAGATGTGAGCGGGAGGGGAAGGTGTTCAGAGTAAAACAAAAGGGGAATTATGGATGGCGAAGATATGAGAGACCTGATCGTTCACAGTTGCAAATTACAGTAATGACACAATACGTACCGTCACTGCAGATGATTTACTTAGTGTCAGATTGTACAGATACATTTTGATTGGTCTGTCTTCTCTATGAAATCAAAAATGGTCGAAGATGCAATCTTAAAACTTGTGAGGAAATATGAATATATTAAAGCTAGGGTGTGTATCTGAGACCATTGAAACCTGATGATTGGAATTGATCTTGAAACGGTGCCTCTTCTTGCATAAAATCAGGCAATTTGTGCACTAGAGACCGCCGTCGCCGACTGTGAGGGTAATTTGAAGCTACCTTTAGATGAACACAGGGGGACTATCTTTCTGGTATCCACCCTTCACATTGAGGAGATGGTGACGGGCCATAGCCTGCAATACATGATGGTGGCAACTGTTCACTTGCAGTCTTTGGATTGGTAACGGCCGTGCATTCCTATCATCATCGAGCTGGGAAAACGGACTCGGCCGTTCCCCTTCATGTGCACATAAAGATGGCTTAAATTGGGGTGTATACCTCGCCAATTAAAAATTTAGAGAAAGTTGCATAATATCTAGTACGTAAACTATTTATTCATCAAATCCAACCTAAAGTTTTCCCAGCAAGTTTGGTATCTTCTAGCATCTCAAAGATTTATTCATGATGAGGCGCTTCCTCACCTTTAGCAGAAGACTTACCACCAATTCAACATTGGAAGGTCTAATATTATCCAGAGAAGGCACTCAACAACTCTCATCTATCTCACGAACGCTCTGCACATCTTCCAACGTCCTCCAATTTCCACACTACTGTTCCCCCAACCAAGGCCACCTCAACTCCTACCACCCATCTCTACTCCACCCCAATAGATCGATACCAGTAGCAGGTGTGTATACATCTAGTATATCTTACAAGAATGACGCATCTTCAGAAGAAAATGCAAAAGATGAGAATGGTCAAGCATCAGCAAGTTCAGCAGATAGCAACCAAGAGCAAGTAGAAGCAGAGGAGGAGGAGGAAGATGCCCGAGATGCAGACCAGCTGAAAGTTGCCTTATCTAAATCTATAGAAGACCTAACCAAAGAAAAGAAAACTGCAGCTGACCTAAAAGAAAAACTCGTCAGAACCCTTGCCGACATGGAAAACCTCCGAGAACGAACCGCCAGAGCCACCAATGAAGCCAAACAATTCGCCATCTCCAGCTTTGTCAAGAGCATTGTCGACGTAGCTGACAACTTAGAAAGAGCAGCCGGTAGTGTTCCTGACCTAGAGGATCCCTCCGTCATTGCAGAGCTTGACAAAGACAGAGCCATCACCCTGCTCAAAAGCTTCCATCAGGGCGTCATGATGACGGATGATATCCTAATGAAGCTGTTGGGCAAAGAAGGAGTTACAAGATATGATCCAGTGGGGGATGTATTTGATCCTAATTTGCATAATGCTTTGTTCCAGGTTCCGGATGGTACCAAGGAACCAGGGACAATTGCAGTGGTTATAAAAAAGGGGTACATGCTGCATGATAGGCCTGTCAGGGCGGCAGAGGTTGGTGTTGTTGCCCAGAGTAGTGAGTAAGTATATTTGAAGTTTAAATGAAACTGTAACACGACTATTTTTCTAGATAGCAATAGATAACATTAAATAGACATTTCTTATAATATAAATCAATCAATCCTGTTTCTCTTGTGGTTTTTTTTCCTTCTCCAGAAGGAAGAAGAGAGCAGAAATCAGTCTTCCTACTAATGGAGCAATGACAACAAATGCCAAGAGAGCCAGTGCTGCTACAACAGCAGGTGAATCACTGCTACTTAATATAGGAATATTTGCCTGTTTTATTTTATCAAATAATAATGATATAGTTTCAGATACAATGTTGAAGGGAGGGGGGACCTCCTTTTGAAAGGCCAGTGGAGGGGTGGCGGCGAATTGGATCAGATCGTCTTCGGTGGCAATGGTGGCAATGGTGGCTGGAAGTCTGTACATTTTCTTATCTTTAAGGAGGATGAAGGCTGGTGTTTTGGTGATATGGAATCTAGCAGCGAGAGAAGGGGATGCTGTGGTATCCACAGAGGCTGAAAGGATGTTGGAGTTGAGGAGATGACTTGCAGCGGTGAGGAACGCTTGGCGTTGCTTATTGCACTGATGGGAGTGCTTGGTGCAGAATCGGATCAGCCACACCCCTGTGGTCTGGCCTGTGCTTGCTTGAGTGTCATGCTCAAAAGTCTTCTCGTCTAGCCTATGTATTGTGGAGGGAAATTGGCTGGCAGAGGACAGTGGAATCAAGGTGATGATCCAGAGCAGGAATACATTTATAAAGCCGATCCGTCTAGACATTGTTACAGCTATTATGATTGAGTATCCTTGAAAGTGAGGATGTTTAAGTTTGCAGCTGCCTTTTTCTCAAAAGCATTGGAAGTTCATAACCAATTAGGGGGAGATTGGGTTTCTAGCACAATATTCGAAAAATAAAAATAAAAATCACAACATATAATTGCGCAGATGTCATATGGATCACACTGAGACGGTGGAATAGTGCATCCTATCATTGTTTTCTGGTAAATCTCAATCTCAAAGCAAATCAAGAGATGCCACCAAAGCAGGGCAATGACGCTGGTAAAGCGCCTACTTGCCAGCCGATCAACCCATTACTTGTAGGAGGTCAGCAGGGAATCCCAGTTCAGAACCTGCCACCGGCAGTCTACCAACAAATGGTCGCTCAGACCCAACTAGGAATCCTTCAACAAAAACAACAGCAGGCAGCAGCAGCTCAGCAAATTGCAGTTGCCCCCATCCCCACCAACCCAGCCACTGTCATCACACAATCCATAGCAACAGCAGTTAACCCCGGCCCACCCAAAAAGTCCCAAGACAAAAGACACCACCACCAAGCACCGCCAGCACCACCCTCTTCCAACGCCGCCCCCTCCTCCAAGAAGCGCAAAGCAGCAGACATCCGCCTTGACGCCCTCTCCCCATTCCTCATCCCAGAATCCCCTCTCTTCAATCAAGTGTTAGCCACAGAGAAGAGAATAGACACTCTCATCAAGAATAAGCAGCTTGAAATAGCGGAAATGGCTTCTTCTTTCAGGAGCGGTGAACCGGGTACCATCGCAGCAATGGCATCTTTGAAAAAACGTCTCCGTATGTATATCTTCCATACAAGACGAAATACTGCTACCACTGGTAACAATAGTAATAGCAATAGTACACGCTATGAACAAGAGCCAGAAAGCTTCTCTCTGCATATTCAGGGGAGATTGTTAGATGGAGAAGGTCCTCACCCCCCTAGCAGTACTGGAAAAAATGATACACCTCGTCAACCATTTTCCCACTATATTAAGAGCATCAAAATAGAGCTCTATAATAGTGATAATAATGAGGGCGATGATAAGAAGAAGGATAAAGAGGACGACGATGCTCATAAAAAGAAGGAAGAGCACCACCACCAACAACAACAACATGCAATAGCACCACCACCAAGTGAAACTATTATTTGGGAGAAAGCCAGCCACTTAGGCGATATAGATCACAGAGAAAGCTTTGAAATACGTCGTCTTGGTCAAGGCCCTAGTCACATCAAGCTATGGGTAGAAATAGATCATTCCCCTCAGTTGTACATTGTGTCATCAGAACTGGCAGAGTTGTTGGGACTGGATCAGACCAGGCTGCATTCAGTTCCTAATACTCTTCATATGATGTGGGGTTATGTTAAGGCTAATGCGTTGTTTGAAGCTAGTCTTGATGATGAAGAGAAGGATGGTAATGGGGTGAAGGAGAAAGATGAGGAGAAGAAGGAGAAGGAGAAGGAGAAGGGGAAGGAGGAGGAGGGTACTGTTGTTGGTCCTACGATAAAATGCAATGACGCATTGAAAAGGGTGTTGGGAATTAATGATGCTGATGGAGGTACATCAATCAAAGAAGAAGAGAAGGAGCAAAGGTTTGTACTGACACTGGAAGAAGTACAACAAGGACTGAAGAGACACTTCACCCCTCCTCTCCCCGCCTTGATTGAATACCAAGTCCGCCTAGATGGTCCCTCCCCCTCACGGCCTGCATGCTATGACTTTGAAGTAGAAGTACCACTAAGTCAAGATCTTCCGCCATTCATGAGCAGATTAAAAGACATTGAAAAGGAGGTGGGCCCTCATAATAATCACATGAAGAGCCTGCTGGGGCAGATTCAAGAGAGGAGGAGAAGGAGGAATTTGTATTTATCGTTTTCAGAGTCTCCACATGAGTTTATTACTGGGCTGGCAATGGCGCAAGGGAGGGATCTGAGGGTGGTGCATAATAAGGAAGGGGAGAGTCTGGAGGTGATGGCTGGGAGGGAGGTGCACAAAGAGCCGTGGGTGGAGGATGCGGTGTTGAAATATTTACAAAGCAGGGCGATGGCTTCGCAAGAAGCAGCTGTTAATCAATGATTTAGTTTGGAGACGTAGAATGTAATGGTTTGAATGTCATCATTAGAATAGAAGAAAATTGGGGTCGAGAGTAGTAACTAATCTGAAGATTGAAAACGATCCAAAAACCAGTATGGCGGAAGCTGAACTATTAAACGAATATGAACAGAAACGCGCTGCTAGAATAGCATTAAGAGACGCAGAGCTACGGAAACTAGGCATCCCCACACTAGTTGGACATATAATTGCCACCGCCACTGAAGCCAAGACGAAGAAGGCCAAACCAAAGAAGCCAAAGAAACCCACCACCACCACCAAGCAACAACGACCTGCCACTATTAGACGTTCCAGCAGACTATTGGAAGCATCTCAAAAGCCTAAAGAGGAAACTACAGAGCAGAAATACCGAAGAGAACTAGGAGAGGCAATTGTCAATGAACAATGTCCTCTGTGTCATGCAGTCCTACTCAAAGGCCATGCAGCGCATCTCCAATCATGTACAGGCGAAAGAAAGAGGAAACCCCCTTCAGTATCTAAAAGAGAGGCAGAAGAGTTTTCTGAACTTACGGAGGAAGAAAGAAGGGATTCACATAAAAGAATGATGGTGAGAATGAAGGCACTGGAGCTGGCAGGTCTGATTAGTTGTGATCAAGATGAAGCTGTGTTTCAAGTTCAAGGGAGTAAAGGCACTCCGTATATAGTTAAGCTTAATGATGATAAACATAGATGTACGTGTTTGGATCATAGGTTTAGAAGACACAATTGCAAGCATATATGCCTGGTGTTGCAACAGTTGGGCATACTTGATGATGGCGCCGATGGTGGTGGTAAGAGGCATCCCCAAGAAGCTTGGAGGGCAGCTGTGCATGATAGATTAGACCAATTATTGGCCAATCAACATGATCAAGATGAAGAGGAGGAGAAGGAGGTAAAAGGTGATGGTAAGGAGAAGCCAAAGAAGAAGATGATCAAGATAGTGAAGGAGGAGGATGTGCCAAATGAAGATGCTGACATTGCAGCTAAGTTTCTGTAATGCACTGTAGTGTAGTGAAAATATAAATAAAAGTTAGAGATACCTTACTAATTGTGTCTGTATAATATGTCAAAATCAATTTGATTTTATATGTATGTATAACTCCTCCCCTCTGCCGCTGTTCTCTCTGAGTATGTCAAAAAAAAATGAGCTTGAAACATGAAAGAGAGATTTCTTCTTCTCTGACACCAACCCATCCCACAATTATTCCTATAGTAACACCCACCAATATTGTATAATACTACTATTACTATTACTACCAAAAACACTATTTCATTCTCTACTTCTTCCCTCCATTAAGTTGTTGCCAAGAAGCAATCCAAGCCACCATCCCATCAGCCATCTTTCCAAAATATGGGTCCAAGTGAGTCAACCCAGCTCTCACCTTCTCAGCCAACTCGAGATAACAATCAGCCACAGTCTGGCATTCCTCAGAAAACTGAACTTTCTGGAAGAATGGAATAATATCTTCCTGCCAGAAGATTCCCTTGTACTCCTTCTTCAAGTTGACAAATGGATTAGACGCTTTAGAGTGCCAGATGTATGGGAGCCCAGTCTTGACACCGAGTCCCAAGTGGTCGGTAATAACCTTAACACACCAACCAGCCCACATATCATCATATCTCCCCCATGGTTGACCTTCTCCCATCATTCCAAAGTACATTGCAGGCCCAATCAGCTCTCTGTTGAAGGCCAAATTCATTCCACACATGGGGAAGAGCGTTCCTTTGGGAATGGTCATCACCGCGTCGACGTAACGAGTGTTGCGTTCCATGGGTTTCACCATCTGAGTGGGAGCGTCATAGTCGGGAATGTTCAGCCAGAGACCGTGGGAAACAGCTGTTGGTTTTCCCTCTCTCATGGAGAATGGGTACCCACGAACAAAGTCAGAGCCTTCTACATATGGATCATACAGGGTGTTGAAGAAATCGGGGGTGGAGGGGGTGAGAAGATTCTTGATATGCTGCTCCAGCGCATTTATCTTCTCTCCAGTAGGCGTATTGGCAACAAAGCAGTCATCATCAATGGTGTAGATGTATGGCTTCTTGGAGACCATGAATCCAAAGCATCTGCATGCAGAGTCTTTGAAGGAGATGCAGAAAGCCTTGTCGCCAAGGATGCGCTCAATGTCAGTGCGGTTGTAGAGTTCGTAGTCGAATCCGGCGGGGACTTCTACCTTGCGTGTGGGATCACCATCTTGGATGACGATGATGTGGTAGTGTTGGAAGAATGGACGCCTGTAGTGGTGGTGGTGGGGAGAAGGAGGTGAATATGGATGTCATGAATGAAAGAGTTGGTTGAGAGGGATGTCGTTCGGTTGGACATCCATTCAGTCCCCCCGTGGTTGTGTGAATTACTTACCACTGCTCGAGAAAATCAAGGTTACGGACTGCAAAATTTAGAAAAAGGGAGAATGGGAGGAGGAATGGTTAAATGAGGTGTTTGAAGGAGTGGATGCCTGGCAATCGGAATCGAATTGATTTCGCGGGAGAGCTTCAAGAAAGTGGCAGCCTTGGATGAAAATTTTTGATGAGCACGTGTCTACTTACTAGTTGGAATTACAATGTCCAGCCTGCGAAGGGTAAATCGAAGAATAAAGATTTAGTTGGGGATCTATAAAAGAAGCTGCTCTAAGTAAGACATAATTGCTCTCGCATTATATCCATCTACCATAATCACATGAAAGCAACTTACTTGTCATGCAAAGGAACTGGAGCTTGTGCAAGTTCGCCAATGGACGTCATCTTGATTTTTTGATCTGCTTGAATCTGTGTGTTTTAGCGCTGTATGTATACCAGACAGTACCTCGAACTAGAACTATACTCTATATTAATGGTTTCTATGCTTAATTTGTTGTTACAACTCGCGTAATTTGAAATTATAAGCAGTCCAAGGCTTCCCAAGGCCTTCCCCGCCCGAAGTCCAAGTGTTAGAGAGAGGAGAGAGCTAATGAACAGGCCTCTCTGGGAAGAGCACCTCTATTTCACCATTTTTTTCTTCTTTTTATCCTCCACACCTGCATCCCCAGACCTTCCGCTAACTTTACGCTTCAAAGATGCCACCATAAGCTTCAAATCTCCTCTCCCTCCCATCTCATCACAACCACCACTCTTCCTCGTCTCCATCTCCATCTCCTCCCCTTCATATCCACCTTCGACCGCTCTCCTCCCTTCCTTCCCTACCAATTGCTTACTCCTCCTCCTTGCCACCTCGCTTGCAACCACAGCTGCTCCAGCCCCAGCTTTCCCATACCTTGGATCAGTAGGATCAAGTGCATAATCTGGAGAGGTGAACAGACCAGAGAATCGAGGATCATCAAGGTTAGGCTTGAAATCCTTCTTCTTCCCACCACCAGCTGCTATGTCTTCATCATCTGATCCTTCTTGTCTCTCTAGTCTCTTAGCCTCCTTTTTCAATCGCATCCTCTCCTTCATACTTACTTTTTTAGTACTACCCTTATTCTTGGAAGGATCACCAATAGTACCATTACCGTCAATAGCGCCAACCTTGGGTGAAGATAATGATGGTGATTTAAGCAACAGACCCTTCTCATCCATCAACAACAGCTCCAGTTCTGCCTTCTTACGTTGCTCCTCTTCCTCATCTACCCTCACTCCATTACAATCATTCCTGCTCTTTCTACTCTTTTTTTTATCCTTCTTCATCGGATCAGCTGCTGATGATTTCTTATTGTTACCACCGCCATCATTTTGAGTAAAAAAGGGATCGTCAAATGGGTCCTTTTCGTGCTGGAAAAATGGATCATCTGCTACTCCAGCAGGCATATCATCTTCATCCCCATCTTCATCCCCATCCTCATCTTCATCATCATCTTCAACACCATCAGAGATATTCCCATCAGAGTCAGAATCAACATGATGCTTCCCCATCTTCTTCGCTTTCACCTTCTTTTCCCTCTTCCTCCTGAGATACGCTTCCCACACTGTCTCCCCTTTCTTATTTCTCTCCTCTTGTTTCTTAGCCAGCAGGCGTCTACCTAGGTTTTCTAGACCAGGGACAAAAGTCACCTCCATTTCCATGTTTTTATCCCTTTTCAATGCTCCTGTAGATTCAGTATTGATTTTGGACATGTTCTTGGTTACCTTTTCTTCATCTTCATCTGATGACGCATCATCAATAGCAGCCCAGTCTTTAGTCCCTTTACGTTGCTGCTCACCACTATTACCAACACCAACACCAACATTCCCGCCTCCATTCAACAACGCCAAGTACCTCTGTCTCACTTTAGCTCCATCATCAGCATCAGCACCATCATCTTGATCCCTCTCCTCCTCTTCTTTTTCTTCTTCTTCTTCTTCTTCAGATGAAGTTGCTAAATATGCCCTGAAATCATCCTCTTTCAGCTCCTCTGCCTTGACCTTCCTCGACAACGTCCTCTTCCTCGTCTTATCACCACCATCCCACGTCAACTGCACTTTAGTATGCTGTAGCGCCTTGGTCTGGAAATTAGGAGGTTGATAGTCACCAGGCACATCCACTGCTTCATCTCTCACTATTCTGTCCTTCATAAAACTATGCGTTGCGTCGTCAGGGACAAATCTGAGGTCGAATTTGCATGCCGTCTTCATGAATTCCATGCCGTCACATTCTTCATAGATGTGGTTGGCTGTGGTGGGGGTGTCGCAGGTGACTATGGCATAGTAGTATCGGAGACGGGATCTTTCATATTTTTGAAGACGGCCTTGGTCCTCCTTAATATCTTCATCTTGGCTGTCGTCACTATCACCACTGTCTTCATCATCGTCACTGCTGATATGTTCCACTACCCCTGTGTCCTCTACACCACCACCATCACCACCACCACCATTACCATTACCACTACGTTTTATAGCTTTCAATAGTTCAGCAGGAAGATTCCTCTCCCCCTTTTTCCATATGCCTCTGGGTCCTAAAGTTGCTTCCTCCTTCATTCTTTCCAGTCCATAATCAGAAGGATACACTGTTACTTTCTTAATTCTACCTCCTGAAGGTACAAATGAACGTAAGACAGCAAAGATGTCAACTGCTCTGACATGATCCCAGTCGAGATCGACGACTGCCAGACGGGAGGTGGCCTCGGGGAGGAGGGGAATGGGTTCCTCTGGATTGGCGGCAAGGGCACCAACACCCCATTCTGCTAGTTCTGCTTGTATATCTTGTTCTTGTTGCTCCAAGGCCAGTTTGATTCGAGCAGCTTTATCTTTATCCAAGGCGTCATTGTCTTCGTTTTCATCATCTTCGGAAGAAGAGAGGAGATCATTGTCACTGGACGATTTGTGAATGTCTATGTCATCACCATCATTATTATCATCAAAATCTGCATCTTCATCTTCATCGCTGCTGCTTTCTGGACCTGTAAGACCACGCATCCGAGCCCAGCGTTCCCTATGGCGGGCTCCTTCACTCTCTTCTTCACTCTCTTCCTCGCTGCTGCCTGATGCATTTGCAGCAGCATTTTCTTCTTCTTCTTTATTATCGTCAGAGCTGACATGTGTTCTGCTCTGTTTCGTCTTTCCAGTCTTTCCATCAAGCTCGTCTTCCTCTTCCTCTTGGAGGCGGTAGTATCGTTTGATGTCATCATTTGCAGATTTGGAAGCCTTGAGCTTGCGACCACGTTTATCGACGGTGGAGCGGACCTGAAAGGCAGGGTCGGTGAACATCTCTGGATTGGGGGGAAGAGTGTGAGGGAACCGTTGTTTTGTCTACTCATTAAATAGGAGAGTTAGAGACACTGATGCTACGTATTTGGGGCATGTGAATATGCGTGTCCTACCTTTAAAACGGTCGTCAATTTCTACTTTGGCCTTGGCTTTGGGAAATCGCTGGAAGCGAGGATCATAGGCCATTGATGCAAATCTAGCATCATCGATGACCTTGCCTTCATTTGATTTAGTTTTTTGAGGCTTTTCCTTCTCTGGCATTGTGAAAACCCTGCAAACAAATTCAAATGAGAATTAGATTGACTGCATGAGTTGTGAAAGATGCTAATTGTTTCTTATCTGTGACACTTGTATGTTTAGCATTAGTGAGGGTTATTATTAGCATATGCAGAAGGCCGCATCTTTATGTTTTTTCATTGCACAGTTGAGGCAAGCTTGACTTAGTTTTTTCGGTCCTGGTTGGGGAGTGGTTAAAACTGCCATTTCGGCATATATTCTCACTTTTACTGCTAAGCACATAATTATATAACACCTATCGACACTAATATTGAATGGAGTTGGTATTTCGCGAGCCAAATCTGAAAGAAATTAATCACATCCATTCACTTGAGAGCACTTCCTATCCCGCAGATGAAGCTGCATCGTTAGAAACCCTAATCTACCGACTCAGCAATGCACCACTATTTTTTCTCGCAGCCTACCGAAGTGATCAACTCCTCGGTTATATCTGTTCCACTGCCACTCAATCCCCAACGCTCACACACGAGTCGATGTTCGTTCACCAACCTGCTGGCACATTGCTCTGCATCCACTCTGTAGTAATATCACCATCTCTTAGACGGCAAGGTATCGCAACTAGGATGCTTAAGGAATATATCAACATGGTCAAGAAACAAGGCCAAGTTAGGCAACTTAGGCTGTTGTGCAAAGATGGTTTGGTTGGACTGTATTCTAGTGTCGGATTTGAAGTTGTAGGGCCTTCATCTATTGTACATGGAGCAGATCAGTGGATTGAGATGGTTTATGAGGTTTTAGAATAGGGATGAGGAGTGAAGGAATGAAGGAGAATGAGGAGTGAGAGAAGGAGAAAGAGAAAGAGAGTAGTCTAGGAGAGGGGTGAGCTCTATAGATGGTTGTTACCGACAGTCTTCGAACCACTTGTTGATGGAATTCTGACCGACCCTTGACATGAAAAAAATCAATGAAATGTACAGCCTTGGAAAAACATTCACACATCACCCAGCACGTGCATTCTTCACAAATAGAAGACATCTTGGCATCTCATCATCTCCAAAACGCCATGCCTCCATACCTCGACAGAATATATCTCTAGACCTAGACGACATCGTCACAACACAAGTATCCTCCCCTTCCCAACCATCATCCGCACACTTCCGCATCATAGACAACTTCCTCCCCAATAAACTCGCCGCCAATCTCTGCTCAACCTTCCAATCCACCTTTGACACACCCCTCCAACCCTCCCCTGACCGATTCTGCTTCGATCCATGGTACGTATCCGGCCAGTACAACCTCCTTAGAACCCAAGCTGAGTACTTTTTTCCTGAAGATCAGTACCAAGACTTGATAGATGCCCTCATTGCTTTCGGGGAAAGCCAATTAGGCTGTCGAGCCATCTCCCCTCCTTGGCTTTCTCTCTATACAGACGGCCACAGGCAGGAGCTTCACACTGACAGTCCACATGGTCCCTGGGCCTTTGTCCTTAGCCTCACACCTTGGTATAACAATAATGATGATAGGTGTCCATATTTTAAAGGAGGAGACACTCAACTACTTCAACCACATGTCCTAGATTATTGGCGACACTACAACCCTACAACCGGATGGGAGACCCCTCAATTATTCAGCTACATCCAGCCCAGGTTTAATAGGCTCACCCTCTTTGACAGCAGGTTCCCACATGGGGTGACCCCAGTAGAAGGCACTAGGGATCCTTTAGAAGGACGACTCGTACTGCATGGGTGGTTTACCGAGCCTGCACCCTTCTTCATGGGAGGGCTGGATGCGGAAGAAGCCACTCCGGTTATAAATGAAGCTCTGGATGAGTTTTATGATGATGCGTATTCTAATATAGTGCCGGTAGTGGGGATGGTAACTGTGCAGATAAGGATTGATGGTGAAAGAGGCGAGGTGACGGAGCTGAGATGGTTGACTAATACTCTAATATCTCGGCCACAGGATTTAATAGGATTTAGGATAAATAAAGGTAATAATGCTGAAGGTGGTGGTAATAATAAGAGCGGGGGGTGGAGTTCTCCTGAAGAGGTGGTAAAGGTAGCGTTGGAAAAGATTGCAGATCCATTGTTGAGAGCGAAGTTCCCTAGTGCTGGCGAAGATTCATTTGTCACTCTTCCTTTTATATTTGAATAAAAATGACGGAGAATGGGTGTGTGTAATGTGGTAGTTGTATGAGTAGTGATATGCTGTCGTAAGATAATCATTTAGAAGAAAGAAGAGTGAATGGCTCATTTTCTAAAGAAACGACCTTGAATGAGATGGAGAGAAGGGGGAGCTCAAGCCCCTCGAAACCTAGCTAGGTCTATAGAACATTCCCCTTGGCATTCTATGGAGGAAAACACGCTTTTGTGTTGTTAAACAAGCCGTTTTGGGGCATTAATACTTACTATTGTATTATTACAATTGCATTTCTTACCTCAAGGGTAGCGTTTGTTCCAGCTTCAGAAGTTTTTCTCCTCCATCAATCACTATGTCAAAATCTGGCAAAAGCTTATCCAGTTGGACAATCAGCGATGTTTCATCATGGGTTGATGACTTAGGGCTCGGTGAACTAACTCAGAAGTTCATCTCCAACGGAAGTAGGTGATTTCAGCTCCAAAGCACGCTCATCTAGATCTATCACTTGCCCTCATCTTTCATTACCCCAAGGGCCGGCAGCACCGGCAGGTTCGGGAACCCTCCTACCGACTTCACCCTTCTCTGTGCCATCCACCGGTGTGTCTACTGGTTTCTATCCCACCAGTGTTCGTCAGGGGGAAAAAACTAGCAGGTCTGCTCGAAGTTTCTCAAGATCTCATGGTGGCTCCTCCACCTCCCCAACAATGGCAACAACAGCATCAGGGTATCCCGTGCCCATGCCAGGTATTGGTGAGCAGTATCCGCCTCCTGGACAGCAACCAAATGTGATTGCCATCACCCAGTCCCAGCAGCAGCAACAACAACAACAACAACAACAGAAGCAAACGCCTGAAGGTCACCATGTGATGATTACTCAAGGGTGTTGTGGTGATAGTGGCACAACACAGGTTGTTCTCTTCGTTCTTGGGTTCTTGCTCTGGTTGCCGTGGATAATTGGTTCATTCATCGGGTGGTCTCAACGCCCACCAAAATGGGCTCTATGGGCTTGGATTTGCAACATTGTATTTTCTTTTGTCGGTACAGCTGTATGGATCACAGCGATTGTGCTCATCTCGACTCGTGATGGTTGCTACTCTTATTATTGTTGAGAATCATCAAAGCATGAGTGTGGTCTGTTGAAGATTGGTTTGCATGAATGGTTTAGTTTTATCTATGCTACATTACATATATGGAAGGAGTACTACACAGGGCAATCCCAGCTTCCTGCTACATTACATCAATCATGTAACTTCATATCATCGATTCATTACTGTGTGGGAGCATGTGTTCAAGGAATCAAACCACCAACCTTTGCTTACCCAAAGGAGCCCTACGCGCAGGAGGCTGGGATTGCCATGTGTAGTCCTCCTTCCAATCATGTAACTTTATATCCTCATCCTCATCCTCCTCTTCTTCTTCAGAGTCGAAGTCAAAGTCACCTTCTTTTGAACAGTTAGGTTTCACTCTTGTTATTTTTTCTTTCATAATGATCTAGGGGTACTGTTGCAAATTTGACCATGCGTTGGCTGTGTATAATAAGTTAAAGCAATAGGGCGAGGACAGAGGTGGTCATGTGGAGATAGAAAGGGGGGTGTTTGTGTATGTGTCTTTACTTGTGTGGAAGTGTGGAAGTTACCTACTACCGTACTTAAACAATATCATCTGCCCTGTGGAATATTGCTTCTTCAATGCTCCAAGTTTGTTTCAGCTCTTGCCTATCTTTACTAATTTATCAATAATGTCACCCAAATTAATACTGTCATTTGTGTTGAATTTTGCTTGTATATTTTCAGGTGAGCCAGGTCTTCTTCGTGGTAGACAAGAGTTGACGTCCTGCCACTGTCGTTGCAATGCCAAGGTGACAGCGTCCTCGTTTAGGCCCAAACATTTACATTTTAAGCAAAACAAGAAATCTACATTGTTACTCTTCTGCCACTTTGAGGCTGCTAGGCCCCAGAAATGTGCCCTTATATTGCTTATTCTTGGTCATCGCGTCTACCATTTCCTCCTGCCTTTGTCCACCACCACTACCACCTCCTCCTCCTCCTCTACCACCACCAACAACATCAAAGTCTCCTCTCAACAGTTTCAGCGCATTAGCCTCATCCTCAATCTCTTCAGCAGTACGGAACCCATAAGCACGAAACACCGGCATGGGTGGACACCACCCTTGGACAGCATGTTGCAACAAGAACAACAATACCACAGTGGTGAGGAGCAACCAGTAGCGACTGAACATCACGCTGAATAGAATGCCAACAGAACCTGCAATCGATGCATTGAACTCCAGGGTTCTCTCCATATCCCATTCCTTGCTCAGGTTCTTGAGGCGGTCGGTGAGCTGAGATCGGGAAGCTGTGGCAGCAGAGGAGAGTCGGTCAATGGCCTGTTGGGCAATTTTCTTGTTCCATTTTGCCTTGGAGTGTAGTGGCACTCTAGCTTCAGTAGGTGGGACTATTTGGGATGATAACATTCTGATATTATTATTAATGTTGTTATTGCTGTTTTGGGTGTTGGCCCAAGTGGAGGGCCTACCTATAGGTTCCCTGTAGAGCAGCGCTGGAGTGAAGGTGGGAAGAAGGAGGGAATTGAATAAGAGCGGTGGGGGAGAGGAAGAGTGTGATCAGTTTCTTTTGCATACAAATCCTTTAATCTTTGCATTCAATTCAAGACCATCAAAGCAATTCAAGGTGGTAGGGTGGTTATTGATATCTAGATTATCGGTATTAGAAACCTGTTGTCTTCTTCTGAAAGTGATCAATCTCCTCCCTTCTTTGATCGCCATAAAATATGGGGTATTATAAAGAAAAGACGTCTCTGATGGCCATGAAATTGTCACACACATATATAGTCTTATTGATACTCGCAAGCACTTTGCTGCCTCTCGCTCAGGCTGGATCACCGGTGAGTTGAGAAGATTTGGCAAAACTCGGCCCAATAAACCTTCGTTCCTATACTCATCTCTCTTATCCCTTCCATCAACACAGGCTGAAGATCTACTAGAACTACAAAACAACTCAGATACAGGAGTCATCGAGCTAGACGCGGACACTTTCGATCGCCTCATTGCCGGCAAAGCCCGCACATTCTCTGTCTTCATCTTTGCAAATTACGAAGCCTACCGCCGAGCAGGCAGGCTCAAACTAGGCCTTGTCAACAAAGAATACGAATTAGCAGCCAAAACATACGCCAAGGCTCACGCAGGTAGACCTACGGCTAGAAAAGTTTTCTTCGCACGTATGGAATTCGAAACATCCGAAGACCTATTCCGCCGTCTGGGTGTCAAGGGCCTCCCATTCCTCGGCTGCATCACCCCCTCTCTCTCCATCAAATCCGGCTCCTCAGTCACCATCCCTGAAGAAGATTCCCTCACCACAGTAGACTACCCTTGGATGGCAGAAACAGTAGTTGATTTCGTCTATGATAAGACGGGGATCAAACCCGGAGAAGTCGTCCGCCCTCCCTCCATCACCCGTCGCATGGCCCCCATCATCGGCCTCATCTTCCTCGCCTCCATCGCCATTGCAGTCAAAATAGCCTACTCTCTCCCTATCTTAAGAAGGCCAGAAATCTATGCAGCAGGAGCACTGCTCATCTGGTGGTTTGCAGTATCCGGGGGAATGCACAACATCATTAGAGGTGTGCCTTTTGTGGGGTGGGACCCCCGGAAGAAGGCCACCATGCTCTTTTCCTCTTCCACCTCCAGTCAACTAGGCTTTGAGGGCTTCTTCATGGGCACTTTATATACTACAATAGGTATGTGTGTAGCGGGGGGGATATCGTGGGTACCCAGTATTCATGATGAAGGTGGTAGAAGAACTGCTGGGTATACATTGCTGGCAGTGGCGTTCCTGGCGATGCAGATGATTACGGGTATGCATGGTTGGAAGACACATGTTGATGCATTTTGGTACTTTACTGGTCCTTTCTCTTTCTGGCTACTTGTCACTTTGGCTAGTAGTATTTACTACTTTGCTTATTCTTCTGGAGATGATGATGGACAAGAGGAGCAGCAACGGGGCAAGGGTGCTGGTGGGCAGGGCCAACAACCAGGAAGACTTTCTTCCAGGGAAGGAACTCCTCAGCCTGGCAGTGAAACTGGTACTCCTTCTGGTAATAGAAAGCAGTAATAGTAGTATGTTGGGTGTAGTGTACATTCGGTGTAATTGTTAAATCTAACTATCTATATCCAGAGCATTCTTCTTCCCTCCCCTCCCCTCCCCTCCCCTCCCTATTATTGTTATTATTATGAATTCATTTGTTGGTTAGGGTCTACCTGCTGTTCTTGTTGCTCTTTAGGAGCTTCCTCCCTGGCTTTTGACGGTGAATCTTCTACAGCTACCTTACCCCCTTCTTCTTCCTCTTCTTCTAGACTATTGTTATCTTCCTTTGAATGTTCACCCGCTTTCCCTTCCACCTTCTCTTTAGCATCATCACCGTCACCCATCTTGCCTTCTCCTTCTCCTTCTACTACTACAGCTCCTTTTTCCTCTTCTTGATAAAACACCGACGCAGGTAAAGATACAGCCCATTCCTTCTCTACTAATTTCATCACCTCATTCAAATACTTTCTGCACTCCTCTGGTCTAGCTGCCATTGGCAGATGAGCACCCAACGCATCTCTCAACTTCTTGGCCTTGGTCAAAGGACCATCGTCCCCCTCCACCTCCCCCCCCAACCTTGTATGCACCCTCCACACCTCACCCAAATCCATTCTCCCCGCATCTTCCTTCAACTGCTCCAACGCCAGTCCAATCTGCTGTGTTGTAGTTCCTTCCTCTCCAGGTACACTATCACCATCAACAACCGATGCCCTAACATTAAACGCAGTCAGCTCCTTGCCCACCATCTTTACCACCCATAGTTGGTGTGCAGAGGTGCAGGAGGGCAGGTCTTGGTCATACGGAGAGACAATCAGCCCCACCCAGGGTTCTAATCCAGTAGATACATCTCTGCATAAAGCTTGGTAGTTTCTCTGGTTTTCATTATCCTTCATGCTGGGTCTGGGCGCAAAGATAGGATGGGAATGGTACCAACCTACGGGGATCAAACCTCTTTCATCCATGGCTTCAGAAGCTTCTACCTGACTCTCAGCATCCAGCTCTACACTGGTAGATGAGTCGGTTCCCAGTGCTCTTCTGCATGGGAAAGCCTCTAGGATGGTGAGATGGCAAGATTTTGGGTCGAATGTACCTCCCAAGAGACCGATGATTTCAAATCCACTCAAATGGGAGTGGGCATCTGCTACAAGGAGAGCTCGCCGGGAGATGGTCACTTTAAAGGGCTGTGCGAGAGGGGCGCCAGTACCGGCAGGACCCATAAAGTCAGAAGGGAGGGTGAGTTCGCATGATTCCGTAGTCTCTCCTAGGCGGTTTTTTTGGCCGACTTGTCGACGGGGACGGGCCTTGGCGTATTCTGTCTGTTCTTGAGTGACGGATGGACCTATGCCAGATAGCAGCATGGCTTCTTCCACTGTATCCGGGGATGATGATGTTGATCTCGCAGTTTCCTTTTTAGCTTTCTTGGCAGCTGGCTTATTGTTGTTGTTGTTGTTCTTACCACCATTAGTATTAAAGGTAACAGTAGGAGGTCCATCATGGAGCTCTAAAGTGGTGACATGAACGCCGACGATAAGTTTCCCGCTGGTAGCGACTTCCTGGAAAGCTTCAGGTCGGAGACCATAAGCTCTGGCAGAGGAAGAATTGGGATCCAAAGGCCTTCCTGAGAGAGTGTACCCTTTTCCAGTGGCTGCTACTGCATCTGGGAGGTCTTCTCCCTTGAGACATGCCTTGATGAAGGCTTTTTGGGCATGACTGGCGACTGCTCGGGAGTCTCTGGTGCCCATGAAAGTGGCACAGGCTTTCCAGTCCCTGCCATGAATGGAGAGAGCTTCCCAGAATTTGTTTTCTTCTTCGTGTGTCCAAGAGCGTGAGGCACGGCCTGCTTGGCCTGCGTCTTTGCGTTTCTTACGGCCGGTGATGGATGTGTCGTCTTCAATGGGGTTGGGGTTGGCATTGGCGTCGGTGGGGTCTGATCCAACATCGATTGGTGGCTTTTTGGGAGCAGGTGGTTTCTTGGGCTTTTTGTTCTTTTTTTTTCTGGAGCCTCCGAAGTCAGAGTCATCAGACACGTCAACTTCTGGGTCGGAAAAGTCTCCTATTCCTCCAAAATATGCACCCCTGTCTGCATTCATCTCTCCAGCCTGAAAGGAGGAATAAGGCAAGTGAGTAGCGTGCACTGCGTCAAATGACATTCTGATTCAATAATGTCTACTTACCAGCATTCTAGCAATCATTTCATCGTTCGTTGTGTCCATTTTGGTTAATTAAGGTTTGAAAAAGAGTGATCTAGGCACTTAAAGTAGAACCAATTCCTAATACCGGTGACAATTTATACCATACAACAGATTTTTAATAGAATGAAGCATTGTCCCAGGCATTGGGACTTAAATGGGCGGAGAGGGAACGCCAACGTCAACTTTTCGCGAGGAGCTCTGGGACGATGGAGCCACAGTGCTAATAATGAATGAAACAGTGGGCGCTTTGATTTTAAATTTAAATTGAATGTTAGATACGTATGTGTTGAATCGAAAACGAGGCGTTGAGTCATTTTGTCGAGTTTTATTTACAAATGCAATCACCTCCAAATTCGAATAAAACTCTTTTATCAACTCTATTTTACAAGAGAAATATAGTCCCATAGATCCACAAGAAAAACAAGCAATCACTGACATGTTTAGATGGAAGAGAAGCACGCAGCTGCTTCAGAAAGGTTGGCAATTACAGCAGGAGTGTGGATTAAAACGGAAATCCACAAAGCTCCCTGTTCTTCTCCTCGAAGACGTAGATTCTCTAGGCTTCCGAAACACTGTAGCACATGTCAAACCAGGATACGCACGTAATTTCCTCCTCCCCAAAAAACTTGCCACGATCATCCCCCGAGAAACGTCCACCCGTATGGACCTCTCCAAATTCTCCCTCCCCGACACCCCCGTCCAAAACCAAACCACAGCCAAAGAAGCCACTGCAGAAGAACTAGAAGCAGCTCAGCAACTGGAACAACAACAGCTCGCCACCAAGACCATTAAAAGAATAGTTTCCAAATCTCTTTTATTCAAACGCAAAACATACGAAGATGACGAACGATTGGGTGAGTTGGAGGAGCCAATTAATGCTTTGGACATCGCAGAGGAAATGAAGAAACAAATGAGTATAGATATAGACTTTAGAATGCTAGGATTAGGTACTAGAACGTTAAATGTAGTAGGAGAGTATACCATTCCGTTGCAATTAATCATGCCAGATAGGTCGAGGGCGCAGCTAAGTGTTACTGTTGCCTCTAGTACAACTTTGAGCAATCAAATACAGGCTTAAGACCTTTTAGTGTAGAGTGTAACAATGAATCTTGTATAGTTGTAATTATAACTTTGTCATTACAACTCAACCTTGACTGATTATTTAGAGTAAAATAGCAGTAGGAGTAGCAGTAGAAAGAGTGGTATGATGTATCCATCATCCCCCTTCCTTTTTCTCTCCATCTCCCTCTCTTTACTTTCCACCAGAGGTAACAGCCATCTGCACACCACTCGTAGACCCACAGAAAGAATACCCCAAATTAGTCCTCTTATCAGACATAACAATCTGATTAATACCAGACAACATGACTTTCACATGCTCAACTGGGACTCCAGTCGCAGCTGCCAGTTTTAGCTTGATCTCATCCTTAGAGGCAGTGGGCTCAATGTCAATGGTGACTTCTTGTCCACATGGAAGATGATTGGTGAGAATCTTCACCTGTATCATATTATTAGGAAGAATGAGAAGGGAGGTGGTGTTAAAGAGAGGGGAGAGAGAGAGGGAGAGAGGAGAGTGGATGAAACAGAGGTGGTGTTATTCATTCAAAAAGTAACAAAAGACGGTACCTTGGTTGGTTTGCCTCCCAAGAGACGAGAAGTGAGAGTGAGAGATTCTCCATGAGAGAGGCCACATTCTGAGATAAGGGAGGAATCATTGAGGAGTTTACCAGCGTGGATGAGGAGTTGATGTTGCACTGGGAGAATGCCACGAGCCTGTGAGAAAGGGATGTATGGGGAGACGATGAGGATGGTCGGTGGTTGGGGAAAAGGGGGGTGGGGATATGGTGGGACGGATGGAATTAGTACCTCTATTTTCTCTTTTACTCTGAGCACGGTTTCAGATGCGTCTGCTGAAACGGTGGAGGTTGATCCCTCCAAATTGTGAATGAAGAATTGCATGTGACCTGACGTCTTCTTGGACGGTTGCACAATGATGGTATACTATGCTGGCAGATTTGGTGTGTAAGATGATTTTGATGCGAGGTGGGGAGTGAGTGGTGATTTTAAACAGTCGATTTGTATCCATTCAACAGACTTACCTCGACCTGGTCAACAGCTGAGAGAGATGGAGGAGGGGGGGGGGGGGGGGGCGGGGGGGCGCGGGACAGAAAAACAAACAATAGGGGGGGGCGGCAGTAACTAGAGACGCTTTGTTTTTGTCAGACAGAAGCAAAGG
>Ga0114919_10000505_pt1 | contig 30285 bp, 40 predicted proteins | sample BlataG_FD_88682 | JGI IMG/M metagenome (GOLD analysis project Ga0114919, IMG submission 88682) | Deep subsurface microbial communities from Black Sea to uncover new lineages of life (NeLLi) - Black_00105 metaG | ecosystem: Environmental > Aquatic > Marine > Oceanic > Sediment | place: Atlantic... | reverse complement strand
GATATCGATATTAACATGTATCATAATGAGGGTTTTTAAATGGCATTAACAATGGATGTACAATGTAAATATTGCACGATTACGTATAAAATCCACGTGGGGCAAGAGGTAATATTGGAAACAGATGATACGGAAGACGCATCTTTTGTTTGTGATACGTGTTACGAAGAACTTAAAAAGGATGCATGTTCATGATCCGAGATTTAGTTATCGATTCACATTTATTTAGAGATTCATATTTCAAAGCACATGTAAATGAGATCGTGGATAAGCTAAAGTTATCGAATCCACCAGTCGTGTTAACATTCGATAACTTGACATTAAATAATCATCGAAATAGCTTGAACGATCTTGGGGATCACGAATGTCTGAAACTGACAAACAAGGTGCGAGCTGGTACCGTGATACTACAACATTTTTACGACAAGTATGATATTGAGTTCACGAACACGATGGAAAAAATGCATTGGGGCAAGAATATCTTATATTTAGATAGTTTCGGTAAACATGTTGATTTTTTCAAGCCCGATGTTGAAGAACAAAATGAATGTGCGGGATTTCCACTCTTGAAATTGTGTGCATATTGCTTGTTTGGATGTAAATATTGTTTTCTTAACGTGACCTATCGGAAACAACGTATCTTGACGAAGCACTTTAACTTTGATGATATGAAACATAAGCTCGGAAACTTCACGAAGCGACACGGTTCGCAACTCTTGAACTGTGGTGAAACGGGTGATCCGCGAGATATCATAAAGTGGTTGAACGATTCGTATTGGAATGACGTGTGTAACATGGTGATTGATGCGGGACAAAAATTATTTTGCTTGACAAAATCACCGTATTATAAGGATCTTTACGAGGACGACAAGCTTGCCAAGAACGTGATTTATGCGTGTAGTCTCACGAACGACTCATTTTGGCGTGATTTTGAGCGAGTGACCGCATCAATGAAAAAACGAGCTCAATTCTTGAAAAAAGTACAAGACATGGGACACGAAATTCGTGCGAGAAATGATCCTTTACACGTGAAGGGTTTGGAAGCACTTAAAACAAGCGAAATAACTGATGATGTACTCAAACCGATATATGAAACGCTTGATTTATGTTCAAGGATGTCGTTGGAACCAACCGTGTGGACATTTTCAACGTTACGGTTCAAGCGTCCAGCCTTTAACTTGATGCGAAAACACATCCCCGTTAAGATCAATGCGTTCGTGTACGAAATGGGGCGGTATCGGTTAAAGCGTGAAATTCGACACGCTGTTATCACGAAGGTCGTTGATTATGCGAAGGATTTATTTCCAAGAACATCAATGAGTGATTGCAAGGATAACGTGCTTCCAAAGGATCGCAAGTGTATTTGTCAATTGTGATATGATTGAGATGGTTTAAAATGGAATCAAAAATATCAAAGATAACTATATCTGGCGTGACATTCGAGAATCCATTGATGAACGCATCGGGAGTTTTTTCAGACTCCCCATATCTCTTGAAAGAATGGGAAGAAGCGGGAGTGGGTGGAGTCGTTACCAAGTCCATAACACTTGAGGAAAAAAAGCCAAATGACTTTTCCTATAATGATGGGAAGATCATTTGTATTAGGGGTAATTGTTATACCATAAACTCGATGGGTTTACCGAACAAGGGAGTTGCGTGGTGGAAGGATCGATTATCACGATATGAGTTTAATGTTCCCGTGATAGCAAGCGTTGCGACTGCAAGTGGTGACCTTAATGAATATAACCATGTAATGCGAGAATTGTCAGCACTCGTGGACATGTTCGAGGTGAACGTGTCGTGTCAAAATACGGGAAAGATCGTGATAGGAACTGACATGTCATTGCTTCGTTCCGTGTTAGCAATGATTGATGTCAAGAATCCCGTATCGATCAAGATACCGTGTTATCATGACGAACCTTCTCTTCGATATGTAATGCTAGAATATGATACTTTCGGAACGCATTGGCTTAATGAACGGGTGGTGGTTAAGGTTCCCGAGAAGGTTGATGAAACGAAAATATGTCTCGTGCTTGACGTGTTGGATGATCATGATATCACGTGCGTGACATCACATAACACGATTTCAGTTGATCATCCATTGATTCCAAGTGGTCGTGGAGGATTATCTGGACGATTAATACACGACATTGCGGTCGAACAAGCACGAACGATATCCGAGTATTCGAACATTGACATCATTGCTAGCGGTGGCGTGTTAACATCCCGTGATGTTCGTGATTTTTTAGAAATTAAAAATGTTAAAATGGTACAACTAGCAAGTGGATTATTTCAACACGAGAGTCCGCACTTGTTTATTGACGATATCAAGAAACATCTTTTGGAAGGTAATGAAAAATGAGTGATGTGGAGTACAGAGTCGTGTTTGATCACAAGGGTGATGCACGATGGACGGTTCATGACGATCGAAACGGATATAGAATTGGAGAGATTAAATGGTTTGGTGGATTCGACCAATATTGTTTTTTCTCATTGATTGGAATTTTACCGAAGGGATACCTTGATCAAATTAGCAATTTCATTGACGATTTAATGAAAAAAAAAGAACATGAATGATTATTTTAATACATGTCTTGTTGTTGTTCCATGATGGTGCAGTTTTTTAGCCCTTTATCACATCGCATCACGACTTGATCTGATGTTCCCGACTCGTGATCATTAACTATCATCACGATGTTATCATCGGAAAAATTTTCATCGATCCATTGTTTGAATGAATTACTCTTGGTTTGGTTCATGAGAGCATCTTTATCCCATAATGAGATGGACTTGTTTCCCCCGTCCCGATAAATGTTTAATCCATCAACTGCCTTCTCTTTTTCATCGTCTGAAAGTGAACTAAACACGCTCTTTATGATCTTGTTTCCCATGATTACCACATGTCAGACATGAAATCGACAAATTTCGAATTGAATTCATCCTCATTACAATCTACATTCGGAGTGCAAAGTGTTGGAATGTTTTTCATTGGGGCGTTAAAACTTGCTTGACCCATCGGTGAATTTGATGTTGGTAGAGATCTCCCAAGAAAATCGGTCACGAAATCATTAACACCATCTCTTCGTGGTTGTTGTGGCATTTGTTGAGGCATTTGTGGTACTTGTTGTTGCGGTCGTGGTTGTCCACTACCAGACGCTAACCTTGATGCATCAGCATTAATATGTTTCTTGAGCTCATCAACACGTGCACCTTCTACTCTCCAAGACGGTGTCATTGGATTACCACCTTTTTTCATCCCAATGGTAAGCGGAACACCAGTTACCTTCATCTTTTGAGCAAGTTCTCTGCAATGGTTATCTTCGACTGAACATTCTATGAAATTGATCGGGACACCGTTATCTCGTGTTGTCTTGCAAATGTTATCGAGAATTGGTGCAGTTTCTTCACAATGAGGACATCCATCCTTGTGTATGAAAAGTACAGTTTCTTCGTTAGTGTTCACGATATCTGCAATTTCTTTTAAGGATTTGGGTTTCGTGATACAACTTAACTTCTTTTTTGAGCCACGCATGTTTATAATTTCAATACCTAACGGTGGTTTAAAATCATTCAATACATTGTTTTTCATTATCATAAAACTCCCATTTTTTAAATTTTGTTTTTACTAATCTAGAAGGTAAATCTCCTTCAATATCATAAAATAAAGGGTTCTTGAATCCAAGGATCGTTGATATTGCATTAACATCTCCGAGATCGCCTTCGTATGCTTTAACGAGGTTACCGCCTTCATCTTGCACGATCACGCACGGAGTTCCTTGGCATCTTACCCGCTTGAATAATTGGTTGACGGATGGATCTTTGATATCTAATGATTCAAAATCAACATTAACACCTTTTCGTTGCAATCCACTAATCTGTTCTTGAATTCGAGGAATGTGTTTTTCGCACGCATCACATTTATCCCATCCAATCGCCTTGATCACGATGGGTGTTTCGCATTTATCATCATCGTAACATTTTTGGACAGAAGTAAACATGTCATCGATGACACTATTTTTCTTGGAATTTTCTTGTTCTCCCCAAGTGGATGGTGTAACATCGACATGGAAGATTGATGAAATTGTCTCATCACATTTTTCGTTTTTATCAAGATGACAAACATCAACCATAATATGAACACTCACAAGTTATTTGAATAATAATGTTTCAGCTTTTATATAAAGTTTTTTTTAAATTTGGTGCGTGTTTTTTCTCCATCACGATGCGTCTCATGTTGTCTCAATTCATGTCCTTTTTACTTATCAATCTTCTTAACATTATATTGATTAAGATCAACATGTATTGTTTGTGGAATCAACGCATCACAATATGCGTTGTCACATTGAACCAATATCTTGTCTCGATTAAATAGTAAGTTTACTATATCTGCTCTTAATACATACGAAATACCATCGCTTGTCTCAACCTTGTTCGCCATGAAACGATTTGATTTATCGATCCACACGACTTGATCCTTGCTTGGCGAATGCGTTGTCGCCTTGTATCCTTTCCATTCTTTCTTGAACTTATCTAGCTCTTTATCAAGATCCGTGATATTGGATTTAATCGGAAGCTTGGTTACCAAACCCTTCGTTTCCGTTATTTTTACTTGTTTTTGATCAATGAGGAAACTGCGAATAAAGTTTTTGGGAGAATGGGTAACCACGATTTCGTTATTTAAATCGGTTCGTGGTGTGAGTGCCGTTGAAATTTTCTTATGTGTCACGTATTCGAGCAATCCCATCTGATTCACGGTAATTTATGATTTGACTATATGAGTTATCATGATACTTGGAGTTTTTTAAACAATAAACCGAAAGAATACCCATTCACTATGATGAAAAGTATTTATACAAGATCCCGATATTGTTATATCATGAGAGATCCAACCGATGACGGGCAACAAAATCAATTATATTCAAATGTTTCGGCATTGATTATCATGATGGTAAGCACGGCGTTAATTTTATCAGTCCCAATTCGCTTCGTATTCATTGCAACGGGAATATTCATACCAACCGACATGATAGTCATTGAATCATTAGTATATCTCATTGCTGGTTTTATAGGGTTAGGGTGTGGTATCATTTTATATAAGTATGTCGGCTGGACTTTTGGAGAACCACGATTAAAACCATGATCATGGAACTGATATAGGTAAGGGTTCGGTTTATTATTTTTAAAGAGAAAATCCTAATGAGGTTCATATCATTTACTCGCGAGTGAATGCCGATGAGTATTCTTCAAAAAACAAAAATCAAGGTTGAGAACGGAAAGGGCTTTTCTGATCGCTTTTTCAAGGGTACAGATCACGCAAAATTTACGAGACGTGATGCTCAAGAATTCTCGCCTATCACGAATCAAAAATTGTCTGCTCGGGCGATTGAATGTTCAACATCCCCATTATCAGATGATTTCATGACGTGTGATTTTTATGACGGTTTGGGTACACGAAGAACACTCAGCAATATTGTTTTTACTAATTTTGAATCTAAAAACCCATCATTTACAAACTATAAGCGAAGTGAAGATGGTGCAGTCGTGACTCGCATTGACTTCGAAAACCAAGAAGTATGCGAAATCATGGGACATAATGCCATTGGGCTGACCATGAAATGTGGCGGTCGCATTACATTCGATAATGGAGGTCAAGAAAAATGAAATTGACTTGTAATATCGATACGCTCACGGGCATTAAAAAAGACTTTGATCCGTTTAGCACGGAAGGAAGCAAGTTACTTCGCACAGCAAGTTGTAAAGTCGTTGCACATTATTCCCAAGAAGGTGTCGTTGCATATATTGGAGATAAGATTTCAAGCCAAGTCTTTCTCGCAAGTGGATACATCCACAAGGTTAAAAAACTTAACAAGTGGAAGCAACGAGGGAAAATGGATGACACGGAATGGTTACATTTAACTCCGCTTGATCACCCGATGCTAGTATTTGGAGAACGAAATAACGTGAGCTTGTTTTCGTCAGCACGAATTCCGACCATCGTACAAGCTCTTGACAAGATCAAGTTCAAGTTGGGGACGTGAGATGGACATGAAGGACTTATTAAAGCTTCGCGAAAATAAATCAAGCGACCCAAAGATTTTTAATTCCAATGATATCTATCAACTTCGCATCAAGATCGGTCGTGATACTGCAATTGATATCGGAAGCACCGTTGATTGTGGTGGAAAATTCGGAGTGAACGTGGAAGAGCAAGGAATGACAACCGTTCGTGGATGTTCAGACATTTATCAAATTACCGAATTTGGGTATCCTCAAGAACACGACAAGGATATATCGAAATCCGTGATCGTGAAACGCATTGAAAATGGTAACATTAACGGGGAAAAAATCAATGGAACCATCTTTCGCATCAGTAATCCAAAAAGGAAACTTTTTCCGACCATAAATTACACGGAACAAGGTGACTTGTGGATCGAACCAAAAGACGATTCAAAAATTATGTGCGATGGAGACAATCCATACTCGTGTATTATCGAATGATTCACGCAATACTCTTTTTTATCAATATCATGGAAATGAATGATCCTAACATTGCCACGCAATAAAACATGATCAATCCAATCCAAAACCACACGTCAAACAGTGTCGCTGATACTTCTAGCAAGAATGTTACATGTATTGATACCGTTCCGAGAATGAATTGCACCAGCACCGCCAATCCTAGCACGATAATTGATCCAACTGCGAGCAGTCCCGCTAAGATGCTACTTTTTTTCATGTCGTGAAGGATCATCCCCACGACAAGCCATGTCCCGAACATCGTGATCATGACAACGATCGTGTGGAGAATGTTTCCGTGTATGAACGCAACATATCCACCAAGTTCAATGATCGTTCGCACGACCATGACATCGAAAAAGTATCCTAGTGAAATCGGGATGCTACCGAATATTGCTTGAGAATAATATAATGTTCCATTGACAAGTACTTGGAACGGAACGATCAAGAACACGCTGAGCGGTAGCAACAATGCAACGAGCGTGGCTACTGTCATGGTAACGATATTATTTCTAGACTTTTTCATCTCACATGAAAGTCGTTGAAAGAACTCTTTTTCGTTACATCTTGACATGATTAGCATCCACTCACGTGAAAGAAAAAAAGATAAAGTGGTTAGTCTTTGCCAATTATATGGTACAGAAGTCTCCACCCTTCGTGGATGGTTTCCCGCCATATTTCGCACGCCAAGAAATGATATCGCAACTTGGAAATGCGTTTTCTGCATGTTTTTTAGCTGCACTTTCTAATTCACTACAACTTTTAAATGCGTGTTCTGCTGGTAAATCGATTTGCCAAGTACGTTTCTCGTTTGCCTTTTCACAATTGTCAATGACTATGTTAAATGAACAAAAACATTTTTCACTCGTTTTTATAATTTTTCACCATTACTTTATTTTATCATGATGAGTAGTTGATGGTTTAAAAAGACTAGATCGAAGCCTTACCCAAAAGTAAATTAAATTAAAAAATAAAAATAAAAATAAAAATGGTTTAAATCGCACAGTATTTGGTTAATGGCTTGAACTTACTAACCTTCGGTTTACACCCAAGGTTAGCTGATACATTCCAGTCCATGTCTAATTGTTCTTCTATTGCCTTTTTAGCAAAAGGTTTCAACTCCTTGCAACTCATTCCTTTTGCGTCTTCGTGTTTATATTCAAATATGACTGGATCTGTCGAAAAGCGTGTCGTTGGACCCCATCCACCACACTTGCCAACATACTCATATTTACACGTGCATTTTGCCATGTTTAAAACCTCACATCACACGATGCATTTTCGGGTGGTTTCACTGGTATTAATTTCTTGATATTGATATTCCCCAAGCATTTATCATACAGTTCCTTGATAAAGAAACTTGTTGCATTGCTTTTCATGAGACTATCATCACATCTTGATAACATTGTAGGTTTCGGCTTGAATGTTTTCTTTATTATGGTATCTTTTATGTTTCCACATTCAAGCTTGACATCATACGTGCATTGACATGGTGGGTTTTGAGGTCTACCTCTCATTGCGTTTAACATGATTTTTTTTCAACTCATAAATATTTTAGATGGGATATCATCATTGCACTTTAAAAAGAATGCATCGAACCTTTACCGATCTTAACTTATTATAGATCGCACATCATCGAAAAATTTCTTGTATCCATGCCTCGATGAGATCGTGATCAAAAATATCTACCTTCCCACACCATTCCTTGAAGACATCTTTATAATGCCATTCAAATCGTTCCATGAATAACTCTAATTTTCTATCAATCATTCTCGTGTGATCCGAAGCGAACACCACACCTATCATGTCCTTGCTGTACTTGAGGATTAATGTCGTGTTTCCTATCTTTATAGCATCGACCTTCCCGTTAATGTTTGATGCCCGTTCTAACCCGTTCGATACAGCGTATATGAATCCACCGAGCAAAAACCGATCAACTGGTGTTTGGGAACATTCAACGTCCGTGAATTCGTGTCCATACAATAACATGCCACTTGATTTTCGGATCAAGTATACCGATTCAACGCTAAGATATGAACTAAAAGATTCCATAAACCCTTCTTTAGAAATGATTTCTATCATGACAAAAACGAACAAGAGACTCGAGACAAGGATGAAGTCACATAATAACACGAGTGTCGTGTTAGAAAAGAATGGTGTGGTTAATGGAAATACTACAATAGTCCAATAATATGACACGTTAAATAATCGTTCGAGAATGAAAATGGAAAAAAGAGTACCGACTAAAATAGAGAGTTGCTTGACCGCCTTTTTTTCAATCTTTTTTAATGCACTCATGATCCGATACCCCAAGTAAACTAATAATGGGACATAGGCACTTATTGACATGATAACACTAGCGAATGATATTTGATACATGTAAACGCCAAGTGAATCGTTTGCAGTCGCAAAAAACGATGTGAATGAGAACACGTTGATAAAAGTCGTCACTATCGCGAAAACGAGATAACCAAAATATAACATTTTTAACTCCTTTTCTTTTCTATCATTTCTAAATGCAGTTGTTGTTTCTAATATGTTCGCAACCGCATAAAAATCTAAAAAAACTTTCAAGATGAACGCAAACTGATCTACCCGAACGTCAAGGATACCACCGAAAAAAGCGAAGCACGTGACTCTATAAAAATCCACGAGAATTCCGACAGCAAAACATCCAAAAAACAATAACAAGTTCCGCGTGAGTATTCCCTTGAAGTTCAAGTACACGTTTACATATCTAAAAACGAGTATAAAGATCAAGATCGTCGAAATAATCATGAAAATTATTAACGGGTATAGAAGCATGATGATCACGAATGGTTTTATTATATTTTTTTAATCATCGTGAGTAACGTGCAATGCTTCTGCGAGTCCAAGTTTCACCAGTCGGGTTGCCGTTTCTAACTTGGTTTCAAAAAATGCATCCTTTTCGAACGGACCTATCTCGCCATGATCCGTTTGGAATGATGGAAGATCTTTCAACGCTTTTAATTTAACGATTTCACCCTTCAAGAAAAGATGTGGAAACGACTTGTGTGCACCACCGTTCCACATTGGTGGTATGTCTAATGCATCATAATACGAAGGTGCATATTTCCGAACAAAACGTAACACCATGACAAATTCGTCATCATTACATCCAAGAGATGTTTTAAACCACTTTGCAAATGGTTTGAAACCGATGCTTCGGGTATGTGCCCTATTCTTAGCACCTTTCATTTCCATGATTTTTCGGATCACGGCTTTACCCATTGTTTTTATTCGCTTATCGGTTATGTCCATCTACACAAGTCCTTTTTTGTGATGATTGATTTTTGTCGGGATGAATTCGTCCCGTACTTATTTTCGTCGGATAAAATTGATAATCCTAACCTCATCATACATATATTTCATGTAATATTTAATGATTTTCATTTCCCATCTTGTCCCGAATCATCGGTTTTCGTCTTTGTACTTAACAATCTAGAACCCTTTTGCGTTGTCGTGGGATGTTGCTGGGGCGTGATCTTTTGACGACCTTTTTGTTTTTTGAAAAATTGAAATGGGTTTGAAAATATTTTTGTAGGCTCAATCCATCCCTTGAAGGGAACCCACACCCACTCTGGATTTTCAATATAATTCTTACATTGTGGCATGAATGGAAGGTTATTACACCCCTTTGGAGGTTGTGCATATCCCTTAGACATTGTCCGAACGGTTGTAACTTTACTAACTGGAACTGTTTTTCCAACAATCGAACGTATCATTTCAAGATTCTTTATATTAAACTGACCACTTAATCCTACTAATGGAAATGCACCATTCGGTTGCAAGAAGGTCTTCACGCCCACGGCATCGAGGACATTGTTATTATTTGCAAGCTTCGTGTTAGCGGATACCGTGTATATGTCACAATTTCCTTTATCGTCACACGTGATACCATCACGGGTCGGTATCAGTTCGCAATATTTACCCTTTTTCGTTTCATAACACACTTCTTTATCTGAATCAGCTAATAAAGACATCGGTAACGAAAGTCCAACATTCTCTAGTTCATTTGAATTGATACCGAACGCTGATAGGGAACTTAATAAGCTTTGCATATTGATCCTCAAAAATCGTTAATGATGAAATTTCAATAACATCATGATCAATTTTCATATTTAAGTGATCTATCGGAATTTTCCGATCTTTAAAAGTAACTTTTTATGATAAATGCGTGAGAAAACCCTCCCTTGAGGGAGGGGATGAATCACGCCACGAAAGGTTTAAATAGGAGCGGGGACTCTACCAGTAGTACAATGCGACTCGTGAGACAGATCCAAGGCGTGTGGCATGGTGTTAAATGCTGACGTGAACGCCAGTCTCAATATCATGGAAAAAGGAGTTCCTCAGTCCTTCGGGATAGGTAATAGAGGGCATCTGGACTGCCCAGTAGTGTTACCCATTTCTTAGAGATAACTCGCGAATCCACGCCCTAAAGGGCGTGGTAGTTCAATATCATCGGTTTAAACCTTAAAAAATAGTAGGACATTATGTCTTAAGGAACGATTTGCCATGAGCAACCAAGCCATTTTAATCGATGATGATTTATCGTTTACGGTCGATCCGTCATTACGAATGAAGATGAGAGAACATACACACTTTGTTAGAGGACGGCATTTCATTCACGGTCCAGTCATTGATAAGATCGAAGAATCTCTTGATGGAAAAGGAACCATCATGTTCTCGGGAAACTCTAAAAAAAAGTATGACGCAATGTGTAGGGTAACAATCAAGGTCACGATCGATGGTTATTTAATCGTGTTCAATAAGTATCCTTCTCGTCCGTGGTTCATTCGAAATGATTTCGATTATTATAAGTGGACAACGACATGTGTTCCCGAACGGAGTAGTGGTATTTCATCACGACCGACCATATATCGTGCATCATCACGGTATCAACTTAAGCGTGCTATTGAGATATTACAAGAAAACGGGTATGATGTTCACGTTCCCGATCTCGTGAACCAGTTCTTGTACCCACGACAATTTTTAGAAGATGATGTCGCAGAAATACAACACGCTAAAACGAATGTCACGCTAAAACCACATCAATCGTGGAAGGTCGATACAATTGTATCGAGTAATAGGCATTGCTTCGCCATAGCTGACGATGCGGGACTCGGAAAATGTCTTCACGAAGATACATTAATCGTGACTTGTGATGGATACGTGAAACCAATTAACGAAATATTTGAAGAACGCATTGATAATATGATCCAAATCGGGAACGATGAATGGATCGCTCCGTGTACTGATATTCACGTTCCATCGTATGACGGAATAACATGGAAACCGACTAAAGCTGAAAATATTTATCGGCAAAAAATCAATGCTCCGATGATAACTATCAAGACAGCATCTGGACGCACGATTACTTCCACGCTCAATCATAAGTTTTACACGTTCGATCCCACAAAGGGTGGTGTTTGGATAAAATCTTCTGATCTCAAAGAGAATGATAGAATAGCTCTTCCAACCAATTTACCTTTAATCGAAAATGATGTGATCAAACCAGTTCTCGATGAGTGTTTCACGAATCATAACTCTGATGGAACGATCGTTATACGAAGAAATAAATCATCCACCCCGCAAAAATCCATTATAACACCCAAGATCATGTCATCTGACTTTTTTGAATTCATGGGATGGATGCTTGCCGAAGGATCTGAGGGGGATTATGGTAGTAATCAAAAAATTTCCTTACATCAACACGATAACGATATTTTAGATCGATTCGGATACTTGTTTAAAGCTAATTTCAACATCGATCCCATCATTGATAAGATTAATCACACCACGTTTGTAAGTTCCGTTACATTGGTTGAGTTTTTCAAGTCTATTGGATATGAATTCGGATTTAAAGCAAAAGATAAACGGTTTCCGAATTGGATTTTAACCGCACCAATGGATCTCATGAATACGTGTTTACGTGCATACTTTGATGGTGACGGGCATTTTTCAAAACAAAACGGAGTATTGGAAGTTAGTAGTGCAAGCAAAAGACTTATTCATCAAGCTTATTATATGCTCTTGCGTAATGGAATCATTTCATCTTATGCTGAAAAGATTGTGGGTAAAAGCTTGGGATTATCCAATCCTCATTATACTCTCCGCATAACATCGATTGGAGAACTACAAAAGTTCGCTGATCTTATCGGTTTCTCGTTGAATCGTAAGATGAATGACTTGACGTGGTATTTAAGAAATAAGTCCGAAGGGGTTAGATATAATTATGGTATACCCATTGATAAGAATTTATTTCGGAGCATACGGGAAAAACTTTTCATATATCAAAGAGATATGAACGTTTCAAGAAGTTTAGTTGTCGGAATTGAACAAAGAGGTCGTTGTGTAAGTAGAAAGAATTTTTTAAAAATATTATCAAGCTTTCTCTCTAAAATAAATCTTTTTAATGACTCGATCACGATCATCCAAAATTCAAAAACGTGGAATGATTTGATCAACATCATGAAATCTTTGAATGTAGATAAAAGAGATCTTGTTAATGCGATTTGCGTTAAGATAAATAGTTTCTATCATTACGTGAAAAAGGAAAAAATAAATGAATCATTTAACCGTGCAAAAAATTATTTAATTAGTGTTTGTAACGATGCAACATTATTAAGATCTAACATTTTGAAAATTTATCACGATGTGTTAAACAATTATTATGATCCTATCAAGAGCATTATCATGGTTCCCCGAAAAGAGCAATACGTGTATGATTTATATGTTCCCGAAACGAACAATTTCGTTGCAAGCAATGGTATTATGTGTCATAACACGATTACCGTTGGGGAAGCTCTTGTACGTTTATGGAATGAAGGGAAAGTCAAGCGAGTCTTGTGGGTGGTACCGACCGCACAACTCACGGATCAAATTCGGGGGGAATTAAAGGAAAAATTTCAGATCGATGCGATCACCGTGACTGGTGGGAACATGAAACGGATGACACGGCTTGGTATTGAGAGACGTATCAAGGAACGAATAAAAGACAAGGTCATAAAAGAAGACGTGAAAATTCATCAATCTATTTATGAAAAACATGCGTTTATCATTACCACGTGGGGAGTATTCATTCGTGATTGGAAAAAAGATGTAAAATTTACCCAGCATGTTCCGTTCGATGCTGTCGTGTTTGATGAAGGTCATCGAGTATCTGAAGGAAATGCGTCATGGACATCTGCAACAAATGTTGTTGCACCCATTCGGTTCTTGTTAAGCGGGTCAATCGCCCCCAATGGAAAGTGGAACGAATTGCATGATTCCATGTCTATCGTGGATGTTGGCGAGTATCCATCTAAAATGTATTTTAATAGCGAACAACGAAGAAGGGTCGAACATAAATTAAAAAATCCGTCAGATGCCGAGTATAAAACGGAACTTGAGATTGAAAACGAGGTCAATCGCATCCTTAATAAAATCTTGTATACGTATCTAAAACCTCGTATTCTACGAAACACGAAGGCGGATGATGGTATTCGGGAAGATCTTCCAAAACTCAAGGAAACGAAAATACACGTGTCATTATCTAGTGAAGAAGGAGAAATCTTAGAACTATTCATTGATGTCATCGGAGAAATGTTAGAAGAACTCAAGTATTATGGTCGCAATCCATGGAGCATGGATAAAAAAACGAGAGACGAATATTTTTTTAAACGAACGGCAATGATGTTAGTGTGGCAAGATGTTCGTCGGTTTTGTTCATTTGGTGGAGATTACATGAAAAATCGGATTGATGATATCAAGAAACGAACCAAGCCAGTTCATGATTACTTGCTTGATAAATACAAGCATGCATTTGTCATTACCGAAAAATTATTCAAGAAGGGTGGAGTTCGCATTGCTCCGAAAAACGATCTCATCTCGGATTGGATTGATAAAAACATCACGATGACGGATCGCATCGTCATTTTTTGTTCATCCCCTAGACGTGCCACTGATTTTGGAATGGCGTTACGAGATGATGGATATCCCGCTAAAGTCATTCTTGGTCAAGGGAATCGCTTGACAGATGATGAGTCAGAAGAACTTGAACAAGATCCCACGTTCAAGGAACAAGATACTGAGAACGTGATCAATTGGTTTTGGTATCCGTGGAGTGATATATTTCGATTCGTGTTACAAGTGAGAGATCTCGGAGCAATTATTGAAGGGAAGGATCGGGACGGAACTCCAATAACCAATTTCTTTTACACGAACCTTCCGAATTATGATAGAATTCAAATGATCGTGAAGCGAAACAGCGTTAGTGACATGACGTGGAAGCGAATCAAGATGCACGTTGATGAATTAGTAAAACTGACCATTCCCAATGAATGTGAATTTTTATCATCGATCCCTAGTCCGACCACTATCACGATCACGTTCGTGAAGAAAAAGATGGATAAACGCATGTTAATCACCACGGACGCACTCGTTGAAGGCATAAACCTTCAAAATGCGAACATAGTAATTTTTTATGATTTTCCGTTTTCCATAAGACAACGAGAACAACGACTTTCACGAATATGGCGTATGGGTTCGGTTTATCCATCGGTTGCACTCATTTGTTTAATGAATGGTATTGAGTATTCAATGGAAAAGTCATTAAAAGCAAAGTATTATGGTGGTCAACAACTTGGATTTACCGATCCCGAACCCATGTCAATGACGGACATGATGAAAATTCTCAAGCGGGAAATTCGGGATGAAAAGAAAAAACGCATTGAAGATCGAAAACACAAGAAGGAAGAGAACGCAAAAAAGAAAAATCAATTAGTCGCTTGAAGCATGTGATTTATTTCTCGATATAAGATATCTTTTTTAATTTTGCCTTCAATTCGATCCACGATCTTTCCGTTCGGTTCGAATTGAAACGCTGTCTGGACTCCTTTAACCCATATCATCACGGTCGGAACCGATGATATTCCGAACTTTTTTAAGATATCTATTTTGTCTCCGTTATCTGTTTTCACGACAACTTCCTTGCTTTTTATATCAAGTTTTCTGAATTTCACGCCATGTAACTTGCGGTACGTGACTTCTAATGCATCAAGATCGCTTTCTTGATCATGGCACGGACCACAATTTTTTGATGCGAACAATAACAAGAAGAGTCTTGACTCCATTGAATATCGTGGAATGTCCTTTCCATTGATCGATTTTACCATGATAATAATATATACACGACTTCTTTTTAATTTTTGACCTATCAACTTTTTAAATTGGGTTTCATTATTATATTCCATAGTAATATAAAATAAATTGTTAGAATGACCATCATGACGTTCGTTTATAAAATAAGTTTAGTTGGACTCTCGGGAGCGGGTAAAACCACGACATTAAAAGCGATTTCTCCCAATAGTGCGTACGTGTTTTCCGAAAGCAAGAGACCAATAACCAAGGAAGAAGCAAGAGCGTGGAAGGTTGCAACGGGAACCAAAGTGGATACGACCATTGTCCCGTGCAATTTTGCAACTCTATACATCGATGAGGACAACGCTATTTATGAAGGTGATAAATCACGAGATATTCTAAGTTATAATATTGCATTAATGATCTATGACACGTGTGGACAAGAACGGTTTCATCAATTAACGATGACATCATCGCTCGAAAGTCATGGGATTTTATTTATCATTGATTCATCGATTCCAACATGGGATCAAAAAGATAACTTGAACCAAATGTATTCGGAAGTAATTTCATATTTCAATGATGTACGCATTCCCATTGTGATAATGCTTAATAAACAAGACTTGTGGGATAGAAGGGACTTAGAAAAACAACGTGGTAGTGATTTTAGCGGAAAGGCAGAAAAATTTAGAAAATACATAAATGTATATCTCCCAGAATTAAGGGATTGTAGAATTTTTAATGCTTCAGCGTTGGCAGTGTGGGGAATTCAAGAACCCATCAAGCATCTAGTTAAAAAAATTCAAGAACGAATAGAAAGAGAAGTAAAAGCGATTGCGTGATTGTCATGGATGCGAACACGTTCGAGAAAACGATACAAAAAATGACGCATAAAATCGGCATGATATCGTACTTCGTAACCATGTTTAAAACCGAACTTAAGAAGTTGTCAAAGGATCAGTTTTCGAGTTTCTTGTGTTCGGGTATCGTTCCCATATTAGTAAGCTGGCTTGAGAACGAAGTGTTTAATAAAAAAGATGGTGATGTAACAATGGAACACGCACGAAAGTTTCTTAAAGATCATCTTCCTTATTATTCATGAAATAAAAAAAGAGAGAATTATTTTTTAGTCATCATTGTTAATAGATTAGTAACTCTTGTTAATGATACAATGCGATCTGATTGAGAGTCCATTTTATCGATCTCTTGGAATGATTCTTGAATGTATTTTTCATCGAGTTTTAATGACATGATAATAATATTATTCGTGTGGCATCATAACCATGATGGTATGCGATTCGTTCGCATTTATCCATCAAACCGTTTTGCTGGTATCTCTACATCGAGGAACGGGATTTCCTTGAGTTTCGTGAACCGATCCCGACCGATTTTAATTTCCTTATTTATTTTTTCACCTTTATAACTGATCGCTTCGTTATTTTCAATTTCAAAATCGTTTTTTTGCTTGCTCCGTTTCGATCTCACGAAAACATCATCTCTTCCACGAAAGTTTTTGTGTGGGAAGTATGCAGAGACTTGAAACAGCCCGACATCATCTTCTTTTAGATGTTTTATGTCAGATGGCTTGAGCGTGATCGAGAACCACGGATCGTGACGACCTTTTAAATATTGTCTAACTGGCAAGTAATTATCCCGCCACAATCGAAAGAGTACCCGCTGTTGTTCGTCCTTCGTTCCCGTTCGCATGACGCAGTACAGTTCTTCATCAAGATCTTGATTATAATCATGTTCCCCCTCATACGCAAAACATGTCGTGGCACGTGGATCGTTATATTTTTTTCGGTATTCTCCCAATGTCAAGCGTTCAGAATCATAGTCTTCCGTCCGTTGTAGGTTTTCTGAATAATGATTTTCAACGAGTCCCTTCTTGAGCGAAGCGAACTTGAACTTTGCCGTGGTTGCTTCTCTCTGTAATGATGGCTTCATGGATTCGATCGTTTCGGGTGTGAAGCGAGTCCACGGCTTTTGCTTTGCCTCCCGTTGTATTGCCCGTTTCAATAATAAATCCATATCTGGGTCAGAAACCGTACGTTTCCATATATTTGATGGCGTATCATTGATGTCATGACGATAAAGTTCTCCACCAAAATCGAAAAATTTTCCTTCGATGTCTACATCATCTAATTTTTCGGCAATGTTATGGGCATTGTATGTCCCGTTTGCAATGTTCACGTACGTTCGCAAGTCTTTTGCGATCTCCATTGCTAATATCTTGTCGGGAGTAAATGATATGGTGGTATCACAGTCTGATGTTAGTTGACCTAACCCGCTAGCACCGACCTTACAACTTGGTAACAACCCTTTTTCGCACACGGAATGCTTGTTAATGGTTGCGTGATACAACGTGATCGGATATCCACTTGCGACTGGCTTGTTATAATCCGCACACGATTTTCTAGGGGTGATGCAACACGCTTTACTCTTACCTTCGCTCATATTGGGCACTTCCCAAATTTATTTCTAGCCTTGCGAATTGCGGACGCATTATCAAGATATTTTAATTTCATCTTTGCATCATTAACCATGTTCTTGATGCGACTAGATTTCACGTTTTCTTGACTTGCGAGAACGTCCCACCGCATGTAATCCTTCGCCCATTTCATGATGCGATCATCATACCGTTCTAGCGTGGAACAAATAATTGGTGTTGAGATCGCAAAAAATGGATCATGTTTTTCATCGTGATCGAATGAGATTGTATTTGAATGGTGTTTAATGATGTCTTCTGTTGGTTTTCGTAATTTCCTTGCATCCTCACTAAGAGATTCGATAACACGTTTCACGGTCGCTTCATCAGCCCTCATTCGTCGTAACATGGTGATGCGTGATCGCTCGAGTGAGTTAAATGTTTCAATATCCCACTTGAGTCGTGTTAATTCTTTTAGAGGCGAATAATTTTTTGGCGAGATACACGCAGTGCTATCTTCTGCTGATAAACAAAAAATGAAGTCTGAGGTCATTCCCGTATCTTTGAGAAATGACGATACAACATCAGTTCCAGAAAAAGATGTCGTGGATGGATCGTTGTAAATATCGATTTCAGTTGGGGTTAACGTGACATTCTTTGTTTTTGGGTGCGTATGAACCATTCCAATAGGGATCAATCCTTTTTCAAAACACACAAGACCTTCTCGTGCTTGTACTTGACACGCTTGTTGACTTCCACTTCTACGCCCTTCAACTGTTATGGGGGTATTTGGATTACCGTCCCAACATAATTGGGCGATTTGTTCCCGCTTGCATGTTATTGCTTTTTTTCCGAATGCCTTGAATCCGTCTACATCCAAGTGAATTTTTGTATCTGTCATTTTTATAAAGGAAGTTCGCATTCTTAATAAATGATCTATCGGAAACTTGATCGTTACGGGTATCGTTCCGACATGATTCTTTTTAAGCTACTCACGATCATCGTGATCAAATAACTCGTGGAAGTATTCCCATGACGAAAAATGAAAAAGCAAAATTCAATGTCGGAGATTTAATCGATCCATTAAAACCTCTAAAGGATTTTCATGAAGCTGCATGTGGAAAAGAACCCGTTGTAACACTAGGAAATGAAAAACTGTACATTTGCAATAACTTGAGAAACTTGTGGGAACCAAATGACAAGTTTAGTTTTTGGAAATCGTATGGTGTATTGATTGTCATTTTACCAATTTTACTATGGGATCTTTTTGTTGATCCATTCTTATGGTTAATCGCAATGATTCCCATAATAGGTCCAATCATTTCTAGCTTGTGGCTCGTTGTCATATTAGATCTAATTGCCTTGGTATCCATGTGGTACTGGAAAGGTCCGATAGCCATAATCGGTGCGTTGGAATTTATGGCTGTATTCCAATTAATACCGATTGTTGGAATGTTCATTGGACTCATTGCATTATTCCCTTGGTGGAATGTTGTCAATGTAGTTTGGTTCTTCTTTTATAGACGATCCGATTGAACATGATCCCTTCTTTTTTTCTTTTATTTTTTTAGTTTCATGTCATTTATCCCACCATAAAATCCTTAAAAATGAGTTGTGTTACATGGTAATTGATGAAAATGACCAAGCAATTCATGATAGGAAAAAAAATACCAGCTTCAAAGAAGGGTTATGATCTCGATTTAATGATGGATTTTATCAACGATCGATTATTAAAGGATATGAAAGACAAGGATATCTTATTAATTAACAAGTTAAGGAAGGATAAACAAGAGTATTCAATAGACGTGATCCCGTTAAGCAAGAAGGGAGTGATCATGAAAATCTTCGTTGAGATGAAAAAGGGCATGGAAATGCAAGTTGCATTAGTTGGTATTAAACAAGCCTTAGCGGAATCAAAATTAGAAGTCGCTCATTATGGTGGAATTTGTTCTGAATTATGCACGTATGAGGGGTTTTTACTAATCGATGAAGGAAAAGAAAGCGTTAAAGAAATTGAAACCCTTGAAAAATCTATCAGAAAAGTCAAGAACGTGGTTTCGGTCGTTATTTCTGAACTAATATGAATGATGTTAATGTTATTTTTTTTTCTTTTTCTCTCATTGCATTTCCGATAGATATTATTTGAACTACCCCGAGTGACATCGGGAATTCGTAAGTTCGTCCTAAGACACGGCAAACACTACTGGGTGATCCAAACACCCTCTATTCCCTATCCCGAAGGACTGAGGAACTCCTTTTTCCATGATATTGAGACTGGCGTTCACGTCAGCATTTAACACCATTCCACACGTCTTGGATCTGTCTCACGAGTCGCATTGTACTACTGGTAGAGTCCCCGCTCCTATTTAAATGTTTCGTGGCGTGATTCATCCCCTCCCTCAAGGGAGGGTTTTTCTGACGTATATTATATAAAGAGTCACGTGTCACGATGACTCATGGACTTATCATTACTAGAATGCAATGACATTACCCAATGCGTGTTAAAGGAACGGGAACGTGCCGTTGGAAACTTCGACAAGATCATTGACATGTATAACATTTTTCGTGACCGACACGTTATTCCAGTCGTTCCGAACAATGATTGCAAGAATTTTTTACCAAAGAAGGTCAATGCAGTTCCAACTAATGATAAGCCACTCGATGTAACACGAGATGTATGGGGATCAAGCTTAGCTGGCGTGAGTACATCACTAGTTGTTCCAAAGCTTGATATCACGTTAGATGCTGGTCGTACCGTCACGGAGTTACCCGTTACTAGTAATTATTTTCTCTCTCATTTTGATGAGGATCACGTGGGCGGACTCCCCGCAATAATGTGTTCATCCATTGGTCATGCAAAACCCATTAAAATTTTCATGCCAAGCGATCCAAATGATAAAATCACGTCATTGATGGATGCCATCAAGCATGAAAATCCAGATGTGAATGTTGAGGTTATCACAGTTAGTGCTGGGAAATCCGTACCCATGTCCGAAGACATGCATCTCGAATTTTTCAATGTTAAGCACAATCCAGAGTCCATTGGCGTTAGCGTGATGAAAAAGAACGGAATCTCGTTTGAAAATATCTTGACATATACTGGCGACACGCTTCTTGATAATGAAGTCATGTCTGACCCGCACTTTGATTCTACAAGAAACATTATCGTAGAATCCACGGTGTCTGGTGTCTTTAGTACGATAAAAGGGATGGAAAGGGATCAAGAAGTGGTTGGACACGCATCCATGAAGGATGTAGCAACACTCACGTCAAAAAGTACACGGGTTAAAAATGTTTTATTGACCCATTTCCTTCCAACATTATGCATAGATATAAAAAACGATGCAAACAAAACGCTCTTTCCAGTACACGTTAAAAAAGGTACGAAGTTTGGGTACATTCCTTCTTGTTCTACTATCTTGAATAATCCCGCTGAAATCAAGCAGTCTCGCAATCTTTTTTAATATTATAGATCGTGTCCGAAAAAAACGAGACAACGATCTATAAATATCTCGATTTTTCGAAAACCTTTATAAAGAGGTATGTCATTACATTGATAGCCACCATGCCGTGCTAATACGCAAACTTAGCTCAACTTGGTTAGAGCGTCAAACTAAGAATTTGAAGGTAGTGGGTTCGAATCCCACAGATTGTTCCAAAAAAATAGCTGGCGAACGGGGGCATTCCTTTTACAAATACACTTTGGAGGAAAAGAAAAAAATGATAGAAAAAATAATAGCTTTAGGAAAAACCATTGAATTGGATGTAGAAAGAGCAGAAGCAGATATAAACTCGAAAGACATGATACTCTCAATCGTTAGAGACTTAGATCCAGAAACTGCAACTGAATTAGAATCGGTTCAATTTTCAACACGAATCGAAGATAACGCAATCGTTGTTTACCGAGATAGTGCGGTAATGGGATAATAACAATAACAATAGGAGTTGAAGAATGTTGGTAGAAGAAACAATTAACTCGGACTCTATCCTTTCGTTTTTACGTGGGGGTGGAAATACCATTGATATCAAACGCATGGCACGGGATAATGCTGAAGGATTAGCTCGATCCGTGACATACGTGTTAAAAGCGAACTATCATCGTCAAAGCGTATGTAAAGCCGTAGTTGGCTTGATCAATAACGCACCACCAGCGTATCGTGGTATTGGATGGAAAATTATTCAAGAAATGCCGTTGTCGCATCTCTTAGAAATCTTAAACGTGATGGATAAGAAAGATAACACGAAACGATTGCGACACGCACTCGTGACCAAGATGGCAACGTCAAGTAGAAACGAATTGATAAAAGCGTTTTTCATGGGTCCGAATGCATATAGAACATTGTTCGATAAGTTTTACCTACCGCATAACACGTTCAACGGTAATATCATTACCAATAAATCTTACATCATTGCTAATAAGTTATCGGGATTATCCATTCAAAATGCAATGACCGAAATGAAATTGAAAAAAGCCGATTTGTTCGGAAGATTAAAGATGCCATTTGAAAAAGTGAAAGATCTCATCGAAACACCACGAGAAGCAAGCGAACTTGCATTAGTAATGAATAGTGATACCTTCTTACAACACGCAAGATGGGTTAAAGGAATCGTGGGTGATGATGTTTTTGACAAGATCGCCATTGACAAGATCAAAGACACGAAAAAATCATTAGAATTCTTAGGTATCAAGGATCATCTCGAAGAAACAAATGCATTGACACCAAAACTCGTGTCATTTTTAGAAGAAAAAGCGAGCGAAGCATTAAATGAAATCATGAACAAGTTTGAATTGGAATCGCTTGCATTGATAGTGGATGTAAGCGGTAGCATGCACGTTGCCGTGAAAATCACGAAACTTTTATATGAAGCATTCAGTAAAACAAAAAACATCACTGACATAATCGCATTCAACAGTCAAGCATGGACGGTCAAGTCAGAAGACTTATCTCGACTTCAATGCAATGGATCAACTTCGTGCGGATCACCAATCGTGACATTAACTGGTCGCATTCGATCGGGAGCAACTGATATACCACAAGCAATCATATACGTGTCTGATTTACAAGAAAACGCTGACCCACCTTTACGGGACTCGGTAAAATTACTCGAAACATACGAATCACCACCATTGATGATCATTCATTGCGGATGCCAACAACGTTATGTCGGGTTAAATTATCCTCATGCAATCATTCCAACGAACGATTTTCACAAGGGACTCATCATGGATATCATTGAACAACTTGCACGAACGACGGCAACGGTCGCAATAAAAGAAAAAGAAGTCACTAAAATAATCAAGAAACGACGACCAATAGAAGAAGAAATTGGCATGTTAGAATTGCCAGTCCGACCAGCAGAGACTCTCCGTGCGGGATACTTGGAGGGTTTGTTATGTCCAAAATAAACATTGCATTCAACGGATGCGGGTTCATCGCATCACACATCATTCCGTCCATCATTCCACACGCAAGTCGATTCGTGTTAATTGATCGTGAACTCGTGGAAAAAGAGAATTATAACAATTCACTCTTACCAAAAGGATATGCGACACGAAGAAAGGTTACTGCATTGGGTAGCTTGTTACAATCCATGACATCAACACCAACGACAATGATTCACGAAAATATCAAGACTATAAAAGATCTCATAGATATCCAAGAACAATATAACATTGATTTTTCCTTTGTCACGTTCGACAACATTAACGCACGACAAATCGCAAAGGATTGTGCCATTCAATCTAATATTCCAGCTCTTTTTGTTGGGGTAACAGAATCATATATCTACATTGATTGGGCAGAAAATCTCGTCTTACCAACAACGAATGATGAGATCAAGCTGGTACAAGATGAAATCAAGCGAATCAGAGATGTATGTACGCGTTTAGAATTCCGATCATTAGGAACGATTGCGAGCGGATATGCGTATTTTGCATTCACGAGATGGTTACTTACCAATGAAAAAAACATGTTTAGCATTTCCGTGAAGGACACGATACGAGCGAGTAACTTGAAACGGTGATCACATGATAGTGTTAGGCGGATTTTCTAGATTTCCCATATTTTTTAATGGAAACGGTCAAAAAACCATTGGTTTTGAATCAAATAATACCGCTTTTAACGATTATATCGGAAACTTAAAGGGAAAATTTGTCGTGTTCACGACTTTTTCCGACATTCAATATCGAAGACGGTTCGTTGTAGATGGAATGGCGATTAATCCAGAACTCAAGGGAACAGAACCCGTTCCTCGTTCCATGTATGTATACCCAGATGTGACACCGACCAAGACATTCATGAACACGTTAGCTAAAGGCATCATTGTTAAAGGTGGTCGTGGGAAAGTATTCATTCCATTGTTACCACAACGAGAACTCGAAGGAAAAGAGATCAAGGCATTGCTTGGCATCACGGAAGTAAAAGAATTCGGAATGGCACGGATGAAGGTGTTCCTTGAACGCATTGACATCAATTTTAACATCGTGAGAGAACTCTCTAATCAACGCATTGTACTCAACATTTCCGATCGGTACATTAATGATTCGTATCAATTGTTGATCAATCATCAAGGTCGGGTATTGGATACGGATTTTTGCATCCATAATTACAGAAATCTCTACTTACCCGAGATGGTAATGTTCATTCGTGAAAGCGGTGGCGTGCATCACGTGGGCGGGTTTGATTATTAAATGGTTTCTAAAACTACTCAAGAATTACAATGCCTTTTTTGTGAACGGAAAGTCACGATCTCATACCAATTATTAGGAAACATGCCCGTTGTCACGTGTAAATGTGGAAGCGTGAGCATGTTGTCGAGTAGATCATCATTAAACGATCCAGAGATTCACATTGACTCGCCACCATACGAATTAGAATTAAATCCCGAACAAGTGATTCATCTTCACTTGGAATCCAAGATACGTGAATTACCCATTACATTTGACACGAACAATACTCCGATCATTTTTTTCTTTCAAGTGTTTCCGCTCACGGACGATGAACTAGATAGCGTGTTTTTACCGAATCAATGCGAAGTGATTAGGAAGAACTTGCACGGGGAACCGTTTCAACGGACGGATACGAAAACATTAAGTCGCATCCGAGATAAGAAGAAACAAATTAAACGGAAGCACGATATCGTGCAACGACTATTCATTTGAGACTGTTTGTTGTAGTGTTTCTAACCGTTGAAATTTTTAAAAAAAAATAAAAAAAAAGATAGGTTGCTAACATGTCAATTTAACACGATTAAATTGCTAATTTGATGTCAGCTTTGTTGATCGTTTTTCGCTTTGCGTGCTTTGTTAAGGTACCAGCCTTTTTTGTAATTTCAATGGCTTTTTCTTGTAAGTACTCTTTTAAAGCTTCAATTGCATCAGCGGAAACGATTCGGGCATCGCCTTCGACTTTCATTAATCGTCTGAGGGCGGTTTTTGTTACAACATTTGGACCTTTTGCCATATTCATCCCACATAATTATACCGAGATCTAGTCTCTGTAATGTATCATTGAAACATCTCATATATAAAGGTAACGATTTTTTGACATCTCGTGACCTAATATGTCATGATGCCTCACGATTTTTTCTCTTTGATTTTCATCGGAATAATTAATGGCGTGATCATACTGACATCGTGTCAATGTTATCGTGAAAAAATGTATCGCAAAAAATAATCCTTACTATCGTGATGAGTATAAAAAATCTACTTGATGTTTGAATTTAATTTTACATGGATCGGTGTCGAATTAACTTTTGTTCAATGGTATTCGTCAATCACCCCCGATTAAAATCGGGGGCTTGTAACTAATTACTCGTCCTAGCGACACGATCGTGTCGGTCATCGGAGAGATTGTTACATTAGGAACGGAACGAATTCCTTTCCCGTTAGGACGATTGACAGTCGCCCTCCCGTGAACAGCCTTGCCGTACACGGATATGTTCCTCGATGCGTTTAAATCCGCATTGAGTTCAAACCCACACCCAACACAATGGAAGCGGGATTGATTTCTTCGATTTTTTTTAGAAACGTATCCACAACGTGAGCATCGTTGGGACGTGTATTTCGGGTTAACGAACAAGACGCTCTTACCGTGCGTTTCGCATAGTTCAATGACAAAACGTTCGAGTTGATAGTACGCCCAGTTCCCGAACTTCCTCCGCAACTTCTTGTTTACCCTTCTATTTTTCTTGGAACGTTGTTTTAATCCTTTCAAGTTTTCGAGAACGATGCAATCGAATGGTTGATCCACGATCCACTTGGCGATCTTGCGGTTTTCATCAGTCATGAACCGTCTTTCTCGTCCGCTTAAGTTCTTGAGTTTTCTTTTCGCAGAACGAGTGCCTTTAGACTGTAAGGTGTTTCGCAATTGTTGGAATCGCCACTTGGTCGCTAAGATGTGGTTCGTATCATAAAACGTGTTATTTGAACACACCGCAACACGCTTGATCCCCCTATCCACGCCTAAAAACGTCTTGGATGTTTTAATAGGTGGTGCTGGAACTTCTACTTGGAGGTACGCAATGATTCGGTTCTTATTCTTGATCCGTAAGGTCATTGACGTGACCTTTTCGTCCCCCGTGAAATATCGCTTAAAATATCGTGGGATCACGAGGTCATACCGCTTCCGTCCCTTTATCGTGCTAATGGAAATCCTTTTCCGTTTCAAGAAGGGCGTGTATGTCCGACCATTATACATGATCCCGCTAAATGGTTTTTTCATGGGTTTTGCACGTTTAAACTTTTCCCTTCGTAACATTCCACATGCCATGTCTCTCGCACATTGAACGAGGGATGATTGCAGTTCTGGATATTTCGTGCGGATGCAACGATATAATAATACATGTAGTTTATTCTTGTTATATGTTTTATGTTTCCATCCCATATCGATGTGTTCTTGCACGACCTTATTATACAAGGACATTGTATCCATTAAATCTTGATCAAATGGTAAGGGACATTGAACGGTACGGATCATCAATATTTATAAAGCCTTCATATATTTAAATATATGTATTGTTATATCATGTATGGAGCGTGAAAAAAATTGACTGATTACGTGACCTATACCCACTCGGTGTGTAACATTAATTATCACTTCGTGTGGTGTACGAAGTACAGAAAAAAAGTTTTAACGGATGTAATCGATTTAAAAGATATTTTACACGGTATTTGTAAGAAATATCAATGGGAGATTAAGGGATTGGAAATAATGCCCGACCACGTTCACCTTTTCATTTCCACGCCACCGTATGATGCCCCGTCTAAGATCGCAAAGATACTCAAGGGACGGAGTGCGAGGTTGATGTTTCGAAGACATCCCGAGTTGCGAAACGAATTGTGGGGCGGTCACTTATGGTCTCCATCATATTATTGTGGTACTGCTGGTCACGTGTCATCAGAAGCCATCACAAAATATATCGAGAATCAGAAAAAAGGAGAGAAGGGCAATTCCTCCCCCGACTGAAGTCGGGGGTTTCCTTGCCCGTTTTTCATGAATGTTTTCGTGTATGATTCAAGTTGGTTCGCCTTATCCTAGTTGGTTCGCCTTATCCTCTAGCCCGTTCTCACGATAATGTTTAACGAGTAACACGAGTGATTTACACGCATCAATATCATTACAATTTTCTAAGGCATCAACCGATCTAGATTTCAAGATCGCTTCCATTTCGTTCGTAGAAATTGGTTTTTCAATTGATCGTGAAGGTTCTTCAACGGGTGTCATAGGAACGGAGTTTGCCATGATTTCTTCTAATCTATTAACTCGTTCTCCAATTTCTTGTGTATCTTGATTGTCAAGTTTAATATCATGCACGGGATCATCTCATCATGTTTGATAAATGTTATCGGAAAGTTGCCGATGACATGCGGGAATCATTTTGTAAAGCCTTCTTCATGAAATCTGAACGGACTATCGTGTCGTATAGTCTAAGTAATCTTGGTACCGTTTTAGTATCAACACAACTTTGATACATAAACCTTGGATAATCGACAACAAAAAGCAATTCCCTAACTAAATTTATCGAGGCAGTATCGATCTCTTGTCCATTTAATAAAAACACGTCTACGGTACGTGGAAAAATCTTAAAATGCACGTTCTTTGAAGGAATGCGGAACATCACGTAGTGCCATTCGGGAACTTCACCACTATACGGGGTCGTTGGTGATTTCGTCTTTTTATATTCGAGCATGTAACCGATCTTACCGTGTGAATTTTTTTTCCGTTTTATCTTGAACCGTGATGGTGTCTCGATTCCCTTTTCTTTTAGATAATTGTTGATAGCATTGTATGTTGCTCTCATGAATAATTTCTTTCGTATATCCGTTACTCTAAGTCGGTGCATGATCATTTTACCACGGGGTGACCATGATTTCACGAGGTGATAGTATGGGATCAACATTGCCAAGTCAATTTTCCGAGATCCTTTATTCATGATCATGATTCACCTCACGTACATATAAACGTACGACCAGACATCCACGAGAATGGGAACGAAAAAAGAAAAAAAAAGTGGCACGAAATAACCATGCCTAAAGGACTTGTTTTTTTATTGAATAAGAATATTTTTGTATTCTTAGATTATTTATGAGTTGTTCCATTATTTAAACATTTTGGAACACGAAAACCTTTTAGAAAATTCATGATACAATCATTGATCGGGATGTAGAACGAACGTCACTAGAAAAAAAGTGATCACGTGTTTTAAAAAAAGGTATGGATCATTTACATCCGAGCGTATCGTGTAAATCTTCTAATAATTCTAGATGTTTCATTTCATCTATTGCGATGTAATGGAAGACGTTTTTCATCAATAAATCATCAGATCTATTAGATTCGTGTAAATATTGTTCGATAGCCTCTCGTTCTGCTTTCATATTATGCGAAAGAAATTCACATGATGGTGAATCTTCAATTATTAAGGGTTTTTCTTTACTCATAATGTTCTCCTTCATTTTTATTAATTAAGTAATTCGCCTTGTATAATTCTTGCCTTTCCATCGAGATCATCCGTATCTGTACAAAACAAGACACGTTCATCGGATCGACCACGCTTAAAATTCGTTCGTATTTCACATGTAGCTGATGGCTTGATCTTCACGTCCACGCTTTTAGCCTTACCGTATCTCGGTGCGTGGAAGTCGACATTATCAATGACCTCTGGGTCAATAAATGCCTTCGTCAAGAAGTACGTGTTAGGATTTCTTCCGACATCGTTACCATTGACGTTCACGTCTCCACTAACATCCACTAACGTGCTTCGCTCCGTTAATTCATCATCACCAGATAAAAAGTTTATTTCTCTGTATGCTCGGGATAACTTTGCATCAAGTCCGCTTTGAGATGGTTTCATTCGTTTATATTGATTTTTTGCTTCTATTTGCTTTCCCGCATTGATGAACGCCCATTGCTCCGTGTAATAAAACGGTGTGAACTTCAACGCCCCGCCTTCGTTTCCAAAGACGATCTCTTGATTATTTTCCTTCGGATATTTACTCCCGTCCAAGAACTCTGACAAGATAGAACCCTTTTCGTGTGTTGCTTGTAGTATCAATTTTTTCTTGTCTATCGTTGTTAAGAATTCGTCATCTAATTCAGTACCACGACATTCAATATCATGGTATGATCCATAATTCTTTTTAATCTTGCTTCGTTTCTTGGAAATCTTCTTTATCTCGTAATCGCTTTCATTTTCATGAATGAATCGACACGATGCTCCGTCCTTGTATGTCACGTCAAACCGTCCGCCTTGTCGAAACGGTAATGATACAAGCATTAACACGTTTCGAAGAGATGTTCCTAGCTTGACTTTTTGACTGTCATTATTTATCGTGAACATTGCCATGCTATTATCATTATTTTTCATGTGAACACGTGTGCTTTCATACGGATAATCAGCATATCGAACATCAAGACACGTCTTATCCGTTCGCTTACCTTTTGAAAAGTTAGCTGGATAATTACCAACCGTGACTATTTTACCTTTGTCCATGTGAACGATATCGACCTTGTCTTGACATTGACTCGGCATTAAATTTTCTCTCAATTCATTTTCTAGTTCAACATTCATTTTACATTACATCCATGATTTCGTAATGAACGTGCGATATTTCCAGAAATAGCACGAGTGTGTGCCTTGATCAAGTTCCCGTTTATGTTAAATAAAAATACATTTATCCGTCCTTCCATTGTCATCTTCTC
>Ga0114919_10000504_pt1 | contig 30287 bp, 19 predicted proteins | sample BlataG_FD_88682 | JGI IMG/M metagenome (GOLD analysis project Ga0114919, IMG submission 88682) | Deep subsurface microbial communities from Black Sea to uncover new lineages of life (NeLLi) - Black_00105 metaG | ecosystem: Environmental > Aquatic > Marine > Oceanic > Sediment | place: Atlantic... | reverse complement strand
TCATGCTGAGCCCCGCAGCTTCGATTTGCGAAGCAAACGGCGGGGCGAAGCATCTGGCCTGAGCGGCAGAAAATAACGTTTCATTGCGGGCCAGATTCTTCGCTACACTTCGTTACGCTCAGAATGACAAGGTGATATATGTTATTGCAAATAAAAGAATTATGACTACTGTCGTCATCGAATCGGTCAGTTTGAGTAAAGAAATAAACAGTTGTGAAATCTGTAGTTTGGACGGGGATCGAAAATTGACGATTGACAATTGAATATTGACTATTGAAAAGAAGAGCAGAAGTTAGAAGACAATAGTCAATAGAAAATAGTAAACAATCAATTTTTGTGTATGTACATAGAGGAGGTAATGTGGCAAAGATACGGTATGTTACAAAAACAGGGTTATCTGGAACAGGTATGAGCATTCTTTTCTCCCTTATATTAAGTCTGTTTGTGGCCAATGAAGCTGTTTGCGGGCCGTCCCGCACCAAAACGGAGGCGAGCAAAGTGGTTTTTCCTATCGAAGCGAAAATGGTGTCCGCCAAAGTGCGTTTTGGTGCGGGAAGGAAAGTTCCCTCACTGCCAACTGAGCTAAAGCTGAAGGAAATTCCCTTCAAGATTGTATACGAAACCTATCGCAAAACCAACGGCAGGGAGAACTGGGAACTGTACCTGATAAATGCAGATGGTTCCAATCCGGTTAATCTTACCCGTACCCCTTACGTGGATGAGATGTATCCCCACGCCTCTGTCGATGGTTCGAAAATCTGTTTCGTAGCTGATGAAGGGACGCCAAGAAGGAGGGTTCGAAATGTCTACTATATGAACATCGATGGAACCGAGCGTGTCCTGGTTGCTGAAAACGCTCGGCAGCCATGCTGGGGGCCCGACGGAAAAACTATTGCTTATCTGAGAGGAGAGTTTGAGCGCTACAGTACCAGAGAGTATGCAACCTCGAAACTTTTCGTTTACGATATACAGACCGGGGAATACGAAGAACATCCAAATAACCGTTTACATCACATCTATGCTATTTGTTGGTCACCCGACGGCGATTGGTTCGTTGCTGCCGTACACGGGGGTATGGGTTACAGTGACACCATCCTGGCTTTTGAGGCCAACGGAATAAGGGTCTTTGATTTGGGACGGTGGGGCGTCAAGGGCTGCAGGCCCGACCTGAGTCTTGATGGCAGGAAGATGACGTGGGGGGAGACTGACTGGGATTTATACGTGGGCGATGTCGACCTGACGTCCCGTGCGCCGCGGGTCACTAATATTCACAAAGTTGTTACCTGCCTACGTAAGTATAAAGTATATCACGTCGACTTCTCACCGGATGGCAGGTACATTGCTTTCAGCTATGGCCCCGCTAAGGGGGGCCAACAGGTAGGTGGTAAAGCGAAGGGCTGGAATATCTGTATCAGCGATATGACAGGTAAATGGGTGGAAATCACCACCGATGGGAACCACAATAAGGAGCCTGACTGGGTGCCGATTCGGAGTCTGAGCCGGGAGGCGGAAAATTAGCCGCGAATTCGCACGAATCAGTACGAATTTATAAATTTATGCAGGTCTTATTCGTGAAAATTAACGCACAAAAAAAGCTGGCGAGAATCTTTTGCCTGCTGGTGACATTTGCAATTGTCTCTGGCTGCCGCCGGGCAAAGGAGCCCCCTGGCCTACCGCGCGTGATAAAGACGAAGACTGGTATCGAGATGGTTGAGATTCCCGGAGGCTGGTTTGAGATGGGAAGCAGAAAAGGGGCACCGGATGAATCGCCCGTACACAGGGTATGGGTCAGTCCTTTTTGGATGGACAGATACGAAGTAATTCAAGAGCAGTTCAAGAAACTGCAAATTTCCGACCCCTCTCATTTCAAGAATCCAAAGCATCCCTTGGAACAGATAAACTGGACCGATGCAACCCTGTACTGCAACGAGCGTTCACTCGCCGAGGGTCTTGAGCCCTGCTACGATGAACAGACCTGGCAGTGCAACTTTCACGCAAATGGATACAGACTTCCCACGGAGGCAGAATGGGAGTATGCCTGCCGGGCGGGTACCAGCGCAAAGTACAGTTTTGGTAGCGATGTGCGAAAACTGAAAGCCCACGCCTGGTTCACCGAGAACTCATCGGCAAGGACGCATCCTGTCGGGGCAAAGAAACCCAATCCCTGGGGGCTTTACGATATGCACGGAAATGGGGCGGAATGGTGTAACGATTTTTATTCCGAGAATTATTACAAACAAAGCCCTCAGAAAGACCCAAAGGGGCCGACCGCCGGACAGGAAAGGGTCTTGCGAGGCGGCGCCTGGAACTCCAGCGCCGACAGCTGCCGCTCATCCTATCGGACAAGCGACCCTTCTATCGATGATACCTGTCTTGCGAATGACGCTATAGGGTTTCGCTGCGTAAGAAATGCACCTGATAACATATCTGCCGAAAAGGATATAGCAGGAGAAAATCAGCCCCAGGGAACGTCGAAAACAGGATTCCTTTATGATGATATTTACCTCAGGCACGAAACAACCAAAGGCCATCCCGAATCGCCGCAGAGGTTGGTTGCGATAGTCACGAGGTTAAAAGCGAAGGGATTATACTCTCGGTTATTCACGCTTACGCCATCACCGGCCCCGTCGGATTGGCTCACGACGGTTCACACCCCTGAGTATATAGAACAAGTCAGAAAGAGCTGCGAGGACGGCGCAGAATATCTGGATTCCCTGGATGTTCCAATATCGCCGGAATCCTACCAGGTAGCGCTGGCGGCCGTCGGAGGTGTGCTCTCTGCAATCGATGCGGTCATTGAGGGAAAAATTACGAACGCCTTTTGCGCCATCCGCCCCCCGGGCCACCATGCGCTAAAGGATAAAACGATGGGGTTCTGCATCTTTAACAATGTTGCTATCGGTGCCAGGTACATTCAAAATAGATATAACCTCTCAAAGATACTCATTGTGGATTGGGATGTGCACCATGGCAACGGAACTCAAGTAATGTTTTATGATGACCCTACCGTGCTGTACTTTAGCGTTCACCAGTATCCGTTCTATCCGGGTACCGGAAGCGAATCAGAAAAAGGCAGCGGAAAGGGTTTGAATTACAATATTAATGTTCCCCTGCCGGCCGGTTCGGGAGACGCCGATTACATGAGCGTCTTTGAAGAGAAACTTAAACCCGCGGCCCTTGCTTTTTCTCCGGACTTCGTGCTTATCTCTGCGGGATTTGATGCCCATAAAGATGACCTGCTCGGCGGCATGAAGGTTACTCCGCAGGGATTTGCAGAAATGACGCGAATCGTCAAGGAGATAGCCCAGAAGTGCTGTGAAGGTCGACTCGTTTCCGTTCTTGAAGGAGGTTATTATCCGGAAGGGCTCGCCGCCTCGGTAGAAGCGCACATTCAGGTTTTGATGGAATAAAAGGTCGCAAAATGTTATTTCACACTTGGCCGTTCGTATTATTTTTCCTGGTTGTATATCCGACCTACCTGGCTCTGAAGAGGACAAGGTTTAGACTTCCCTGGCTTTTGGCTGCCTCTTATTTTTTCTACGCATGCTTCAGCCCCCTATATCTGATTCTAATCATATATTCGACTCTGCTCGACTACGCAGTCGTTGCAAGAATGGCCAAAAGCAGCCGGCAACGTCGCCGCAGCCGGAGGAAGATGTGGCTTTCCATAAGCATTGTAAACAATCTCGCCCTGCTGGGCTTCTTCAAATACGGCGGCTTCATCACCGACAACTTGAATGTTCTCTTGTCGTCATTGGCAATCCCCTACGCCATCCCTGCGCCCGGCATACTTCTGCCTGTCGGCATATCGTTCTACATCTTCCAGTCAATGAGCTACACCATCGATTACTATCGTGGCAATATAGAAAGAGAGAAAAGCTTCATAAAGTATGCCACATTCGTCTCTCTTTTCCCTCGTTTGGTAGCCGGACCCATCGAAAGAGCACAGAACCTGCTCCCCCAGTTGCATAAGACACCCAGGTTCTCCAAACAGGACATCACGGATGGCCTTTCCCTGTTCATCGTTGGATTTTTCAAGAAAGTCGCTTTGGCCGACTATCTGGCTCTTTACGTTGACAAGGTCTATGCCGCTCCTGAACAATTTCAGTCGCCTGCTCTAATCCTGGCGACTTTTCTGTTTTCTTGGCAGATATATTTCGACTTCAGCGGATACACAGATATGGCACGGGGCGTCGCAAGGATGATGGGCTTTCGCTTGATGCTGAACTTCAACAACCCATATTTAGCGACCGGCCTGGGTGATTTCTGGTCAAGGTGGCATATAAGTCTTTCCTCCTGGTTCAAGGACTATGTATATATTCCTCTGGGAGGAAACCGCAAAGGCGTATTTAACACCTACAGAAATATGTTTCTGACCATGGTGATTTCGGGATTATGGCATGGTGCGGCCTGGACGTTTGTCATCTGGGGGGCGGTGCACGCACTCGGCCGATTTTTGACGCGAGAGCTGGAAAGCACTTCGTTCTACAAAGAAAAAGTCCCGAAAATCGTGAAGCAATTACTCGTATTTGTTTTTGTTACCTTTACGTGGATTTTCTTCCGAGCGGAAACTATAAGTGACGCATGGACGATTGTAACGAGGATATTCAGCTCCGGATTGGCAAATCCTTATTGCCCATTACTGGCTTTGGCTTTGATTTTTGCCGTGTGGCTCTATCAGTTCTTTTATGAGTCCACGTTTGGGTGGGTCCTTGAGGCCAGACCTGTCCGCATAGGAATCGTTATTCTGATGATTTTCTACCTGGCCATTTTTGCTCCCTCAAGTGAGCAAGCGTTTATCTACCTGCAGTTCTGACCGGTTCAGCAGCCCTCGTGGACCTTTGGTAAAAAGGTGAAAGGTAATGCAGAAAAAAGGCATACTAGATGCTCGTAGAAGCAGAAAATCGAGAATCAAGAAGGTTCCTTTCGGTTCCAACTGTGTGCGATTATCAGGATATGAATGGCTCCTCGTTGGAATTGTCGTCTCGGCTCTATTCTGTTTTGGGCCTGCGCTTTGGGAACGGCTCGAGAAATTTGAGCCACAGCCCGACTATCGCTTGCCCTCCGAGCTGAGCAACGACTATTGGTTGTTCAACCGCTACTGCCGATGGGCCTGCTCGCGTTACGAAACGCTTGTTATTGGGGATTCGGTCATTCGGGGCGATTATGTAGATAAAAATAACACGTTGTCACACTATCTCAATGAAATTGTCGGCCGAAATCAGTTCGCTAATATGGGTGTGGACGGCGTACATCCGGTGGCATTAGCGGGTTTGCTGAGGTACTATGGTCGGGACATCTCAGCCAAGAATGTTATTCTGCATCTTAATCCCTTGTGGATGGCTTCCCCAAGGCTTGATTTGCAAATCGAGAAGGAGTACCACTTCCATCATCCCCGGCTGGCCCCGCAATTTATTCCAAACATTCCTTGTTATAAGGATTCGTATTCCAGGAGAATCTCCGCAGTGGTCCAACGCTATGTGGCTTTCCTGAGCTGGGCTTCCCATTTGAGGATTACCTATTTCGAAAGTTTGGACCTGCCTACATGGACACTGGAGCACCCCTACAATAACCCCTTCAAGGCCATCACTCTGGAACTTCCTACCTATGAAAAAAATAATCAGAATGAACCTATTTCCTGGGCTGAGAAGGGCATAGCCAAAAGAGATTTTCAATGGGTCGAGCCGGGAACGTCTCTGCAATGGAGCTTTTTCCAGCGGTCAATCGAAATATTGAGGGCAAGAGGAAACACGGTATTCGTCCTCGTCGGCCCATTTAATGAGCACATGCTCAAGCCGAAAAGTATCGACACCTATCGAAAGCTCAAAAGTGAAATTGAGGCCTGGCTCCAGCGGAACAATGTCCCCTACTATGTGCCTCCGGCATTGCCCAGCGAGTTCTATAGCGATGCCGGTCATCCGCTAAGTGAAGGATATGCGATGCTTGCAAAACAACTCTTCGAAAATGAGTTTTTCAGGTCCAATATTCTCTATTCCAGTCTTCACTTGCCAATACGCGAATAACGATAACAATCCGGAATGGCTTGTTCGGCGACCTCAGAGGTTTAATTCAATTTACCAAATCGCTGCGAATCTGTTCGGCTATTTCGCCCAGTTTTTCCCGGACTTGCGGTGTACAGCCCTCGGAAAATTGCAGGAGTTCCTTAACCTCTATTCCATAAATGCGAATATCTGCGGGAATATTGTATCCCCATTTCTTACCCATCGCAAAGGCGGTCGCGAAATTGATATCGTGGGCGCAGCTACGGCGTATGGTGGAAGCGAAGTCATCAAGAGTAAAGCGATGCAGCGTTCCCACCGGGGCCGAGCCCAGCTGAATGGCATCAATAATAATCAACTGGTTATAATCGGCCAGCTTAGGGATGAGGTCCATTGTGGCGGCGCTTTCCTTGATTATCTCGACATCGGGTAAACTGTCGGCGAGCCGGTCGGCTATCTCCCAGCCGACCCCATCGTCTGAAAGAATTGGATTGCCGAGAGCAAGTATCAGGGTTTTCATACCTCGCTGCTCCCGCGTTTTATGGTTTTGATTAGCTCTTTTTTGTTGTTGAAGATTTTGACTTCCATAGGCATCTGGCCGGGCAAGGCGTGTGTCGAGCAGGAAAAACAGGGGTCGTAAGCACGGAAGCACATCTCCAACATATTCAGGATGCCGTTACTGACCTCAGCTTTGTGGATGATTGCTTTTGCAACCTTTTTCATCGACAGATTCATTGCGGGGTAATTAATACTGGAAGCGACCAGCAGGTTAAGTTTTTTGATTAGGCCTTTGTCGTCACACTCATAATGGTGTATAAGGGTGCCGCGCGGAGCCGCTATGATTCCTATACCGACTGTTGGCTTCTCCGTAGGGATGTTGCGTACATCTTTGGAGGTGATATCCGGCTCGTTGATGAGCTCTTTAAGTCTCTCGGCTGCATAGACACACTCGATAACACGAGCCCAGTGGAACGCCAGGGTATAATGGGCGGGTTTGCCACCAAGTATATCGAAGAAACGCTCAGCGGCTTCCTGTGCCAGCGGCGTGGGGATTCTATCGGCCACATTCAACCGTGCCAAAGGCGCAACGCGAACGATACCACTATCCGGGCCGTCCTTAAAGCCGTGCCATCCTATTTTGCGCAGGTATGGCATCTTAAGATAGCTCCAGGGCACAACGTGCTCGGCCATATGTTCGATATACGTTTCCGGGTTGAATCGACCAAACTCTTTGCCGGCAGGGTCGATGATGCGAACATCGCCGTCATAGAAATTAAGCTCATTATTTTTGTTGACCAGGCCCATATAATAGGTTTCGTGGTAGAACAGGTCTTTGTTTACCACAACATCGACTATTTGTTTGTTTTTCAGAATAAAATCATTAACTACGTGCAGGCTGAACTTTCCGAATTCGATAAGCTCATCCGCCATTTTTGCGATGTTGTCTCTGTTCTCTTCTGAGAGCGGCTGTGATACGCCGCCGGGCAGGCCGAAAATCGGATGCGTAGCTTTTCCGCCAATAATCTCCTGGATTTGTGCGGTATAGGCCCTGTTTATGAGGATTTTTTTGCCAATTTCCGGGCCCACGACGTTAATAACGCCGACGATATTTCTTTCTTCCGGCTCAGCGGCCCAGCCACAAATCATATCCGGGCCGACAGACATTGCGTATATGTGAGCAATATGGCTGTGGAGCATATGGGCGCAGTAGCCAAGTTCGCGAAGTTTTTTGGCGGCTGGTGTCGGCTCGACACTATACGCCATATCCAGGGCCTTTACGGCAGCGAGATGATGCGGCCAGGGACATACGCCGCAAAGCCGCGTCACGATACGGGGAATTTCCTCTATGGGTCTGCCCTTGCAGAACTCCTCAAAGCCCCGCAGCTCGACTACCTGGAAGTAAGTATCTTCGACTTCGCCCTTATCGTCCAGAAAAACGTTAATTTGAGCGTGGCCTTCGAGTCGGGTGGCCGGGGCTATGCGGATTACTTTTCCTTTGACCTTGTATTTTTCGTCTTCGAGTTTCGGATAGCTCATATTAACTCCACTCGTTTATCCTTTGAAGAAGACAGAGGTCAGAGGACAGAATCTGACTTCTGATTTCTGGCTTCTGATTTCTGATTTTTGACCCCTGATTCCTTCACCACTCGTTTCAAAAGTGACTTTGGCAGTGTAAAGCGGTACAATGTCCCCAAGGGGTCGCGCAATTTTGCCATTAGTTTTTCTATCTCTTCTTCGGGGATTTCTGTCTCGACACTGCTGACTTTCAAAATTGAGCTGAAAGCGCTTAGCATGCTGCCGCCGTGGTCGAGCACCGCTGCGGTCGGGCCCATACACCCCCGGCACGGCATATTAACCTTTATACACTTTGAGTCGCAGCCGCCGCGAGTTGCGGGACCAAAGCATAGTATCCCCTGCTCAAGAAAACACTTTTCCGGGTCCAGCTTTGTATAATCCACGCTTTTGATTTCATCGATAAAGACCTTTTCAGGTTTTTGCCTCGGGCATTCATCGCAGAGAGTTCTTTCTGAAGCGAGAATGATGCCCTTGGGAGGCAAGGGTGCCCTGCCCGCTACGAAATCCAGGATGACCTGTAGTAGTTTCACATTCATTTCTTTTGTAGGCGGACAAGCACCAATGATGTAATCCACATCAATAACGTCATCCAGGGCCTTGACATCCTCGAACAGCTCCGGCAGTTCCAGCTCGTGGCCTTCGGGGCTTACATAGCGAGTCTGGGGACGGGTATGTTCGGGGTTGACCGTTGTTGCGGTCTGGTCATAGACGGTATCAAGAATTCTGTCTCTTGTGGTAACATTAGCCAGGCCGGGAATGCCGCCGAAGGCGGCACAGGCACCGTAAGCTACCATAATCTTCGATTTCTTGCGCAGGAGCTTCGCTATATGCTCATTTTCGCTGTTGCGGACGGCACCGTGATAGAGACATATAGTAATTTCGCCGTCTTTCATCGCTTCAACATCCTTGTATTTAACATCTGTGGCAAGTGGCGCAAAGCTCAGGTCAGCCACTTCAAAAAGTTTGAGAAGCTCCTCACCTAAATCAAGAACAGCGATGTCACCTCCTGAACACGTTGCTCCCTGTCCTAAAGCGATTTTTATTTTCTCAGACATCATCTACCTCATCTTCCAAACCTGGAACAATAAAATCCGAAAGCAGATTCTTCAATCTATCAAGAATAATCCTGTATCCCTCAGGAAACTACAATATAATCTAAATGACATACAATGTTTCTTCATAGAGTTATGCAAAATAGAGGTTAGGCATATATTATTTAAGAAAATCATGTTTTCGATTTTCTTTAATAATTAGCTAACTGTCTATTACACAACAACGTACTGTTTGAAAAGAAAAAATTAAAAAACAATTTTTCCTTTCCAAAGTATGCCTAACCTCGATTTTGCAGGACCCTTTTATTTATAACTGTGGAGACGGATTTGCCCTTTCGAGTTCAGGAACTATGGAAAGCGGGAGCTGAACATCCATATTTAGACCCGGCTCATAATTGAAAAGCTCCATTGCGTGCTTATTCAAATAATGCGTCAGAGCAGATATGGGTATGTCAGCAGAACATACATCCTCGCACTGTCCACAATTTACACAGTAACATGCGACGTGAAACGTCCTTATCATCCCAAATGTTGGAGGCGGCGGTATAATTCCCTTTTCAACCGTCTCTGGGATATCCCTTTCCAAAACACACCTTTTGCAGTGGCATAAAGGACAGGCGTCACGACAGCCGTAGCATTTGATGCAGGCTTGTAGTTGAGACAGCCAGTAAAACTTGTCCTCAGGTATTGCAAATTCTGCTCTTTGGTGTTCCTTTGCAGAATCAATTTTCTTGGCTTCTTCCTGTTCTCTTAGTTTTATCTGTTTTTCCGAAGGCACCTTGACTTCTATGGCCCCGTTAGAAACTGCCTTCTCAAATAGTTCTTTTCCCTTTGTTGAGCACAGTTCGACAAATGTTCCTGTCTGGCCGTTTAATCCCCATTTGCCACAGGCCAAATCAGTCATGCGGGGTATAGGATATTCACACCTCCGGCAGTTTCTTCTCCTGCCCAATCCTTTTTCTTCAAGCTCGTTTAAACGGAAGGTTTTTTGCGTGTCCCCGTCAAACTTCAAAATGAGTTTATCGTCATCAATGTCTTCATAAATCAGCGTGTAAGGGTCAATTCCAGATTCTCTTAGCATATTAATAGTCGGGACGGGAGCTAAAGTTCCCGAACAGTTAAGCCCTATCATTATTATATTCTCAATGTTTACCTGGCCTATTTTGGCAAGCTCTATCAGAGCTCTTGCATCGCATGATTTGCAAACCACAGCCACTTTTTTATTGTAAGTATCCAGATATTTCTTTACGTTTTTTGCGATGCCCGGTGTTGCAAAATGAAGAGCCCCGGCACAATCCGTAATCTGGTCAGGTTCGGTCATAAAAGACAAAATCCCCTCATACCTATTTTTACCCTTTCTAACCGCAACAACGGTATCTACTAATTTGCTTTTCAAAGCGAATTTTAAGAGCGATGTAACTACGGCTCCGTTTTCAGCCTTTTCCAGGATTTGTTTTTTGGTAGAAATACCGATATATACGTTACTTGCTTTCATTATATATTACTTTGTTTCTAATCGGCTTTTTCTATGCTCACAGCACAGACTTTAAATTCAGGCATTTTGCAAGCAGGGTCAAATGCCGGATTAGTAAGGACATTTGCATTTGCTTTACTAAAGTGAAATGGGATGAATACGACACCTCTGGTTATATCCGGGCTAATTCTTGTTTTAATTTCAAGCTGCCCACGTCTTGATTTTAGGATGGCCTTTTTACCATTACTAATTTTCAATTCACGAGCGTCTTCCGGGTGTATTTGGATAAATGCCTCAGGCAGTTCGTCGTTGAGGCTGTTTGTTCTTCTTGTCATAGTACCCGTATGATAATGAAAAATGACTCTGCCTGTGGTAAGCGTATAAGGATACTCCCTGTCGGTAAGCTCTGCAGGCTGCTTATATCCAACTGGCTGAAAATGGCCTTTGCCATCCGGCGTATTAAATTTTTGGGTAAACATGGTCGGGGTTCCGGGATGGTCTTCTGAAGGGCACGGCCAGTGTATTCCGCTAATTGTCTTGTCCAGTCTTTCGTAGCTAATCCCTGCATATTGTGGAATACATCTTCTTATTTCTTCAAAAATATCTTTTGATGAGTTGTAGTTGAACTTGTCAGAAAAGCCCATCTGTTTGGCTATATTCATTGTTATCCACCAGTCTGGTTTGGCCTGGCCCGGCGGCTCTACAACTTTATTGATTTTGTACACCCTCCTATCGATGCCCGTATGCGTTCCTTCCCTTTCGACCCAGGTGGCGGCAGGCAGCACCACATCGGCAAGCTCGGCAGTTTCTGTCATAAATATGTCCTCGACGACTAAGAAATCCAAACCTTCAAGTGACTTTCTCACATTATTGGAATCAGGCGCGCTTATCATTGGATTTACACCTACCATGTAAACAGTCTTGCAAGTGTTTATTATGTCCATAAACGTTTTTCCCGGCTTGGAAGGCAGGTTTTCAACACCCCATAATTTTTGAAAATGTTCAGCAGTTTCTTTGTTCACACGCTTGAATCCCGGATAGAAAACATTGACGCATCCCATATCACCGCTGCCTTCGCCACTTATCTGACCCCTCATAGGATTTACGCCGGTCCCTGGTTTTCCAATATGACCCGTCAATAAAACTAAATTGGCAAGGAGTTTGACATTGTCTGAACCAGTTATATGCTGTGTGATTCCTTCATCGTAAAGAATACAACCTTTAGTAGCTTTTGCGAAAGCTGTCGCTGAGGCCCTAATTTTATCTAAAGGTACAGATGTAACCTTCTGCACCTCTTCTAAATCTATACTTGAAACAAAAGCTTTAAGCTCTTCATAACCTTCGGTTCTTGCCTTGATGAACTCCTTATTTTCCAATTCACCATCTATAATGATTTTAATCATTGCGTTAATTAGAGCTGCATCGGTTCCAGGTTTTAACTGTAGATGAATATCTGCCAAATTCTTTACAGTCCCGGTGATTCTCGGGTCAAGCACAATTACCTTAGCGCTATTATTTTTTGCTCTATGTACACGCCTCGATATTCCCGGGAAATTCTCCTGAATATTTACGCCTGCTAAGAATATGCAGTCCGCCTGGTCTATATGCATCTGTGAAGTTTGCATAACTCCACCGCCTACCGCAGGACCGAGACCGGCCACCGTAGCCGAATGGCAAAACCTCGCACAGTACTCGACGTTATTCGTACTCATAACGACACGAGCGAATTTCTGGAGCACATAGCCTTCTTCATTTGACGTCTTCCCAGAGCCAAGTATTCCAAAATCCTCAGAAGAAACACCCTCAAATTTCTCTGCGATTAGCTTCAACGCCTTTTCCCAGGATACTTTTCTGCCTTTTATCAACGGCTCAGTCAACCTCTCCGAATGAGATAAAAGCTTATAGGTGTTATTGCCCTTTATGCACAGTTTGCCCTCATTTATAGGATATGATTTCATAGGCTCCTGACCGATTATCCTGCCGTTTTTAACTACAAGATATACCCCGCAGCATGAAGTACAATATGGACATACTGTAGGCTGATATGTAATTTCGTCCTTCATATTGTCTGTTTTTAATTACTTTATTTTAGAAGTTTCGTCATGCTTGATGGGACTCGGGCCAAGCTCGGTAATACGGTCGATAAAGCTGTTCATAGTGTTGGCAAACTTCTCGGCTTCTCCGGCGGAGATCCACGCCAGCTCCAGACGTTCCGGATTCAGCCCAAACTGGCCCAACAAGGAACGCAGCAGAGCTACTCGTCGTCTTGTGCGATAGTTACCGCCGATATAATGGCAGTCACCCGGGTGACAGCCGGCCACCATCACACCGTCGGCACCGAGTCTGAAGGCCTCCATAATCCATTCGGGGTCCACGCGGGCGCTACACAGAGTTCTTATTACACGAAAATAGGGTTTAATCTGGTATCTGCTTATCCCCGCCAGGTCACCGCCGGCATAGGCACACCAGTTACAACAAAAAACAACGATTTTCGGTTTGAATGTATCCTGCATTTGTATTTTCGCTATATCATATATCGTACTAACATATTAAGCATCACGCGTCAGTCAGCCAGAGCTGCTTTAATCATCGCCAGCATTTGTTCGTTCTTGAATCCCTTTTGTTCCATTGCCCCGCTTGGACAGGCGGCGACACAGCCTCCGCAGCCCTTGCACATTGCCTCGTTAATATGGACGATTTTTTCTTCCTCTTTGCCGCCGGGCCGGTCCACAATTTCCAGTGCGTTGTATTCACACACCGGCACACAAATGCCGCAGCCGTCGCAGAGGTCCTCGTTGACGGCGGCTATTGTCGGCTCCGCTTTGTACTTGTCCTTTGAGATAATGGTACAGGCCTTCGCTGCGGCAGCCTCGGCCTGAGCAATTGTTTCCGGAATGGATTTCGGACTGTGCGCAACGCCGGCAACAAAGATACCTTCGGTAGCAAATTCAACCGGACGCAGCTTCACGTGTGCTTCGAGGAAGAACCCATCTTCATTCACAGGAACCTTTAGTATCTGAGCAAGCTCAGCATTGCTGCTGTCGGGAGCAATTCTGCTGCTCAAAACCAGTAAATCGGGCCGTAATACCAGCTTGCGGTCCAGCAGCAGTTCGCGGACCTTCACTTTGAGACTGCCTTTGCCGGTTACTTCGGGCTTATTGTCCAAATCATATCGGATGAAGATAATGCCTTTGTCACGAGCCTGCTGGAAGTATGCTTCATTGAATCCGTATGTTCTTATGTCCCGATACAATATGTAAACTTCGGTTTCCGGAGAAAGCTCTTTAATTTTAAGGGCATTCTTCACAGCGGTGCTGCAGCACACTCTGCTGCAGTACATACGACCTTCTTCTCGCGAGCCGACACATTGAATCATAACGACGGTCCTTGCTTGCGGCAGCTGACCATTTGAGAGTAATTTTTCGAGCTGCAACTGCGTCATAACACGGTCATCCTGTCCGTAAAGATATTCATCGGGTTTGTGCTCGCTTCCGCCGGTGGCAACTATTATAACGCCGTGCTTGACCTTTGCGCGTCTGGACTTTGTTTTCAGCGTACTCTCAAAGTTGCCGACAAATCCTTCTATGCTCTCCAGCTTGGCCCCGGTATAGACGGTGATGTTTTGATGTTTTTGCACGTGCTCGTTTAGGTGATTCAGATATGCCTGGACATCCGGCTCATCGAAGGTGTACCGCAGGTTGTTCAGGTTTCCTCCGAGCCGCTTTTCGCGCTCGACCAACGCAACCTCAAAGCCCTGGTCGGCAATTGCCAGCGCCGCCGTCATACCAGCCAATCCACCGCCTATCACAAGGGCCGAGGCAGTAACGTCCAGCTCAGCTGCAGCTAAAGCTTCCACGAGGGAGACCTTGGCTACAGCCATCCGGACAAGTGCCTTGGCCTTTTCCGTGGCTTCGGTCGGTTGATTCATATGAATCCACGAGCACTGGTCGCGGATGTTGGCCATCTCAAACAAATGGGGATTGAGACCTGCCTCGCGTAAGGTTTGCTGGAAGAGCGGCTCATGTGTGCGGGGCGAACAGGATGCCACCACTACACGATTTAGGTTGTGCTCAAGAATCATCTCCCGAATATGGTCCTGGGTATCCTGTGAACAGGTGTACAGATTTTCTTCAGCGTAAACTACATTGGGCAGGGATTTGGTATACTCTGCCGTCGATGGTACATCAACCACTGAACCGATATTGATTCCACAGTGACACACAAAAACTCCTATTCTCGGCTCTTGCTCGCTTACATCGCGTTCCGGCGGAAATTCCTGCTTAACCGTCAGAGTGCCTCTGACATCAGCCAGGAGTTGGGACGCCTTGCCGGATGAGCCGCTGGCTTGAGTTACCGTTTCGGGTATATCTTTCGGACCGGAGGCGGCACCGGCGACGAAGACCCCCGGCCGCGAGGTCTGCAGCGGCTTTGTTGACTCGGTCCAGATAAAACCGTTTGCATCAAGCCGTACCGACAGTTTCTCGGCGAGCTGCCTGGATTTCTCGGAGGGCTCCAGGCCGACCGACAATACGACCATATCGAAATGGTCTTCGGCGACAGAGCCGGACTCAGAAGCGTACTGAACGGTGAGCTCGCCGTCGCCATCGGCCTGGTAAACGTCACTTACCCGTGCCCGTACAAAGCGAACGCCGTATTGAGACTTAGCACGCTCATAGTATTTATCGAAATCCTTGCCAAAGGCCCGCATATCCATAAAGAAGATAGTAACATCAACATCTTTGAGATGTTCTTTGGCAATCACCGCCTCTTTGATGGCATACATACAACAAACTGATGAGCAGTAAGCATTTCTGCAGGAGATGTCACGCGAACCGACACACTGCAGGAATGCAATCTTTTTGGGTTCCTTTCCGTTAGAGGGTCTCTGCACATGTCCGGCAAACGGGCCCGAAGCGGACAGAATTCTTTCAAACTGGATACTGCTGACCACATCGGGATACCGGCTATATCCAAAGTCATACTTAAGCTGGGCCACGAATTCTTCGAAGCCCGGCACAACCACAATCGCGCCGACATCAATCTGTTCGGTAGTATCCTGCTGCTGATGACAGATAGCTTCTGCTTTGCAGATGCTTACGCATTGTAAGCACTCAGAACAAATGCTGCAGTGCAGGCACCGTTTTGCTTCCAGAAGGGCTTGTTCCTCAGAGTATCCAAGCTCGACTTCATCGAAGCTTTTAATCCTTTCCTCCGCCGGCAAGGTGGGCATAGATACCTTGGCTGCCCTGGTATGAGCACCTGTAGGTATTGGGGCCAAATCTTTGGCCGAAAGCGCCTGCTTTATGTCATCGCGTCCCTCCCGAAGGTCCTCACCATTTAAGAATCGGTCGATAGAGGTTGCTGCTTTATGTCCTGCCACGATTGCATTAACTGCCACATCGGGTCCTGAGACCACGTCTCCGCCGGCAAAAATCCGCTTAACGTTGGTTGCCTGTGTGTCCTCGTCAACATAAATAAAACCTGCTCGAGTGTCCAGTAAGCCGTCTGCGGCTTTTAACAGTTCCCAATCGACGGCCTGTCCAATGGCAACCACGACCGAGTCGGCGGGCATAATGCGTTCAGAACCCGGCCTGACGACCGGGCTGAAGTTGCCTTGTTTATCAAACACGGACAGGCATTCTCTAAACTCAACGCCGGCTACATGTCCATCCCCACCGACAATGCGCTTGGGCGAAAGTCTGTTGTGGACCTTTACGCCTTCTTCTTTGGCTGCCCGAATTTCTTTAGGTGTGGCCAGCATCTCCTTGGTGGATTCAAGACAAGCCAGATGAACTTCTCTAACCCCTAAACGAACAACTGTACGAGCGACGTCAACAGCGACGTTACCTCCGCCGATGATTATGGCTTTTTCGCCCAGGTCAATGGGCCGGCCAAGACTTGCGGCCCGCAACAGGTCTGTGAAACCACGGACCCCTTTCAACTCCGTGCCGGACACAGGGACCAAACCGGTCTCGGTAACCTGGACAGCTTTGAGGTCCGTCAACACCCCAATGTCAGCTTCCTGACTTACAGCGGGAATTACCACATCGGCTTCGATTATGAAGTTCGAATCCTTGATAGGAACAGGCCGCCTTCGGCCGGAAGCATCCGGTTCCCCAAGCGCCATTCGAATACATTCCAACGCAGCTACCCTCCCGCCTGTACCCAGAATGCGCGTAGGTGAGGCCAGAAATCGAAACTCAACTCCTCTTCTTCGCAGGCCTTTATTTCGTCCTCACTGGCGGGCAACTCCACCCTGCTGCGACGATACAGAACTGTAACTCGCCGAGCGCCGAGACGCAAGGATGTCCGACATGCATCAGCGGCTGCGTTGCCGCCTCCGACGACCACCACAACCTTGTTGGCAATATCAGTCGGTTCTCCCATCTTGGTGCGATGCAGGAACGTAGTGCCGTGAATCACACCTCTAAGGTCCTCGCCCTCAATACCTAATCTACGGCTCTTGTGGGTGCCTATAGCGATAAAGATGGCCTCGAAACCCCGGTCGAACAAATCGTTTAATGTCCGGTCAGGTCCTACCGGCGTGTCCAGTTTGATTTCCACGCCTGCCCGCTTTATAGCTTCAATCTCGTAATCCAGGACCTCTACAGGGAGTCGGTATCGCGGAACACCAACCCGCAACATCCCACCTGGCACATCGAGTTCTTCAAAAACGATGGGCTTATATTCCATATTGGCTAAGTCCCACGCACAGGTCAGGCCCGCCGGGCCGGAGCCAACAATAGCAACTCGTCGTCCGGAGCCCCGTCGTTGAGGAAATTCAGCTTTTCGCCTTGCCTTCATATGCTCGGTCACTTCCAGCGGTTCGCCTCTTCGGGCGGCATCAATTTCACGGTCGGCAAGGAACCGGTGCAAGTCACGAATTGCCAACGCCTCGTCTAGATTGCCCCTGTTGCACGCATCTTGACAGGGGTGCGTGCAGATACGACCGCACGTGGCGGGGAAGGGGTTCCGGGCCCGGTATAACTCCAGCGCTTCATCGAATTTGCTCTGTGACAAAAGGGCAATGAAGCCCTGTACATTCACCCCGGCCGGACAGGCATTTCGACAGGGGGCAATTCGACCCTTATCAATAACAAATGCGTTAGGATACGCTTGCGGGTAAGGACGGAAAATTGCTTTCCTTTCACCAACCTCGGCTTCAAATTCGCTGGCTACAGTTACCGGGCACACTTCAGTGCACTCTCCGCAGCCGGTGCACTTTTCCAGGTCAACGTATCTTGCACGTTTGCGAACCTTTATTTTAAAATTGCCCGCCGAGCCGGAAACCTCCTCCAGGTCGGCCCAGGTAATTGTTTCGATATTCAGGTGTCGGCCACACTCGACAATCTTGGGTGATAAGATGCACATTGAGCAGTCATTTGTCGGGAAGGTCTTATCCAGCCGGGCCATATTGCCGCCAATAGCCGGTGAGCTTTCTAACAAATAAACCTTCTGACCGGTCTCGGCTAAATCAAGCGAGGCCTGAATACCGGCAATACCACCGCCGATTACCAGTACAGCGCCAACTTTTTTACCCTTCTTTTTTGTAGGGGCAATCATTATTACTTACACCTTCTTATTCTACCAGGTCAGCTCAACCTTCTGGTGTCGTAATTTCTTCCACTTTCTTTTTGAGGTCTTTGAATTTTTCCGGGTTGGTTACCAGCACATTTACTAAGTCCCGTCGCAGCTTCTGAGAGAACTCGTCCAGCCGTTCGACTTCCTGCAGCAGCTCAGCATCGACGTATCCTTCTGCTACTGCCATTTCGCGCAACGCTTTCATTACATCCCTGAACTTGACGTTCTGCGGACACTTGGCACTGCAGGAATAACACTGCACACAGCGCCAGATGACCGGAGAGGAGAGCACTTCTTTGCGCATCCCAAGCAACACCTGCCGAATAATCTTGCGCGGGTCGAATTCGTTATCAACATCAGCAACCGGGCAACCGGCTGTGCAGGTACCACAAGCGAAACAGAGCTTAATGTTCTCTCCACCCGGATGGGCGGCCACATCGTATTTGAACTGAGAGTCAAGATTTTTGCTATCAATCGCTTCCACATTAACCTCGCTTTTTCTCGTATATCGAATACGTTCTTACTTTTACGCTCTTTTTACGTTCTTTTCAGCCCTGCCTTTTCGACAATTTCCGAAACCTTTTCTTCCCACTCGATAGCCATTATATGGACACCGGCCACACCTTCTATTTGTCGCAGCCGCTGGATTTGTTCGACGCAAATACTGATTCCTTCGGTCTTTGGGTCCTCGGCCCCCGCCAGGCGCTCTATGTAATAGTCCGGGATACGCACACCGGCGACTCTGTCCCGCATATATCTGGCCATACCGGCAGACTTTAACGGCGTCACGCCCGCTAATATTTTGCACCTTTTGTGAAGCCCCCTGCTACAAACCTGTTCCATCCATTTCTCGAAGCGCTCTGTATCAAAGACACACTGGGTTTGAATAAAGTCCACACCGGCGTTAATCTTCTTGTCCAGACGGATAACACGGAACTCAAACGGGTCTGCAAATGGATTGGCTGCCCCCCCGATAAACATTCGCGGCTCTTTCACCTGGGCTTTCTTTGAGTTTTTGATTTCTTCGCCGCACGCGAAAACCCCTTTGTCACGCATATTTTTAACCATCCCAATCAGCTGCACCGAATCAAGGTCAAAAACGTGTTTCGCTGTGGGGTGATTACCAAAACATTGATGGTCGCCGGTCAGGCAGAGGATATTGCGAATACCAAATAGATACGCCCCGAGAATATCAGACTGCATTGCCAGGCGGTTTCTGTCCCGGCAGGTCATTTGTACAATCGGCTCAAGACCCATATCAAGAATCAGTTTACCGACGGCGATGCTTGATACGCGTACGATTGAGGTTTGATTATCCGTTATGTTTACCGCATCCACCCAGCCGGTAAGCTGCTCGACTTTCTTCTTGATAAGGTCGAGGTCGGCGCTTTTGGGCGGGCCAAGCTCGGCTGTTACCGCAAACTCACCCGCATCCAGCACTTTTTCCAGATTGCTGCCAGATTTGTATTCGTTTCCAACCATTACAATTCCGCTACGTCTTCTCGCGAAAGCCTTCTTGGTCCGCCGTCGTGTGTTCGGCTCCAGTCTCTGGGCTGAGCATTCTCAGCAAGAACATCCAGTTTGCCCAACGTTTTCAGCCGGTCGTAAATCAACTGCCAGCCGCACTCGAGGTTGTCAGGGTCAACTTCACACCTGCCGTCGATAGAGCCGCCGCAGGGGCCATTAAGAAGCGACTTTGAACATCGTGTTACCGGACAGACGCCGCCGAAGATGCCGAGTTTACAATCGCCACAAGCCAGACAGTTCTCTGACCACTGGCCGGCCTCGTCATTAGTACCCATGAACATCGTGTTCAGTGCAGGGTAAACGCACATTTGTGGGAAAATCTTCGCCGCCATCTGGACACCGACTCCGCAGGCCATCGACAGAATTGCATCACAGGATGCCGCCTGCTCCTTTATCTGTTCGAAGAATTCGGCGTCGCATTGCCTTTCGATAGTGTTCTCTATCACCTCAATATTGCCGGACATTCTCAGGATGGAGGCGAGTGTGGCGACTTCGCTTTCACCGCCTGCCAGGCAGACGGTCACACAGGTGCCACAGCCCAGAACGAGAATACGTTTGTGGCCGGCAAGATAACCTGTTATCTCTTCAATTGGCTTCTGTTCGGCAACTATCATTTTTCAACTCCAATACCAGCAGCCCTTTTGGCCGATTCGACCGTATTGTAAAGCAGCATCGTTATCGTCATCGGTCCGACGCCACCGGGAACCGGTGTAATCAAGCTTGCCTTTTCTTTTACCGCTTCGAAATCTACATCGCCGACAAGGCGATAACCCTTCTTTTTTGTTGCATCCTCGACACGGTTGACCCCGACATCAATCACAACCGCCCCTTCTTTTATCATCTCTGCCGTAATCGTATTTGGCCGGCCGGCAGCGGCGATGACAATATCCGCCCGCCTTGTGTGAGAGGCAAGGCCCTTGGTGCGGGTATGACAGACGGTTACGGTGGCATTTCGGTTCGGCTTTTTTTGAATAAGCATATTCGCCAGGGGCTTGCCTACGATATTGCTTCGGCCTACGATTACCACGTTGGCCCCCTCAATGGTTACCCCGCTGCGAATCAGCAGTTGAATAACGCCGTGCGGCGTGCAGGGCAAAAACGCCTTTTCACCTACCACCATCTTGCCCACGTTCATCGGGTGAAATCCATCGACGTCTTTGGCAGGGTCAATTGCCAAAAGGACCTCAGCTTCATTTAGTCCTTTCGGCAAAGGTAGCTGCACTAAAATGCCGTGGATTTTCGGGTCCTTGTTCATCTTCTCGACCAGTGCTATCAACTGTTCCTGCGAGGTATCGACGGCCAGGCGGTTATCATCGGAATAAATCCCTAACTCTTCACAACTGCGCTCTTTCGCCCTGACATAGGACTGTGAGGCGGGGTCTTCACCTACCAGGATAACTCCGAGTCCAGGCACAATACCTTTTTCTTTTAGTTTAGTCACTTCAGCTTTTATTTCTGCCCGCATCTCTGCGGCCACCTGTTTGCCATCTATAATTTGTGCTGTCATTGGTTCTGTGCTCCTTTTACGTACTCGATAAATTTGCCCGGTTCCACCGACGCTAATTGTCCGAATACCACCCGGTTTTTATCGACTCCCACCTTTTCCAGTTTGCTTGTCAGACGCTCAATTCTCTTTGCTGCCCGGGTCGAGCCGGCCAGATATTTGCAGCTCTCCAGATGGCAGCCCAGGACCATCACCTTTTCCGCCCCGCGCTCCAGTGCTTGTAACACTTGGCGGGGCTCAACTTTGCCTGCACAGGGAACGCGAATTAGCCGAACTTTCGATGTGTATTTAGAGCCGTTAATTCCCGCTGCTGTCGCCGCAGGATACGCCGAATTCTCGCAGGCAAAAACCGTTATTTGGGGTTTATCTCCAACCTCCGCCTCTATCTGCTCATCTGTATATCGGGGCAGCTTGATAGCTCCCGCCGGGCACTGGGCCGCACATATCCCACAACGCTGACAAGCCACCGCCGAGACCAGGGCAGCTTGCTTATCAACGTCAATGCCGACCGCACCATGCGGACATATCCGCATGCATGTCAAACACAGGACACATTTATCACTATCGACCACCACCGCGTCATCGAAAACTTCGATTTGCTTGTTCTTGAGCAATTCGTGTATTTCATTTGCGCAGGCAAGGCCATCGGCCTGAGCATCCCTGAATTCGCCATTGTTCCGGGCTGAACCGACGACAAAAATACCTTCTCGATTTGTCTTTGTCGGCAAAAGCCATACGTTGTCTGCCTGCAATGCCCCGTCTGGACCGGCTCGCAGGCCTTCGACCAGGCTTAGAAGCTCACTGTTGCCCCCCTGCCTCTTGCCAGAGGCAAGAAAGGGGGGGGTATCAGCCATAATCACCAGGTCAAAGTCCTCGGATATTTCTGCCCCTATTACCGGCTCTTCCACAGTCACCACATTTTTCGCTCCTTCTTCCGAAATCACCGGTGGCGACTCGTATTTCACAACCACTACCCCAGCCTCTCTCGCCCGCCGGTATAAGCTTTCCAGGCCCGTTGCAGCCACTCTGATGTTTACGCAGTACAATTTGACCTCAACTGCGAAACGCTTTGCCAGCAGCTCCGCCGTCGAGAGCGCTTGAGCCGAGACAACCCGGTCTTGTTCGCCGAGGATGTCCATCACTATAGCGATACGTTTGGGGATGCCTCCGCCATTATGGACAAGTTTTGCCAATTCCGCTCCCAGCGGGGACTGGGTTGCGCCTGCGGCCAAAACAATCGCTCCGGCGGAAACCTTTTGCTCGCTCCCGTTGGAACTGACCGATACAGTGAAGTTGCCAAATTCTCCCTCTACAGATTTCAATGATGCGCCAGTCTCAACGTGGATTCGCTTGTCACTGCCTACCTGCCTGATGAGCTCATCTACTCGACTTTGCACAAGCATTTCGGCTTCGGTGGAATCCGAAGCCATATAGCCGTAAAGTTCAGGCATTGCTGCTGCCAAGCCCCCTAATTTTTCGCTCCTTTCCACCAGGGTTACTCGATGGCCCAGTTCTGAGAGGCCAACTGCTGTTTGCATTGCCGCCACTCCTCCACCGAGAACCAGCACGTCCTGTTTTACCCCGGTTTTCTTCTGTTTCACCGGCTCAGCCAGCCTTACCCGCCGAACGGCAGCGTCGAGAACCTCTATCGCTTTATCCGTTGCTGCTTCTGGTCCGCTTGTAACCCAGCCGCAGTGTTCACGAATATTTACGCACCACAGAAGCCCTTCATTGAGGGTACCATTTCGCATCGCTTCACACAGAGTTTTGTCGAAAATCTCCCGGTCGCAAGCCCCTATTACCATCCGCTTTGCCTGCCCTTTCAAAATGGCTTTTATCAGCTTGTTGCATTCATTTTGCTGGCAGAATTTCGAGCAGAGTTCTACCGTTGCCACCGCAGGCAGTTGGGCCAGATGCTTTTTCAGCTTTTCAAAATCGAGCCGGCTGCGCAGTGTCCCGCCGCAGTCACATAGCACGACACCAACATCTTTCTGGTATTTCGTATCTCGCATCTCGTTTATACTCTTGTGCTTCTGTGCTCCTGTGCACTTATTACCGCGGCACAGACCGCTTCTGCCTGGGCCATACAGGATTCTATATCTTTTGGAGACTCGCATGCCCCGACTGCAAAAATCCCTTCACGTTGCAATGCAGGTAGGCACGAAGCACCCTTGAGGCCAAAGAACCCCTGCTCATCGACCGGCACCAGTAATCTCGATGCCAGTTTTGTTGCATCCGGCGCTGGTCGAATCCCGACCGCCAGAACCACCAGGTCAAACTCTTGTTCACAAACCGGGGAATCCGTCCCCTCTGGAAGAGATTGTCCATCCTCCGAAGCAGAGCTTCTGCGGAGGGCGGGCGGAGCGAACTTGACACGAAGTGTGCCGTCTTGGCCTTGCTTAATCTCGTAAGGCCGGGACCGGACGAAAGTCATATTATCTTTGCACTTGTTGTAAAAGTCGTTAAATCCTTTGCCGAAGTTTTGAATATCCATATAAAAGATGGTAATCTTTGCATCTCCACTCTGGTACTTCATCAGTTGTGCCATCCTTAGGGCATACGCGCAGCACACGGCTGAGCAGTAATCTGTATCCTCCGGCCGACGGTGCACCTCTTCGCTCCTTGAGCCCACACATTGAACAAATGCTATGCGTTTTGGCCGCTGACCATCTGAAGGTCGAGTAATCCTATGGTCGGTGGCGAGCTGCCGTTCAGCTTCGATGCCCGTGATAATATTTGCCGCCTCCGCATATCCGTAGGAGGCATTTTCCGCAGGATTGTAGGGCTCGTAGCCGGTTGCAATCACCACGCTATCGACGTCTATTTTGCTCTGTGAACTCTGCTGTTCCATATTAATTGCCTCGACGGGACAGGCCTGTTCACACGCCGAGCATTCTTTGCCAAAGCTGCGGCGGCATAACGGGAAATCAATCACCGGCACCGCAGACGAGATTGGGACCTTTGGCTTTACTATACACTTTTCAGGACATACATCCACACAAGCCTGGCAACCGATACATTTGTTGCGGTCTATAAAGGTCGGCTGATGTGTTAATGTAGCGGTGTAACGGAAGCCCCCCTTCTTGCCTCTGGCAAGTGGCAGGGGGGTCTCGAGCTTTATTAGCTCTGTTCGTGTATAGATATGAATATCGGGCGAGTTGGCTACGGACCTTAAAAGCTCATTGGCCACGCAGACGTTGCAGCGCAGACAAACATCCGTCGCTTTACAGCCCATCTCGACCACGTGGCCGCCGATTGCGGGTTGTTTCTCGATAAGATGAACTTCCCGACCGGCTCGGCTCAGGCGCTGCGCTACGGTTGCCCCTGTAATGCCCGCCCCTATAACCAAAACACATCTGCGCCGCATTTCATATCTCGTATTTTGTATCTACAATCAATTTCAGAATAGGCCTTGTACTTTCCCTGTGTTCACGTCCACGTCGATCCGGCGGAACGCAGGATTTGAAGCAGTACCCGGCATCAGCTTAATCGCCCCCGCTACGGGTACAATAAAGCCGGCTCCTTTGTAAACAAGAACGTCGCAGATTGGAAGCTCCCAATCAGTGGGTCTGCCCTTTATATCCGGGTCGTGTGACAAACTAAGGTGCGTCTTAACCATACAGGTCCCTAAAGTCTTGCTGACCGGGTCGGCTTCCATCGCCTTGGCTTTTTCCAGCGCCTCGTCAGTGTAGGTTACGCCGCTGGCTCCGTAAACTTCCCGGGCAATCAGCTCAACGCGTTTTCTAAGGGGCGTATCCAAATCGTACAGGAACTTAAAGTGGTTCGTTTCGCTGCAGGCCTCAATCACTGCTTCTGCCAGTTCGATTGCGCCGTCACCGCCGTTTAGCCAGTGGTCCGAGACCGCCGCAAGAGCTCCGTTCTGGTCGGCGGTTTTGCGCACAAGCTCTATTTCGGCCTTGGTGTCGGTATGGAAGCTGTTTACGCAGACCACCGGGCGAACGCCGCTTTTCTTGACGGTTTCGATATGGGCGACAAGGTTCTCGCAGCCCTTCTCCACTAATTCGAGATTTTCCTGGATGTATTCTTCGCTCAGTGGCACCCCTGGCTTTACTACCGGTCCGCCGCCGTGCATTTTCAAAGCGCGAACAGTGGCAACAATAACCACCGCGTTGGGCACTAACCCGGACATACGGCACTTTATATTCCAGAATTTCTCAAAACCGATATCGGCCCCGAATCCGCTTTCAGTAATGTGGTATTCACCTAATTTCGTGCCGAGCATATCGGCGATGATAGAGCTTTGGCCGACTGCGATATTCGCAAAGGGGCCGGCGTGCACAAATACGGGCTGGCCTTCGACGGTTTGCAGCAAATTCGGATTGATGGCATCGACCATCCACGCGGTCATAGCGCCATCGACTTCAAGGTCGGCGGTGGTAACCTCATTGCCTTTTTTATCGTAGGCCACAACGATTTTGGCCATCCGCTCTCGCAGGTCTTTTAAGTCCTTGGCAACTGCCAATATTGCCATTATCTCGCTGGAGACGGTAATTTGAAAGCCCGAGTCCATCTCGTAGCCGTCCATTTTTCCGCCCTGGCCAATCCTGATGTTGCGCATCGCCTGGGCACAAAAATCCATCGCCCATTTCATTTGAACACTTTCCGGGTCAATATCTATCCGCTTCAGGTGGCTTTTAGCTAACCGGGCGTCATCGTAGTTTCTTTCGTGCTGCATACGGGAAGTCAGCGCAACCATAGCGAGATTGTGCGCATTTGTGATGCAGTCGATATCACCCGTAAGCCGGATGGAAAAAGGTGTCAGGGGAATACACTGTGCCAGGCCTCCGCCGGCGGCGGAACCCTTGATATTGAAGGTAGGCCCGCCGCTGGGCTGCCGTATTGCCCCGACTACACGTTTGCCTAATTTGCCCAGGCCTTCAATCAGCCCGATGGCAGTCGTTGTTTTCCCCTCACCCAACGGCGTCGGGGTAATGGCGGTAACATCAATATACTTTGCCGTCGGGGCATCTTTCAAGCGGGCAAGGGCTCTTTGGTAATCGACTTTGGCCAACTTCCTGCCCATAGGAATCAGTTCATCCTCCTGCAGGCCCATCTCATCGGCCAGCTGGCCCACGGGTTTCATAGTTTCCTCGGCAGCTTCTGCAACCTGCCAGTCCTTCATTTTTGTTGGGTCAAGTTTCATAGGTCCTTCCCTTGCATATCATACTTTATGTTTGTTTTTCGCACACCGCTTCACCCAGTCCGTCGAACGGGCGAGGTTCACAACCTGCCTCTACGTTGGCAATGGTCTTTGCACGAACCCAATTATCCTCGAAAACTGTTGAAACAGGTATAAGCCGAGAGGCATTTTTTTGCACTATTTTGCTATTTAGGCCGATGGCAACCTCAATCACGCAATTTGGTCGCTCTGTTTTAAAGACTTGGCCTCGCAGCCCTAAGCAAACAAAACGAAACTCCTGTCAGGCAAAACGCCAAGCTTACTGAGCAGGTAGGATATGTTACTGGCCGGTGTTTGTCAAAATGAAATGCTATAAATTTGCTTTTTCACACTGTTATTTCACCCAAAACTACTCTTGCGTTCGGAATGTTTAACTTGATAATTCCCTGTGGCTTACCGCAGGGTAAAAATACAAATATTTCCTTATTGAAGTTTTATATACCCTGCAGCTTGCTTCAGGGGGGTTCATTCTGGTAAAATAGACACTTGGTCAAGTAAGAAAACTCGAATATCTAATTTCTAAATTCGAAACAAATTCGAAATTCAAATGTTCAAATTCTCAAAACATTTTTAGACAGGATAAACAAGATAATCCTGTAAATCTTGTCAAGTTTTGGTCATTTGGATTTTGGTAATTTGGATTTGTTTAGGATTTAGATATTAGGATTTATCCAGCTTATGCGACAAATAAAGAATCAGAATTTAGCGCAACTATTGATGCAGTTTCGATTTACGCCCCAAAAGAAGCGGCAAAAACAGCTTGATGCCGCCGAAAAGCTCCTTGGGCTTATCGACAAGGAGAGGGAATATCCTTTCGAATTCGTCTGTTTTCGTATTACGGGTTTTTACCCTAAGGTGGCGCCGGAGAGACAGCTTATAAAGGGCGATGAACTTGCAGACGACCTGCGAATTTTCGTCTCCAAGCTAAGCGGCCAACTTGCCCGCCCTGTTGCTGAGCAAAATCAAAAAGTTTATACCATTGAGGAGCTTGCAGCAGCTTTTGAGGTCTCGACAAAAACAATTGGTCGCTGGAGAAAGCGGGGGCTGCTTGCACGAAAATTTATCTTCGATGACGGCAAAAAACGTTTTGGCTTTTTGCAATCGGCCGTTGATAAATTCTTAGAGGTAAATCCGGACCTCGTCGCCAATGCCAAGAGCTTTGGGCGACTGGCGAGCAAGCAAAAACAGATGATTACAAGACAGGCCTCTGCTCTTGCGGCCAGAACGACGATGAGCCGGCACAAAATCATAAAGCAAATTGCAGATAAAATCGGCAAGGCACACGAAACCGTCAGGTACACAATCCTGAACTACGAAAAGGCCAATCCCGATAAGCTTATTTTTCACAAACCACCCGGCGTAATCAGCCCGGCCAGGGCGGCTGAACTCTATAAGCTGTTCAAACAGGGCTCCAGCGTCAAAGAGCTGATGAAACGCTTCAATCGAAATAAAAGTTCGATATACCGGATTATAAACACCCGAAGGGCCAGGGCGCTTTTAGGCAGGAAAATTGAATTTGTCGCCAGCGACGAGTTTCTTGAAGAAGCCGCCGAAGAGAAGATTCTCGGAAAACCAATCACCAGCCCGACGCAAACTTCCGGCACAAGTACTGAGCCGTTCGAATTGGTAGGCGAGTTTCTGCTGCCTAAGTATTTGCAGACATTAAAAGATACGCCTATGCTCAGCAGGGACCGCGAGGTCGAGTTGTTCCGCAGATATAACTATCTAAAGTATCTGGCTTGTATAAACAGAGCAGGCATAAAACCTGCTTGCGTCTCGAGCACTCGGCTGAGGAAAATAGAAAGCTACTTGGCTGAAGCCGAGACAATCAAAAAAATGATAATCGAGGCAAATCTGCGACTTGTCGTCAGCATCGCAATTAAACATACCGCCAGCGGGGCAAATTTCCTGGATTTGGTCAGCAGGGGAAATTTCTCGTTGGTAAATGCGGTCGAGCAGTTCGATTATACGAGGGGCCATCGATTCAGCACCCGTGTTTCCTGGGATATAGCAAAAGATTACACCCACAAAGGACCCAGCAGGGCTGCGCAACTGGATAAGGCGACAGCGGCCCATCTGGCAAATATACAGAGCGATTTGAGAGCTATAACAGCCACAGATGTTGCCGCTATCGAACGAGAACATCGAAGCTTGGCACAGGTTATCAAAGACAATCTGAACGAACGGGAGCAGTATATAATCTTGAATCGTTTTGGCCCGATTGGCTCACCAATAAAAAAGAAGACGAAAACTCTAAAGCAAATCGGCCAGGACCTCGGCTTGAGCAAGGAAAGAGTCCGCCAAATCGAGCTGCTCGCCCTGCAAAAATTAAGACAGTCACTGAGTATCAAGGAGTTCGAACTGCTGACCGGCTGATTTCCAGAGGTAAAATTGGGTTTGATCCGGCTTCGCCAGAGGCTACGCCGCGACAAGTTGGGTTTGTATTTCGTATCGCGTGAATCGTATCGCGTATTGCGTATCGCGTATTGCGTATCGCGTATCGCGTATCGCGCTGGGGGAATTGGGTTTGATTGGGTTTGTATTCACACAGTTTGAAATTGGCAATATTTTCATAATCCTTTGTTATAACAGAAATTACGTTCATTTGATTATCCAGCAAATTGGGTTTGTTTTGCATATATTCGTATCTCGTATCTCGTGAATCGTATTTCGTGAAGCGTATCTCGTGAAGCGTATCTCGTATAACGTATGGCGTACTGCGTATAGCGTAGAGGGAAATAGCGTATAGCGTATAGCGGATAGCAGATAGGGTATAGAAGACACATAAAGCACCATTAATTAAGGAATAAATTTGGCTTGGGCGGCATCTCTTGTGCCTCAAAGTCGACAAAAGTATGTCTGCTCGTCTATAAAATGTTCTTGCCGGTTTAATTTGCGGTTCGCCTAACGTTAAAGGCCGGTTATCTGGGAGACCAGAAGGCAAAACGAAGAACAATAGCAACGGCCTAAACTAACAACTACGAGCTAAAAGCCGACGGCTCACCCTGGGGCAAGTAATCAATTACTTTTGGGGTATCAGTTTAATCTCAAAGAGCTTGGGCCACAATTTGCCGGTCACGAACAATCGGTCATTTTCCGCATCGTAGGCAATGCCGTTAAGTTCGCCAAATGGCTGACCACGGTCCTGCTGACTTAAAAGTCCCCCTAACTCTATCCATCCGGCCACCTGGCCTGTCTGAGGAGCAATTTTAGCAATGCGGTCTGTTCTCCAGATATTGGCATAGATTGCCCCTTGAACATATTCCAACTCATTGATTCCGGCGACAGGGCCATCGTTGTCATTCACCTGGACCCGGCCGACCTCCTCGAAGGTTTCAGGGTCCAGAAAATACAGTGTCGATGTGCCGTCGCTCATAATCAAACGCTTTCCATCGTGCGTAATGCCCCAACCCTCTGTCGGATAGCTGAATTTTCGCAGCAGCTCGAAGCTATGCTTATCATAGACAAAAGCAATGTTGGCTCGCCAGGTCAACTGAATGATTTTATTGCCGTGAATAGTCACGCCCTCACCGAAGATTTGGTTTTCCAGCTTGCGGATTTTTAAGATTTGCCCGCTTTCCAGATGCACCTTGCGCAGGGTAGAACGTCCACGAAGTCCGGTCCCTTCGTATAAAACACCATCTTCAAAAACCAGACCCTGTGTGAAAGCGCCTCGGTCATGGGGATACGTGTTGACGACCTGGTACGTATAGAGCTCAACATCAGCGGGAGTTTTGGAATCTGAGCAGGAGCAAACAAATAATACCCCGGAAAATGCGAAAAGTCCCAGCCCGAATATGCCAAAAAAACGGTTCATAGAAATAATTTGACTGTTTGGATAATCGAATTCAACTTGCACGGGCAGGATAAACCC
>Ga0114919_10000501_pt1 | contig 30405 bp, 34 predicted proteins | sample BlataG_FD_88682 | JGI IMG/M metagenome (GOLD analysis project Ga0114919, IMG submission 88682) | Deep subsurface microbial communities from Black Sea to uncover new lineages of life (NeLLi) - Black_00105 metaG | ecosystem: Environmental > Aquatic > Marine > Oceanic > Sediment | place: Atlantic... | reverse complement strand
TCCTCCAATTGGCCGGCCACCTACCTGCGCCAGCTAATTCTGTCCCCGATGCAATTGAAACCGAATATCGCTTGCGACAATTAAGCCATCCCGTCAGAGAGCGATACATGCCCATCATCCGCTCTGCGCTTGAATCGGCGGAGGCGGAGGAAATGAAAAAGGAGAAGGAAGCATGAAAAAGCTTTTTGTGATACCACGTGCAACGAATGCCTTTAACAATGGACTTCTTGCCATCCTAGAAGCTCAACCCAAAATCCAATAAGAAGCGAGAAGGAGATACGAGGAGGGACTATAACAATGCAATGGTTCAAGAACCAATCCAAAAAGCGCAAGGTGATCATCATAGCAGTTACCCCCCTTCTGTTCGTTTGCCTCTGTGCTGGCCTGGCCCAGATGATTAGCCCGTCCCCGGAACCAACCCCAACGCCCATGGCCACGGTGATGCCGATACCACCCACTGATACACTGGCGCCACCAACTGAGATGCCATCGCCCACTACCGCCCCAATCCAACCTGCTGACACACCCATGCCCACCCATACGCCGATACCGCCAACAGCGACGCCAATCCCGCCAACGCCCACATCCGTGCCTATTGGCCTAAATCGCCTCAATCCTGTCCCGATAGGCCAATCAATCGTTGCCGATAATGACATCGAATTGACCATTTTGGAACTTGCACGCAATGCCTGGCCGAAGATTCACAAAGCCAATATGTTCAACGAAGAACCTGGCGAGGGCATGGAATATGTCATTGCAGTGATAAAAGTGGGTTACCTAGGAAATCCTGATGCAACCAAAAAAGTTTCCAGTTGGGATTTCCGAATAGTGGGTGACCAAGGGGTTATCTATAAATCCGCCCCGGTTGTTCTGGATGATAAGTTAGACGCCGAACTTTTTGGTGGGGGCACGATCGAGGGGGAATTGGCTTTTGAGGTGGCTTCAGATGAAAGGGGTCTCATTCTTATCTATGATTCCGGCCTCGACACTGGGGCTCATTATCTTTCTCTGGAGCAATGAAACGCGGCTGGCAATTCTTGTAACCGCCATCAAAATACTATTGGGGTGATGAGGGCCTGGGAGTTCGAAAAGGGCGGTCTTGAAGTAGGCCGCCTTTTTCGGTGGAGGTAGAGAGTGAGAGCAATTGTCTGGAGCGCAGTCAGTAGCAAGCCACAACTGCGCGGTGATAGTTTGGAACAACAGGAAGCAGATGGCCGCGCCATTGCCGAGCGGTTTGGATGGCAGGTGGTGGAGGCGCTCACTGTGTTTGGGCAATCAAGAAGCTACATCTTCTATACGGAGGCCGAGGTCGAGGTGGAGGTTTATCGCCGTTTTCGTGAATTGTGCGATAAACGGGCTGCCGACGTGCTCATTTGCAGGGGGAGAGATAGGTTGGGCCGAAGCGATGCACTCATTTCGCAGGTCGAGGCATTGGCGCGCCAGGCGGGGATGCAGGTCTACTCGATGGCCATGCCGAGTTATATTGTCGAGCCTGGTCAGGCGGGGCTAGATCGGGGCGCACTATATTCTGGGGCAATCGAGCGAGCCACAGCGCAGGCAGAGCTTATTGAGCTCAAGCGTCGCTATTCCGACGGCACCCGCGCCCGCGTCCGCCGCGGCCTGCACCCGAACAACAGAGAGCCTTTCGGCTACAGGCGCGTCGACAAAGATGCGCCCATGGCCAAGGTTCCGCGCGAGATTGCGGTCCTCAGAGAGATGTACAAGCTCTACGTGAAAGGTCTGGGCTATCAGCGAATCACCGCCCGTCTCAACAGCGATGACCGGTGGAAGCCTCGCCGCCGGCCTGTCTGGGTCGCGTCCACCGTCGCTCGCGTGCTGCACAATCCGTTTTACGCTGGCTTCGTGACCTGGCGTGACGTGGTGGCGGTGGGTCAACACGAGCCTGTCTTTATGCCGGAAGAATGGTCGGCGCTTCAGGCCGAAAAGCGGCGGCGGGCCAGGACGCGGGGCAAGTCGGCCTACCCGTACACCGGATTGGTGCGCTGTCGGGTGTGCGGCGGTGGGATGACCGTGCAATCCTTGCGGAAACACCCTCCACACGACGATGAATACTACGTGTATTACCGCTGTTCTCGTGGCGTGCGGGCGCGGGTCACGCGCAGCGGAGAACCTCACTACACCTGCGTTCCGCTGGCGGCAATCCGCGAAGCAGTGCTGAACGAGGCTCACAGGCTCTCGAACCCACAGGAGTTGGAGAAGGCCTGTCAGGACCAGGCTGCCGAGGAACGGATAGCCCTGCGGCGAGCGAGGGTGGGGCTAGAGGCTGCGCTGGACGACCTGGCGGCGGAAGTCCATCGGCTGCTGGACGCGCACACCAGGTGGGGATACATCCAGGCGGACGTGTTCGACGAGGCGATGTCCAAGGCGGCGAGGCGGCAGAAAGAGGGTGAGGAGGCGCTGGCAGTGGTCATAGCTCGGCAAGAGGAACTGCCAAACCGAGAGGAGAGGGCCAGGCGGCTGATGGACTACGCCACTGATGTAGAACGGTGGCTAGATGCTGAGGACGCTGAAGAGGCCAATGCCTGGCTGGCTCAGCGGGTACGGGCGGTGTGGTGCGAGGGGCGGGGAGTGGTGACGATAGAATTGGTTTAGTTTTGAGAGCGGTGGGTCTGGAAGTTGTAGTCTCGGGACTAGTATTTGACATTAGTGGCATAATTTAGTATAATAGGAATAAGAGGGCGTGGGAACCCTGTGGGGGACCCACGCCTTTTTTCATAGATCGCGCCCGGACTCCCACGCCCTGCCTGGCGCATCACTTGACTGGCGCGGGGACTTGTTTCTATAACCTGGCGATTGAGGAAACTTCTCCTCCCCCCCGCTCTGCTTTCAAAAAAGGGGTAGCATGGTGAATGTGATACGATGGATTTTAACGTTGTACCCTGTAGCAAGGTTCTTGCATTTCTTCAGCGTTGGCCCTCGGCCTGTTGAGTACTACATCCTCGGTGCGGACGACGATCTCTGTGTGAATCCCAACTCCAACTGGAAAATGACGCACAAACAGCGGCTTTCGGCTTGTGACAATCGTCCTGGCCTGAAGAAGATTTACGTCACTGTCTTAAACAACAAGGGCGAGCCCCTGAGTGGGATCAAGGTACGCTTCGATGTCGAGCCCTCCCAAGGCGTGGCTTACGATCACCCGCACGTCTGGGGGGTGACCGACGAGAACGGGTACCTGGAGTGGAACCACTTCGGTGTGCCCACTTGCTATATACTCTGGATGGAGGATGACGAGGTTCCGCTGGTCGAGAATATCCGTACTGATTTGCCATATGAATACTGCAATCCAGCCCCCTGGCCGCCGCAGGGATGGTATGGCGGCTGGCGGCCGGTGAATCGGCCTGGTATCTACTCGTACCGCTTTCTCGTAGAGAGGAAGGGCGATGTCGAGGCTTGAGAAGGTCGCCCTGCACATCCTCCTGGCCGTCCTCTGCCTGGCGATTCTGGTGTTGGCACTGGCGCTGATCTGGCCTGCTCCGGTGATGGCTGACGACGGCATCGTGTCGTTGTACTGGTATGGAGCTGACAGTGATTGCCATCTGGGTAGGGAGACAGCGTTTGCGTCATGGTGGGAACCGCCGAGCATACCGTTGCTGGTGCGGGACGACTGGCACGGTGTGGCCCTAAACGGCTTGGCGCCGGGTGCGTGGGTTCGGATCACTGTAGTTGGGGTGCCTGAATGGGGACGAGGCTGGCTGGACGAGAAGCTGATAGGCAATTTTACCCTGGCCGTGGTGGCCGACCGGCCTGGAGGAGAATACGGCGATGCTTGGCCCGCGACTTTCTCAGCACTGACCAATGGGCGACTCTGGATTGGAAAGCTGCAAGTGAAGATTGAGATTGTAGAGCAGTGATCATGGGGGCGGGAATGCAACTAGCGGCGGAAAGGTGAAAGCCCAACAAGACAGCTTGGCAGCCGCGGCCCCCACCTTGTCCTCCTTGTCCTCTACTCATAGTAAAGGATCCGAAAAGGGCGGCCGCTGAACCGTAATCGGCGGCAAACAAAAAATACTGAGGAGGTCTAAAATGCGTAAACGAATATGTGTGATTATGTTGATTCTACTGCTCGTATTGGTCTTGGCTGTGCCTGTGGCCGCTGCCAATAGTGGCGATGGGGGGGGGATCACCGGCGAGGCGCTGGCCCTGCTCATTGCGGGCCTGGTTGCACCCTACCTGACGCAGTGGCTCAAGAAGCTGTTCGGCAGCCTGGAGGCTCGACCTGCCCTGTGGTTGGCGTTCGGGGTGTCTGCGGTAGTTGCGGTCATCGCACTGCTGGTAACGGGAGAGTTGGGCTGGACACTACCACCGGGCGAACCTATTCAGGCTGTCGTGTGGTTCTTGGAACATACGGGCATCGTCTTTGCACTGGCAACGTTAGTATATCACCAGTTTATCCGTACTGAGTAGACCACATCCTCCTGCGCCGTTGGTGCGGCGGCGCAGGGACTTTTCATAGGTGCAGGCGGCCTGACATAACCGCCTGTGCTAACACTTTCTCCTTTCTCGTATCGTTCGGGCTTCACTCCTTTCACCGGACGATACGGGAAAGGGGATATAAAAAGGGGCGATTGTGGCAAATAATAGCGTCGATCCTGCTACCTCGCAATGGAGAGAGATGTTCAGCGAGAGGTGCAAGATTGAGTGGGAACACAACCGCCAATTGCTAGAGGAGATCCGGCAGTTGGTGCGGGCACAGAACGCTAGTGTGGCTGAGAATGTGAAAGCAATCCAGGGTAACGCGTTGGAGATTGCGCGACTGAAGACCTGGGTAGCGCTGATCGGCGGCGGCGTTGGCTTGATTGGCATCGCGGCCGCGCTTTTGCAGGCGATGTGAGGTGACGAATAACCCTCACGATGTACTTGTTAAGGATAACAACAAGCCTCAGCATTTGAGGCTGAGGCTTGTTGTGGTAGCTATTTAGTTGGATTTGGATGTTGATGTTTATTCTAGTGGCTCATAGGCACGCACGATGACCTTGCCGTCTTTGAGCTCAATGTTGATGGCAGATTAGTAAGCGTCATTTGCTCTTGCTCCTGCTCCTACTAAGGCATCAGCGATGATTCCGAATACCTCGGCGGTCTCGGCCTTGTCTAAATTCGCTGAGGTTGTCCACTCCTCCGCCAGTCTACGAAGCTGGCGGATGGCCTGCCGTCGCTCGTCGTCGGCCAGGAGCAGGGTGGCAATCTCGCCGTTGGCGATGGCGACCAGCAGCTCGGCGGGGTTGCCCTGGCCTGCCGTGGGGCCTCGTTGGGCGATGTAGCCATGCGAGGCGGCGATCTCGGCCAGGCGGGCGCGGAGCTGGCGGGATTGGGCAGCGGTCATGTTCTTGAAGTAGAGTGCGATTTGGGCGGTAGTCATGCTGGCCTCATCTCTTTGAGGGCCTGCCATTCCTCCGCAGCGGCCTTTGCTTCCTCGGCCTCTTCCTCCCACCTGGCCAGCCACTCCTCCGCGTCAACGATGACGTAGTTGACAAACTCGTCAGGCGTGCCGATTATCCAGTCGTAGTTGTCCCGGAAGTCACCGCCTGTGCGGAAGGCGATGATGCCCTCATCTATGACCACGAAGTCAACACCTTCGGTCCAGGTTCCAGAGCCGGCGCGATTGAAGTACTCACAGGTGGGGATGTAGCCACGCTGTACCGACCAGCGTTCGGGGTCTATATCAGCATAACCCACCTGCATTTCAGACTTCAGTGTTTTGATTAAGACTTTCTGATTTTCGATCTCTGTTCCTGTAATCATTTTTCTCCTTTCAAATTTGATGTAAGCGGCTTAACCGCTCCCGCCTGCTCATCGTTGCCGATGGGCAGAGCGGCAGAGGTCAAACTATCATCTTCGGAGTGGCAGGTCTGCTTCGCGGTAGAAACCAGAGATTCCCTGGTTCCTGGCTTGGACGAATGGCACGAGTTCATATTCTCTGCAAATCTGATCATATAGCTCATGCTCCATAGCTTGGATTTCGTCATAGAGCTCGCCTGCTGAAACCCAATCATACATGTATTCATCGAATTCGGGATGAGATGGATCCATGTTCTGGAGCTCTCTTGCTCGCGCCATGAGCTTTTCGTAGTCAGCGTATGCAGCTTTGAGATGGTCAATGTGATTTGCATACTCTTCTACTAGATCGTGATACTTAGCCATTTTTGTTTCTCCTTTCTATTCTCTAGAGTTACCTATATTATACTATATTCTCTAGAGTTTGTCAAGCAATACTGCGTATAATGTCGGAAATTGGTCGGTTTTGGTGAGCTTTTTGGCTGCTGGAATTGGGTTGAGAAGTGGTTGACATTGGATTGAGCCTCGCCTGGTGGTGTAGGGAACGGGTGATAATTTTCATAATTCTAGGGTAGTCGGGATATGGCAAAGAGTGAGAAGTTCACGTGCAAACAAGTCATTGAGGCGATCAAGGATAGTCACGGTTTGAAAGCGGCCATCGCCCGCCGCCTGGGTTGCCATGTGACCACCATCAACAACTACATCGAGCGCCATCCCTCTGTAGCTCGGGCTTACCAGAATGAGCGGGAGGCGATAGTCGACCTGGGCGAATCGGTAATCATACAGGCTTTGAAAGATAGCGACGCGGTGACGGCTCGTTGGGTTTGCGCGACGTTGGGGAAGGATCGGGGCTACTCTGAGGAGAAGCGAATAGTCGGTGGTGGCAAGCAGGGCGAACACCTCGTCATGGTGATTGAGGGCCTCGATGAAAGTCGCTTATAAATATGTGCCCTATGGCGCAATTAAAACACTCTTTTACAGTAAGGTAGATGAGGTAGTCATTTCGGGGCCATCGGGGACAGGCAAGACGCGAGGCTGTCTGCAAAAGCTACTTTACTATACTGACAAGTATCCTGGAATGCGCGGCGCGATTGTCCGCAAAACCCGCGCTAGCATGACCCAATCGGTCAAGGTGACTTGGGAGAAGAAAGTCCTCTTTGAGTTTCTGCAAAACGGGCAATTCATCTGGCGCACCGGAGAGCAAGAGTACCGCCACCCGAAAGGTTCAGTCATCGTCCTGGGTGGCCTGGATAAGGTCAGCAAGATTTTGTCCACAGAGTTTGATCTGATCTTTGTCAATCAGGCGGAGGAGGTTACTGAGAACGACTGGGAATTCCTGACTTCTCGCCTGCGCCACGGGGCGATGCCCTACCAGCAAATCATGGGGGACTGCAACCCGGACCAGCCTCGGCATTGGCTGAAACAGAGGGCTGATCAGGGCCGGCTAGAAATGCTGGAGAGCCGCCACGAGGACAATCCTGAATTGTGGGATGGTCAGGATTGGACACCGAAGGGGAAGGCCTACATCGCCAGGCTGGATGCGCTGACGGGGGTGCGCTATCAACGTCTCCGCCTGGGCAGGTGGGCGGCGGCCGAGGGGCTGGTCTACGATGGGTGGGATAGGGCCATCCATCTGATTGATCCCTTCGACATCCCCGACGATTGGCGGCGGATTCGGGTGATCGATTTCGGATTTACTAACCCCCTGGCTTGTCTCTGGTTTGCTGTGGATGGCGATGGGCGGATGTACCGCTATCGTGAGATTTACATGACGCAGCGGACGGTGCGGGTGCACGCCCAACAGATCAATGCCCTTTCGGAAGGCGAGTACATCGAAGCCACGGTCTGCGATCACGATGCCGAGGACCGGGCCACGCTGGAGGAGAATGGGATCCCGACTATCGGGGCGCAGAAAGCGATCTCCCCAGGTATCCAGGCCGTCCAGGAACGATTGAAGGTACAACAGGATGGTAAACCCCGCCTGTTCTTGTTCAGGGACGCTCTGGTAAAGCGCGACCAGGCCCTGGTGGAGGCTAAGAAGCCGACGTGCACTGAGGAGGAGATTGATTCCTATGTCTGGCCGAAGGGCGTAGACGGCAAAGCGATCAAGGAGCAGCCAGTGAAGCTGGACGATCACGGGATGGATGCAACCAGGTATGGGGTGATGTATGTGGATAAACCGATCGTCCACTTCGCCGATGTTCCCCAGGCGCCGACCGAGCGCAGTAAGTGGAGAATTGACTGATGACTGCTAAAGTCAGCCAGAAGTTTAAGATAGAGGAAGAGATTGGCCGCACTGGATTGGCGCAGTGGTATGGCATGGTCGAGGAGCGGTTCGTCAAGGATCTCTACGGTAAGGATGGCATCACTAAGTTTGATGAGATGCGCCGGCGGGACCCGACGATTCGCTCGCTGCTCTACGCCACCAAGCTGATGGCGCGGACCAGTCAGTGGAAGGCGGTGGCGGCTTCTGATAAGCCTGGGCCAGATCAGGAGGCAGCTGAGTTCCTGCAGTCGTGCCTGGAGGATATGAGCCACACGGTGATAGACGCCATTGACGACGCGCTTTCGATGCTGCCCTTCGGCTGGTTCTGGCAGGAGATCTGCTATAAGCGGCGGTTGGGGGCGACAGGTAAGCACGCGAGCCAGTTCGACGATGGGAAGATCGGCTGGCGAAAGTGGGCGCCGCGCAAGCAATCTTCCTGGCAGAAGTGGGAGTTCGACGAGGCGGGGGGGCTGGCTGGGATGTGGCAGTGGCCACAGCCGCAGCGCGGCGGCGAGCACATCTTTCTCCCTATCGAAAAGTCACTCCATTACGTCACCGAGTCGGACTGCGGAAACCCCGAAGGGATCAGCCTGAACGAAAGCATCTACGAGACCTGGTACTTCCTCAAGAATCTGCTGCCCCTGCTGGGCATTGGCTTTGAGCGGAGCTTCGTGGGCTTGCCCTATTTTAAGTGGCGGGAAGGGGTGAAGCCCGATCCTGAGGACAGGGCGGCTGTGGAAGCCATGGGCAAGGGGCTGAGGATGGGCGAGAAGGCATTTGCCTCCATCCCTTCCAGCATCGAGGAGTTCGATCTCAAGAGCGTGGCCAACCCCGTGGCCGGAGACATCCTGGCCACTATCAAGTACATGCGGGCGCTCATTCTCCAGACGGCCCTGGCGGATTACATCAACCTGGGCGTTAGCGAGACGGGGAGCTGGGCATTGGGACGCGACAAGTCGCAATTGTTCCTGATGGCCACCAATGGCTGGCTGGATAAGATCGCGGCGGTGTTGAATCGGTTCGCCGTGCCTAGGCTGTTTGGGTACAACGAATTTGCGAGCATCACAGCCTACCCCCAGATCGATCATACGATGATCGAGAAGCCCGACCTGGAGGAGCTGGGGCAGTTCATCGAGCGCATCGGTCCCTACATCCCACTGGCTGACGAGGACATGATCTGGTTACGCCATCGGGCGGGGATGCCAGAGATCGCGCAGCCATCAGAGGCTCCTGGACCCGAGACAGGAGAGGAAGAGGAGGCCGAAGCATCGGGATTGGGGCGGGCTCTGGCCGAGTTCGCCGAGGCGCCAGAGAGCGGGACGTTGGAGGCCATCGCGGGGCAGGCGCTATCTGAGCGGCGGGGGGTGTTGCAAGAGGCCCTGGCCGCGAAGCAGGCGGATCCTGGAGATGCGTTTTGGACAGCGGAGGAGAAGGCGCTGACGCAGGCCATGCTGCCGGGGATCGAGCAGATGGCCCTGGAGGGAGCGCGGGCGGCGGCGGCCGAGATGGAGGTCCTGGGGATCGTGGTGGACTGGACGCTGGTGAATACGGCGGCCAGCGAATGGGCCAGGACGTACACCTTTAGCCTGGTGAAGGGGATCACCGAGACCAGCAAGACGGCATTGCAGACGCAACTGTCCAACTGGATCGAGGCGGGCGAGCCGTTACCTGAGCTGTTCAAGCGGTTGGACCCGGTCTATGGGCCAGTGCGGGCCGAGATGATCGGGGTCACCGAAGCGACCAGGGCTTACGCGGAGGGGAATACCCTGGTATGGGAGAAATCGGAGGTGATCGAGGCGCGGCAATGGCAGACGGCGGCGGACGAATTGGTCTGTCCGATCTGTGCCCCCTTGCAGGGCCAGGTGGCGAAGTTAGGCGAGCCGTTTCCTGGCGGGATCATGAATCCGCCCGCGCACGTACGCTGCCGCTGCTGGGTGACTCCGGTGATCATCAAGGCGAAGAAGTGATGGCCGATACCGTAACCGTCGAGATTGAGGGGTTGGATGAGCTGATCGGGCGGCTGGGCAAGGCGCCCACCCTCGTCCGCAAACTGGCGGGGGACGCGATGGAAAAGAGCGTGGCGGTGGTCCATCGTAAGCTAGCCACCTATCCATCCCCTCCCCCAGCTTCGACCTACAGGCGGACGGGCACACTGGGCCGTTCAATCACCACCAAAGTAGAGCGGAGCAAGTTCACGGGGGAAGTGGGCACGAATCTGCGCTATGCTCCTTACGTGATCGGTGCGGAGCAGGCGGCGATGCACCGGGGTAGGTGGCAGACGGTGACGAGTGTGGCGGAGGAGTTAAAGCCGCAGATCGAGGGTTTTTTCAGAGAGGCCAACGAGGAGTTGGCGAGGGAGCTAGCAGGATGAGTGATTGGAAAAGAGAAGCCTATAGAGATTTATTTCAGAGCACATGGGAATTAGCTACAGCACTTGATTGTTTGATATATGGGATTGGTTATGTTTTTCTTAAGCCAATTCAAAAGATTGTAGATTGGATAACGGGATGATCATTCGCTGTCAGCTTTGCAGCACGCCCATCTTTGAGTTGCGGAAAGTGGGTGAGGATGCTATAATAATCCTGAAGGCCAGGCATCACAGTGAGGAGCACATCTCGCTGGTCAACATAAGAGAACTTCTTGAAAGGTTGGAGAAAGGAGAGTCACTAGATGACCCAGGAGATAGTTAACAGTGAGGAATTTCAAGAGCTTATAATGCAAGTGTCAGAGGTGATCAATGCCTTGGCTGAAGCCATCCGTGGTTTTGCCCAGATTGTGGACGAAGAGCTTCGCCCTGTAATATGGATGGTAATAGAATGCCTCCGCCGTTGTGGATTTTACACGCAATTTTACTATCGGTTGATACGCCATAAGCGGTTGGCCTGGTGGATAGCCTGGCATGTACCCTCCTGGCTGACATGGAAGTTGCCATTAGATTGGGTAGCATGGAGTATCTAAGCGATTAGTGACATAACCGAATAACAGAGCTGCCAGACAGCCCCTTTCGAGCGACGTTGATCGCCCCGGAAGGGGCTTTTTTATTTCCCGTTTAAGGAGGTGTCATGCCATATCCAAACGAACATTCATGCAGGTTGCACGACCCAGACGAATATCAGAAGAACAGCTTTCGGCGTATCGAGCGTGGCACGAAGGGGCGCGGGGCCGAGACGGGCAAAAAGCTCAGCATGATCATTGGCAAGCGCCAGGGTAAAACAACTACTGAGACACAGGCTTATCGCTATTCTACGGAGGTATGGTCAGAGGCAGAGGCGAGAGCGCATTGTAAGGAAGCGGGGGGGGCTTTTGAGGCGGCCTCGAAGGAATCCGAAGCCGCTCAGATGGGCGAGTTGGTCCCCCTGGCTGAATTCGCTGAGGTTGGTGACGTGATCCCTGTCCAGATCGCCCGGCCAGGCACATTCACGGAGAAGCATGGCCGAGAGGTCGAGATCACCGACGATGACCTGGATATCTACGTCGCCAACTTCGAGGCTAATGCAACGGGTCAGGAGGTTCCCATTTTCAAGGGGCATCCTTCCCTCTCGACGCGCCCCGAAGAGCCAGCGGCCGCCTGGTACAAGCGATTGTACACGAAGATCGTGGACGGGGTGAGGACGCTGTGGGCCGACATCGAGCTTTCGGACCTGGGGCGCGATCTCATTGCCAGGAAATTGTACAAGTACTTCTCTCCTTCGATCGACCTGGAAGGTAAGGTCATCAAAGGTGGGGGGTTCGTGAATCTGCCAGCCATCAAGGGGATGGCGGCCATGGAACTATCTGGGTTTTTGCAGGAGGTGGAGAATATGACATTTGCTGAGCGCGTCAAGCAGGCTTTGAAAGACCTGTTCAAATATGAGCCTGAACTACTGGCTGAATTCAGCAGCCAGACTATAACGACTGGAGGTGAGAACGAGATGACAGACGAAGAGAGAAAGGCACTGGAAGCGGAGATCCGCCAGCAGGTAGAGGCGGAGTTTGCCGAGAGGCAGCAGAAATTGGCCGAGCTGACCGCAGGCATCCGCGAGGAGGTCGAGGAGAGGGTGCGGGCCGAGTTCACGGAGCGGGCCAAGAAGGAGGCGGAGCTAGCTGAGTTCGCCGAGGAGGTTTGCGAGGGCGGTTTGTCCACCCCTCCCGACGAGGTGGCGGCGTTCCTGGCAGACCTGAGCGAAGAGCAGGTAGAGAAGGCCAAGGCGCTTCTGCAGGCCAAAGTGGTGGACTTCTCCGAGCGTGGTCACGGTAGAGGTGGGCAGCAGTTGCAGCAGCTCCCTGACGCGATGAAGGCGGCCCTGGTGCAGCATCTGAAGGGCCGCACGGACGTGAAGGAAGCGGTGACTAACTTCTGCCAGGCCAACGAGATCGTGGAGGCGGAGTTCGACTTGAGCAAGTTTCTGCCGAAGGAATGACGTTCCACGGCGTGAGTAAAAGTAAAACAGGAGGTGAACGAACATGGCGAATATGACTTACAGCGTTAGCAGACCGTACAAGGGTAGCCCGAAGCCGTTGCAGTATGGACTGGTGAACTATACCGACTATCAGGCGGCGGCGAAGGAGTACTACTCCTACAAGGGCGCGATCATGATGATCGACATCGACGACGTGGATGGGTACGCTCAGCCCTTGCAGAGCGGTATCACCGTGGCATCGGGTGACGTCTTCCTGGGCATCGCGCTAGAAGAGGTGCAGGTCAAGAGCACTGACACCACCGATGGCGATAAGAAGATCCGGGTGGCCACGGAGGGCGTTTGGGCGTTCCCTGTGGGCAGCCTGACGGTGGCCGACATCGGCGACCTGGCCTATGCCTCGGACGATCAGACCATCACTGTCACCACCACCAATCACCTATGGGTGGGGCAGATCGTGGGAGCGGACGACACCTACGTCTGGGTGGACATCAAGCTGGCGGCTGGCCGAGAGGTGGCGCAGGTCTAGCAAGTAAAAGAATGAATCAGGAGGTGAAAAGGCATGATAACCAGAACTGACATTGCGAAGAGTTTGGAATATGGCGTAAAGGCGGCCTTCCTGGAGGGGCGAAACCTGTGGACGCCTACCCGCGATTTGATTGCGGAGGAGGTGCTCTCGACGGGCAAGGACGAAACCTACGTGGGCCTGGCTGATCCGCCCATGCCTGTGGAGGGTGTGGACCAGGTGCAAGTGCGTGGTCTGAAAGAGCGGTACATCACCATCGAGAACAAAGACTGGGAGACCACCCTGGCGATCACTCACAATGCCATCAACGACGACCGGGTGGGCCACGTGGTGCCCTGGATGCGCAAGGCGGGTATGCGCTTCGAACAGTACATGGACAAGCGGTGCTGGCAGGCATTGAATGCAGGAGACGCCAACACCTATGGGCTGTGCTACGACGGCAACGAGTTCTTCGATACGGCGCACGTGGACCAGGGCGCGGAGTACGTTACCGCTCAGAGCAACCTGGGTACGACCGTGCTGACCCTGGACGGTTTCAACACTATCTGGATCGCGGCCCAGGCCCTGAGGGATTCACGGGGTGAATACCTGGAGATCCCCTTCGACCTGTTGACTGTGTCTCCAACGCTGAGGAGCGTGGCGGCTCAGATCTGCGACAACGAGAACGCCTACGACACAGCTAACAAAGAGGTCAACCCATTCAGCGGGGAGTTTCGCTACCACTACTCGGCGCACGTGGGTGCTGCGAGCTGGATGCTCTCTTGCACGCTGCCCGGCTTCAAGCCCATCATCTTCCAGTTGCGGCAGCAGCCCGAGCTGGTGGTGTGGGACGATGAGATGGTGGCGATGGGCAACGGAGTGCGCTACATGAAGTGGAGTGCCCGGTACGATCTCGGATACTCCAACTGGCGCTACGCGTACATGGGCAAGACTTAGACGTAATCGCTGCTGGTGGCCGTGGGGAGACCTCCGGCCACCAGCGGCAAACAACGGAGGTGCAAAATATGAAGAACAAGCGACTGGCAATGCTGGCCCTCGTCATGGCGCTGGCACTGTTCGTGCCGTCCTGTGGGGTGATCTGCCCGAAGGTGGAGGTGGTTCCGCAGGGCGTGACCAACTACACCGGCATCGAGATAGACGTGCCGAGCGGCGATAGCAACGTTGGGCTGGACGTGGATCAGAATGGCACGAGCGACGTCGTGAGCTTCAAGGATGGCGGGACCGAGGTCTTCGATATCGCCGATGGCGGGATAGCTGACTTCAAGAACAATGCGCCTACGAACCTGGGCGCGGCTGGGACTGACTTTACTTCGACTGGTGGATTGACTTTGGCCGGCCCCTTAGCTGCAAGTCCTGGGGCGGCGAACACGGTCTTGGTCTATGGTTCGGCCATTACTCCCTTAACAAGCTCGGTGGTGATCACGGCGGCATCTACCATAACAAATGCGACTATGGCAGCCTGCACCGTGAACGGCCAGTTGGTGATTATCGCCATTGCCGGGGATTCCGACATCACCATTACGGAGAGTTCTACGCTGTATGCGGGCGGCAGTATCGCGCTGGACGCAAGCGAGTTTGACGCGGTTGCCCTGATGTGCGTTGGGTCTAAGTGGCGGAAGATCGCGGCGTTCGCTGACAACTAATATGACTATGGGGGAGGGGGCTTCTAAGACGCGCCCCTCCCCCTCTCACAAAGGAGCGAGGCACATGATACGAACGGAACAGGTCAAAGTTACCACGACGGGCAGCGCCGGGTCGGCCACGGGCGCGGCTAACACGGCCAGGGCCATCGTCGGCAAGATTCTCAAGGTGCGGCTGAACTATCACGCCAATGCGCCGGCCACCACGGACGTGACTATCACGGAGCGCGTTGGGAGCACAGATTGGGAGACTATCCACACCGAAACGGATAGCAAGACCGATGTAACGCGCTATCCCCGTCGGGCAGTAGAGGATAACGCGGAGACCACCGTGACCTACGATGGCACGAACGAAATCTATGAGCCGTTCGTGGTTAGTGATCACATGCGAGTGGCGGTAGCTCAGGCAGACGCGCTAACGGATTGCGTCGTGGTAGACATCTTTTACGAGGAGTAGCAAAATGGCAACACTCTACGAGTTACGAGTCGTCGCTGGCCATCGCTTTAACGAACTGTCCATCCGCCTTAAGAACGGCAAAAAAGTCTGGGTGGGCAAGGACAAGGCGACCGTGATCAGTTCGAAGAAGCTGGCCCAAGGCGAGGAGTTCACGATTGAGCGCTACGAGAAGGAAGGGCGCATGATCGTGGCGAAGGTGGATTCAGAGGCCAAGGCCAGGGCGCAACCGAAAGCCAAGAGGGCGCACAGGCAGCCGGCTGACCTGGAGGTGTAGCATGGCAATAGGGGCTAACTCCTACAGCTCGGTCGCGGAGGTGGCTGCTCTTACTCCTCAATTTACGGCCAGCGGCAGTTTCAGCACGGCTACCAGGCCCACCACAGCGCAGGTCGAGGCGTTCATTGATCGCGTGTCGGCTATCGTCAATGTGCTGCTGGCGGAGGAGGGCTTTTCCATTCCCATCTCCCAGGCGGACGCCAAGCTGGCCCTGGATCACTTCGTGGTGGAGGAGGTGGCCGACCTGGTGGAGTCGGCCAATATGGCGGGCCGCTTCTACATGGACGAAGGGGAGCTGAGGAGCCGGGGCCGTTTCAGGGTGATCATGGGCGACGCCGAGCAGTTCATCTCCGAGCACTCCGAGGGGATCCAGTCGCTGGGGGCTACTCGGGACCGCTCGCTGACTTACGGCCTGAGCTATTGGGCCACGGACGATGCGGGTGACGAGATCGAGCCGATCTTCTCTCGCAAAATGATGCGTCAGAGCATCGTAGATTGGGACGAGGAATGAGTTATACGACGGTTTTGGCCGCGGTGCAATCCATCATCCAGGCTCTGGATGATTATGACGATGGCGACGTGACGCGGGGCGATTATCGGGTGTTCAGTCGCGGCTCGCCGCCTTATGCGATCCTGGGCGGTGGTGCCTTCGAGAGGGGGGCGGACGTCCATCCCCAGGGGCGGATGAATAAGTGGGTCATCCCCATCGAGCTTTACGAGCAGTACGCGGGCGATGGCTCTGAGCTGGACAACATCGTGGCTCACCGCCAGACGTTGATTGACACCTTCGACGGCTATCCCACGCTGAACGCCTTGGGGAACATCACCAGGTGCATGATCACGGCAGGGGAGACGGTGCGGCGGGTTTCCTTCGGGGAAAAGGCGGGGCAGGGCCCCTACTGGCTGCTGCAGGAGATGACGCTGGAGGTCTTCGAGAAGTCCACGGCCAGCGGAGGTGAATATGCCTGATGTATTCCTGTCCATCGTAACCCGGTGCAGTCCTGATCGCGCCGAGTTGCTACTGCGCAACACGCGGTCGGTGCGGGAGCAAACGGATCAGGGCTTCGAGCAGATCTTCATCGAGGGCGCGGCCAACCTGTACGATGCCAATCTGAGCCTGGCGGCCGCGGGAGACGTGCTGGCGGGGCGGTACGTGTACATCCTGGACGACGATGATTATCTGTGCGACCCCGACTTCGTGGCGGAGGCGAAGGGGGTGGCTGCCGAGGAGGATCCTGACGTGATCATGGTGAGGATGCGGCGGCTGCATTATTTCGAGGGGGAGATATTGCCAGACGAGGAGAATTGGCGCGGGCCGCCAGTATTAGGCAAGGTAGGCTCTCCTTGTTTTCTGGTGAAGCGTGAGATTTGGCAGGAACACATCGCGGAGTTTGGGAGGCCCATCTGCGGGGACTTCTACTTTATACGCAAGTTGTGGGAAAGCGGCTACTCGTTTCATTGGCTGGACAGAGTGGTGACCGAGGTGGATAGGAGTTCAGTGTGATGGCTGAGGTGACTGCTGTCCTCATCAACTACAAACGCCCTCAGAACATGGCCCAGATCATCGCTATGCTGCGAGCCCAGACCGTGCGGCTTGAGTTGATGCTGATCAATAATGCGGGATGCGAGGATTTCGGGGTGGAGCGGACGGTGCACGTGCCCTGGGACGCGGGGCCGTTTCTGGTGATTCCATTTGCGCTGTATGCCCGGACGGAATGGGTAATGGTGATCCAGGATGATCTGAAGCCGGGGGATATGGAGTTCGTGGCCGACGCGCTGGAGTTGGCCAGGATGCGCCCCAACGCCATTACGGGGGCTTTTGGGCGTAGGCTGTCCTTTGTGCCGCCCCATTACGCCCAGGACGCCTTTGGCAGCGTGGAGATCGTCAAGAGCCGCTTCTGGATATTTCGCAAGGCTCTTGTGAACAGGGTGCGCTTCCCTGTGCTCAGGCCGCCAAGCGGGGCAAACGATCCTTGGATCCACGAGGATATCTGGTTTAGTTTAGCAGTGGGGAAGGGGCGGCCGGTGCATCTGGCCTCGTTGGGGCTTCGAGACCGGCTGGTGGAGTTGCCAGGGGGGGATGGGGTAGGTTATAGCCATCGTCCGTATCACTATCAGGAGCGTGAGGAAGTGACGCGGCGTTATGTTCAGGAGTTGGTGCTGTGAAAGTTGACATAGTGATTCCATCTTACAATACCCTTCCCCTCCTCCAGGGCCTAATACAACAGGTGGACGAGACAATTTGGGCAAGGCTCTCTGCAGGCCACCTCGGAGGTCATCTCGTCGTGGTGGATAATGGTTCAAAAGACGGGTCAGTGGATTTTCTCCGAGAACTTTTGTGCGATGAGAATGGATATGGTCCATATCTCACAGTGATCTTCAACGAGGAGAACCTGGGCTTTGCCAAAGCGTGCAACCAAGGGACATCATTGGGCGAGGCGGAGATCATCGTCTTTCTGAACACCGACGTAGAATTGAGCGACGGTTGGCTGGAGGGGGTGCTGGCGGCCTTCGAGGATCCCGAGGTGGCCATCGCGGGCTCACAGCAGGTGAAGCCCGATGGCCAACTGTCGCGGTATACCAACTTTATCAGCGGAGCCTGCCTGGCTGTGAGGCGGGACTGGTTCGAGAGCGTGGGCGGCTTCGACGAGCAGTTTTTCTTTGGCTACGATGACTTAGATTTGTCGTACCGTGCCGTCCTGGACGGACGTAAGTACGTCACCACAGAGCCCGCCATCGTCCATCTGTGCCGGGGCAGCCACGATGACCATACATCTGCCTACATCGAGGAGGCAGGCAAACTTTTCAGGAGGAAATGGATGGAAATAGTGTTGAAGTTCGTAGGGCAGCAAGGCCGTTTTCTGATTGGCGTCCCGTCGCACGACCTGACGGCGAGGGAGCTAATGGGGCTGATCCAGCGCGGCGGCTGGACAAAGCAAGGGTTGGTAGCCAGTGGCCTGTACGAGGAGATCGCCGACGTGGTCAGGGCCAAGGTGCAGATGTCCAAGATCAAAGTGGACAATGTGGAGTCAAATCTGTCTGGTATCAGAGATGACATAACTGTCGCTGAGGCTTACGCTAAAGTCAAGCCTCGGCATAAGAGAAAAAAGTAAGGAGGTTTAGGCAATGGGTTTTCCTTTCTATCGAGTCCAAGCAGGTAAGGAAACAGCGGGCTCACTCGGCACAGCCGTGGCAGCCACGGCCAAGTGGATGCAGTTCCTATTGCATCCCAGGGTGGGTGACAAGACCTGGGTGCAGCCAGAAGAGGAGCGGGGATCGAAGGTGGGGGCTTTCCGGGCCTACGTGCCCCAGGAGCAGGCAGAGCTGGGCGACCTCACGGGCGACGTGACCTTCGAGGACCTCATCTATGCTCTGAGCATGGCCATCGAGGGAGTGGAGGCCAGCCAGCCAGACTCATCGAACTATCCCAGTTCCTATCTATGGGACTACGATCCGTCCCTCACCGCCGCCGACACCCCCTACGCCTTTACGGTGGAGTGGGGCGACGACGTGCAGGTGTGGGAGGCGGAGTACGTGTTCGCCACCGGGCTGGCCATCAGCGGGGCGCTGGGCGAAGCGTGGAAGCTGTCGGCGCCGTTGGTAGGCCGCCAGCACACCGCGGCCAGCTTCACCGGCTCGCTGGAGGATCGGACAGTGGAGAGCGTGCTGATGAATAAGAGCAAGCTCTACATGAACGACGTGGGGGCCACGGCCAATCCAGGCGACACGCAAATCCAGGCCGCGTTCAGGAACTTCAACTGGAAGATGGGTGATCACTTCACGCCGTTTTTCACCGGCGACGGGCAGAAGTATTTCACCAAACATAGCGAGAAGAAATTTGCGATCGGGTATCCGCAGCTCACGCTAGGGCTGGTGCTGGATTCTACGACCAAGACGCTGATCACCACCAAGTACGACGCCGGCACAGTGCAGTTGGTGCGGATCGCGGGCACAGGCTCTGACATTGAGTCCAACTCTGCCAAATACGTCTACATTGACGGCGCCTATCTGATCAAGGACGTGGCTGAGTTGGCAGAGGCCGATGGCCAGACGTTGGTGGAGTTGACCCTGGCAGCTCAGTACGATTCCGACTATGCCAAGTTGTTCCGGATCCAGGCGCACAACGGTGTAGCCACGCTGCCGTAGATTGGCCAGGCGACAATTCAATATAAGAGGTGACGAGATGACCGAGGAAATTCACGCCTTTATCGACACCCAGGATGTGGAGACTATCGTCGCGCCCTTCTTCAAGGATGGCGAGGAAGTGACTATTAAGAAGTTCTCCTACGCTGACCGGCAGGCCTTGTCTGGCGAGTATATGAAGCTGTCTGCCGACTGGAAGGGCAAGAAGGGCGACAAAATAAAGCAAGACACGACGGTAAAGAGCGAGGTCGTCCTAGGCAAGATGAATCTGTCCATTCTGGACAGGGGCATCAAGTCCTGGACCCTGTACACCCGTGAGGGCAAAGAAGTGCCATTCTCACGGCGAAACGTCAGGCGGCTTACCGAACCGTACGCCGAGTTCATCCTGGAGAAGATCAACGTCTTCAATCCCACCCGCTCGTCTGGCGAGGAGGACGAGGACGCGGACGCGGATGCCTTATTTTGACATGGTAGACGCGGCGATGGGGAAGGGCAAATATCCCGCTCGCATGATGCCGATCCTGATATGTAGATACATGGGCTGGAGCTGGCATGACCTTCAGGAAGCTCCCGCCCACGTCGTGGATGATATTGTCATGATGATGCGGGCTGACGCGGCGGCTGCGAAGGCACGGGCCAAATAGGAGAGGTATTCGATGGCATCTACTGCTGCACTTGCTATCGTAATCAAAGCTAAGGATGATGCGTCGAAGGCCCTGGGCGGCATCCAGGGCAGCCTGGGCAAGCTGGGGAAAGTTGCCGCCGGGCTGGCCGTTGGTGCCGCTGCGGGTGTTGGGGCGCTGGTGGTTGGCATTGGCAAGCTGGCATCGGATGCGGCGGCGCTGGAGCCGGTGCGCCAATCGTTTGAGCGGCTGGCCACCGATGCGGGCACGAGTGCCCAGGCCATGCTATCGTCCATGCGCGAGGCGTCGCAGGGCATGATCACCGACGCTGCCCTCATGGAGAATGCCAACAAGGCCATGCTCTTGATCGGCCAGGACGTGGCCGACGAACTTCCCCAGATGCTCAAGATCGCCCAGGCCGCGTCGAGGGCCACGGGCGAAGACATGGGCTTCATGTTCCAGTCGTTGGTCACAGGCATTGGCCGCAGCTCGAAGCTCATCATCGATAACCTCGGCATCACTATGGACGTGACAGCGGCCAACGAGGAATACGCCGCTGCACTAGGCAAGACCGTTGATGAGCTGACCGACGCCGAGAAGAAACAGGCGTTCATGAACCAGGTCATGGTGGCCGGCGAGGACATGATCAATCGCCTAGGGGAGGGCACAGGCGGGGCGCAGGTGACCATGGCCCAGCTCAAGACCACCTTCTCCAATATCACTACCGAGGTAGGTTCAGCTTTCATTCCCGTTTTGATGGCGGTGTTAGAGCCGCTGGGAAAGCTCGCCCAGGAGTATGGTCCGAGGGTGACGGAGTGGGCGACGGAACTTTCAGGAAAGCTCCAGGAATTAGCTACACAGTATGGGCCGATGCTGATGGGCTTCCTTGCGCAGTTAGGGGAGTTCATTGGCGGGACCCTCATTCCTGCGGTATCAAGTATTGTATCATTTATCGGTGACAACTTCATGCCAATTCTGGCAGGATTAGCGACAGCCATTACCATCGTTGTTATCCCGGCGCTAGTGGCGTGGGCTACCGCAGCGGCGGCCAGCGCGGCGGCTACTATTGCAGCCTTGGCCCCTATAGTTATACCAATTGCCGCAGTAGTGGCGGCCATTGTATTGCTGAAAAAAGCCTGGGAGAGCAACTTTGGAGGCATTCAGGACAAAACAAAGGCGGTCTTTGATTTTATACAACCCAAGATCGCAGCAGTGATGGATGCCATCGGTGAGAAGATTAATGCTGTGCTCGACATGATACGTGGCTGGTGGGAGGAGAATCACGCGCTGATCCAGGGGACGGTGGAGACGGTGTGGGGTTGGATCAGCGGTTTCATAGACACGACCTTGGGTATCATTCAGGGTGTAGTAGAGACCATCCTCACTGCCGTCAAGGATTTTTGGGAGGATCACGGTGAGCGCATCATGTCTATCGTGCGTTCGGCCTGGGATATTATCGAGACCTACATTAAGACCGTCATCAATGCCATCCTGGGCATCATCAAGACAGTGATGCTGCTCATTCAGGGCGATTGGGAGGGGGCCTGGGAAACCATTAAAGATGTAGGCGAGACAATTTGGGAGGGGATCAAGTCTATCGTCTCCAGTGCCATTGACATCGTGGAAAACACGCTGGAAATTGCCATGTCTCTTATACAATCCGCCTGGAATACAGCCTGGGATGTGCTCAAGACCAAGGTCTCTGACATTGTAGGAGATATTAAGGGCACAGTGGGCAATTTTGTCCAGGTAGGCAAGGACCTCATAGGTGGCCTGATCGAGGGGGTGAAGGCTATGGCCAGGGGGGTTCTCGACGCTGCGCTGGGCGCGGTGAAGGACGCCGTCAATGCTGTCAAAGGCTGGTTGGGCATAGGTTCTCCTTCCACCGTGTTCATCGAGATCGGTAAAGCCCTCATGGCCGGATTGGAGCTGGGCATTGGCGAGGGGGAGGCCGCTGTGCTGGAGCGGCTGGGCGGGGTGATGCGGGGCCTGGGGTCGGGTTTCGAGGCTATGATCAGCGGCTTGCAGGCGCTGGCCGGCTGGGAGGGCATTGGGGAGTGGACGTTCTTCGGCCTGTATGTCATTCCTGCCCTGGAGAACTTCAAGCGCGATTTGCGTCTGGTCATCCAGGCTTTGAGCGACGTGGCCGATGAGTTTGGACCCGAAGCGATGGATGCGGCGGACCGGGTGGCTAAGGTAACTAGCGAAATCGGGCGGGCCCTGTCCTCGATCACCGCGGGCCTGGTAGACCTGGCAGGATATACGGGTATTGGGGAGTGGACGTTCGTAGCGGGCTATGTCATTCCTCAGATTGACGCCCTCAAGCGCGATTTGAAAGCTGTAGTGAGGATGCTGGCTCAGACGGGGATAGACGTAGCCGACGCCGTGCCCCTGGCGAAGGCGTTCGCGGCCGACGTGGCCGAGATCATGTCCAACATCGCGACGGGCGTCGAGGGCCTGAACACTCTTCAGGAGATGGGCACTGCTGAGCCACATAGCCTGATCGAGGCGGGAAAGAATCTGTTGGCATCGCTGGCCGATGGGTTCGTGCAGGCGTGCTCCGACGAGTGGGAACGGATCAGGGGGGCGGTTGGTGATCTGATTGAAGATCTGTGCGATGTCATCGCTGCGACCCTGGCGCCTATTCTGGCCGAGGCCGGGTACAGCGCCGGCCAGAGTCTGATGGTGGGCTTGATTGACGGTATGATGAGCTACTACGACCAGCTCATCCAGGTCGTGAACGACATCATCGCCGCCGTGCAGACCGCCCTGGAAGCTGCCGCCCAGATCGGTTCACCCTCCAGGATGACGGAGAGGATCGGCCAGCAACTGGCCCAGGGGCTGGGGGTGGGATGGGAGAAGGCGATGGGGGACTGGCAGCCGCAGTTGGCGATAGCTATGCCTGCGCCTGGGGCGGCGTATTCATCCGCAGCAGCAGCGCCGACACCAGCGCGGGGCAGAGGTGACGTTCACATCGAGGTTCACAATCTCTACGGTACGGACAGGGAAGCAGCGGAAAAGTTTGGGAAGTACATCGCCGCGCAACTGCGGCGGGAAGGAATAATATAAGAAGGAGGTACTAAAATGGCAAACGCATTGTATGGAAAGGGCAGGGCCGCGTTTCTCGATGGTGACATTGATTGGTCGGCTAACGACATCAAGTGCCTGCTCGTGGACACGACCGATTACGTCGTCTCTATAGACGTTGACCAGTACTGCAACAAGGACACCATTCCTGATCTGGCGCGGGTGACCAACGGCCTGAGTGGCAACCTGGCCAGCAAGACCTCGACGCTGGGAGTGGCGGACGCGGCCGACGTGACGCTTAGCTCCGTCTCTGGCGAGCAGTGCGAGGCCCTCGTCATCTTCAAGGATGGTGGCGGCGGCGGAGTTACCCAGAGTGGGGTTACCGACCTGCTGATCGCATACATCGATACGGCGACTGGGCTTCCGGTGACCCCCAATGGCGGCGACATCACCATCGCGTGGGATGCAGGGGCGAATCGTATATTTAAGCTTTGAGATTTGACACCAGTATCCCAAGGTGTTATAATATACCTACCTAAAAATCAAGGGGGTATATTATGGACACAAAAATCTGCTCAAAGTGCGGCCAAGAAAAGGCGCTATCAGAGTTTTATAGAAACCGTTGCAACAAGGATGGGCGCCAAATATATTGTATCCCCTGCTGGAAAGCCATGTATAGGGAAAAGCGCAGGGAGCAGCTACTTCAGGCCGTCGAGATGTCCAAGAATGCACGCTTTGAGGATTTCGGCAATCAAATCAAGGAATCTCGTTTAATTCTTGGTTTGACGCAAGAACAGGTCGGGAAGACCGTTGGAGTTACTGGAACTCAAGTTCGTCTTTGGGAAAAGGGTAGGACGGTTCCCAGACCAAATAATCTTGAGAGACTGTGTGGGGTTTTAGGACTGCCGATTCCGCTTTCGGTAATGCGCAGCAAGGATGGCCACTTCCCAATCCGGGTAGGGACATGTATCCAGTGTGGGAGGCCCTTTCCAGTTTACAAGGAGGGTGTTGAGCATTGTGGGCGTAAGTGTGCCGGCCTGACTCAAAGCCAGCGACAAAAGGGCGAGAACAATCCTGTCTGGAAAGGCGGGCAATATCATCTGGCATCGGGGTATATCCGTGTCAAAGTAGATCAGAAACATCAGATGTATTCGATGACAGATTGCAATGGCTATGTGCTAGAGCATCGCTTAGTGATGGCAGAGCACCTCGGCCGACCACTCAAGTCCCACGAGCACGTCCACCACAGAAATGGCGTCCGTGATGATAATCGTATTGAAAACCTGGAGCTGTGGACTGTGGGAAGGAAAGATCCGTCTGGACAGCGTAGCTTGGACCGCGTCAAGGATGTAATCGGCAGGTTATCACTAGAGAGCCAGGCTGATCTGGTCATTTGGTTACAAAAGAAATTGGGAAGTGTTTAGGCGAACAAGATTTTCAAGCTCTAGCTCTGAATGTCCCGAGAGGTTCAATTCAATGGCCCAGCTATCCCTGGCGCGGAGTTCGGGAAACGCCTGCCGTCCCTGCTTGCGGCGGGGCGGCTGGGCTAAATCATAACAGGAGGCAAGAAAATGAACAGGATAGAGTTACTGAATGAGTACGAAGCAAAGCTGAACGGGTTCTTGTTACGGTGCGATGCACACCAGCACCCAGTTACCGAGAATTGGTTGAAAAAGAACCAAAGCTGGAAGCCAATGCCAGATTTGCGTTCCTCAATTGTTGAGATTGAGCAGGACCCGGGCGGCAACAAGGTAGTGGAGCGGCACATCACCTTCTTCTGGGACGACGACCAGAACGTCAAAGGCAATGTGCAGTTCTACGTCAAGAACAGAGGGCAGCCTGACGAAGAGGCGATTTGGCTTCAGGGCAAAGACCCTAAGCCGCCCGCGCCACCTGAGACCTTCCAGCAGAAGGTGACAGCGTGGCTGTACAGCAAGGTTGGGCAAGTTGTAGGCCCATACACCATCAAGCACATCACAAACGTCAGTGCTGACCAGGCGGCAAGGACCGCTACAGCGCGGGTGCTTGTTGGGAAGACTGACACGCTCAAGTGGCTTGAGGTCTATCTATGGCTTGACGAGGCCAACAACGTCCGGTTTGAAGTGATACCTAGCGCAGTGATACCCGGTGCGTAGGAGCATAGATGGCGTACAGTTTCTACAGTGAAATAACTATAGATGCAACCAAGGTCCCTGGCGACCTGGCTAATTTCCCCGTCCTAATCAGCGGGACGTATGACGGCACGGGTGGCGAGCCTGACATTCGCCTCGACGACAACGGTGGCAATGTCCAGAATACCGCCTCGGGTGGCGCGTCGGGTTCTTACACCGTTCCCGCCGACCTCGTTTTCTCCCCCAACACTGACGGAAGCTCCGAATATGACCACGAAATTGAGAAGTATTCTGCTACCTCTGGCGAGATAATCTCCTGGGTTGAGATCACTGCCCTCTCTGGGACACAGAACACCGTGCTTTACATGTGCTACGGCGACTCTGGCGTCACCACCTCCCAGGAGGACGTGGCGGGGACGTGGGACAGTAATTTCAAAGGTGTGTGGCATCTGGGAGAAGCATCGGGCACATTCTATGACTCTACCAGCAACGGTAAGGACGGCATCGACTATGTGAGTGCCACGGGCAAGACAGGACAAATTGGAAATGGACAGGAGTTTGATGGCAGCGACGATTATATCAACTGTGGCAACCTTGGTTCATTTGCCAATCATACAGTTGAGGCGTGGGTAAGGGGACACGATGTTGAGGGTACAACTGATGGTTATCCCTACTGGTCAAGGATAACGTTTACTTGGAATAACTACAATGCTTTTATGTACACCAATCCTGCGGGTAGTCACTTCATCTTAGCGATATATGGCAATGCCGGGAGCGTAGTCGGATTTACCGGTTCAAATAACACTTGGTATTATACTGCCCAGACGCACGATGGGACTACAGGGCGGGTCTACGAAGGTGGTGCAGAATACAGCAATTTCGCCGTGGGTGGCACTATTGTATTTGATGAGTTCAAGATTGGAAAGCGATCTGGAGGATACGGCACTCCATTCGATGGTGAGGTTGACGAGGTTCGCGTTTCAAATATAGCCCGCACCGCCAACTACATCACCACCACCTACAACACCCAAAACGACCCCAGCACGTTCTACAGCGTGGGGGCGGAGCAGGCAGTCACCCAAACACTTGAGCCGACCGGCATTGCCAGTGCTGAGGCGTTTGGCTCCCCACAGCTCAACCTGAAACTGGCTGCTACAGGCATAGCCACCGCCGTGGCCTTTGGCGTGGCTGTGATCATCTCGACCATCGCCCCCACGGCCATCGCCAGTGCCGAGGCGTTCGGTACTGCTCAGTTAAACCTGAAGCTAGAGCCGGCCGGCATCGCCAGTGCCGAGGCGTTCGGCTCCGCCCAATTAAACCTGAAGCTAGAGCCGGCCGGCATTGCCAGTGGAGAGGCATTTGGCACCGCCACAGTAGGCCAGCTCATCAGCCCCACGGGTATTGCGAGCGCGGAAGCAATTGGGTCTCCCATCGTCGCCGGCCCGATCACGGTGACGGGCATCGGTAGCGCCGAGGCGTTCGGCTCCGCTCAGTTAAACCTGAAGCTAGAGCCGGCCGGCATCGCCAGTGCCGAGGCGTTCGGCTCCGCTCAGTTAAATCTGAAGCTCGAGCCGGCCGGCATCGCCAGTGGAGAGGTGTTCGGCGCTGCTCAGTTGAACCTGATACTAGAGCCTACCGGCATTGGCAGCGCCGAAGCAATTGGGTCTCCTGTCGTGGTAGGCCCGATCATAGCGACCGGCATCGCCAGTGCGGAGGCGTTTGGGACGGCTCAAATCAATCTAAAACTCGAAGCCTCGGGCATCGCCAGTGCCGAGGCGTTCGGCTCCGCTCAGTTAAACCTAAAGCTAGAGCCGGCCGGCATCGCCAGTGCAGAAGCCTTCGGGACACTCAGCATCGGTACGTTGATTGAGCCGGCAGGCATTGCCAGTGCGGAGGCTTTCGGCACGGCCAGCATTGCCATCACTATTAGCCCAACCGGCATCGCCAGCGCGGAAGCCTTCGGGACGCCGTACCTGTTCGAGACCATCCCCCTCAAGATCACCATCAACGATGTTGACCGCACCCTGTCTATTGACCGCGACACCATCCGCATCGTTGACGTATTAGGCAAACAGGTCAACACTGCCTCGTTCGCTTTGCGGGGCGGGGGCGCGATGGGCCTGGCCGAATTGCAGGAGGTGATCATCTCCTCGCTCGATGGAGGCACGAGGTACTTCGCTGGCTACATCCAGACGAAAGAAGAAATCGAGGGCCAGGCCGGCTACGACCTGGATTACGAGATCGAGTGTGTAGATTATTCCTGGGACCTGGAGCATCCGGAGGCCCTGGTGGACGGGACCTACACCAGCAAATCCGACCAGTGGATCATCCAGAACGCCGTGGCCGCCTGCATACCCGACATTGACTGCACTACCTACGTCGAGGAAGTCAAAGCCGACACAGTTAGCCGGGAGTACGTTCAACAAAAGCCGTGGGCCGTGCTGGACGACCTGGCGGCGCTGGCCGGCGCCGAGTGGTACGTGGACTATGGGCCAGGCCCAGGCGCTCAAAACGCCTACCTTCACTACTTCGATGCCGGCACCAACGTTGCCCCCTTCTCCCTCTCCGATTCACCTGATCTGGCCGCCTCGTTTCCCTATAAGGGTCTGCACGAGATCACCGAGGCGCCGCAGGCCAACAAGGTGCTCGTCATCGGCGCGGGAACGGTCACAGCCACGCGCACTAGGGGAGCGGAGGAAGACTACGGCCGCTGGATAGTCGACGTGCTCAAAGACAACAACATCACCACCACGGCCCAGGCCGAGGAGAGGGGCGACGCTTTCTTGTTGGCCGCGGCTGCTGCACCATCATATACTCTGACCACGCGCCGGCCAGGACTACGGAGCGGCCAGGACGTGACCCTGGTCAATGCGGTACGGAGCATTGATGCCGCCTTCGAGATCAAGAAGGTGACCACCAAGTTTATTGGTGGTGGGCACGCCAGTTTCGCTGTGGAGATGGGGAAATACATCTCCAGCCTGTCCGACCTGTTTCGAGGGATGGCCGAGCTTGTGGACGTAGCGCCCGCTGCACCCACGGGCCTCAGCGTAAGTACTGGTACAGCTCAAGACGATGATGGGCACTGGCACTCCTATCTGAACATATCCTGGTCGGCAAATAGCGAGCTGGATATGGGTGGTTACGATGTCAAGTGGGTGATTGGCGGGAATACCAGTACGAAGCGCGTTCCTGAAAGCCAAACCGCGGAATATATCTTCCCCGTTGATAGCCACGTTGCTTACTCAGTGCAGGTACAGGCTGTGGACATGGGGGGAAATCCGAGCGGATACTGCACTGCTGCTACAGGTACTACCGCTAAGGATACTATAGCCCCGGCCATACCTGCTAACCTAACCGTTACAGCAGCTAAGAAAGCCATTCGCATCAAGGTAGACAAAAATACTGAGGGCGACTGGGCGGGTAACGAATTTCACGTTTCAACGAGTAATGGGTTTACACCTTCAGCGAGCACCCTGGTTCACAGTGGGAAGAGCACTGCACATACTTACCAAACAGCCAGCTACGTAGCCCACTACGTTAAAGTGAGAGCCTATGATACCGCCAGTACTCCGAATTACTCAGCCTACACCGCGCAGGGATCGGCCACGCCACAGCAGATTGACGCGCCCTCGGACGTTCCGGCCAATAACATTCCCAGCGGCCAGATTATTTCTCTAGCAGCTACCAAGATCACAGCGGGAACACTTCAAGCCGGGGTTGTCTACGCAGGGAGTGTGGCTGCAAATAAGATCACGGCAGGGACGTTTGTAGCTGGTGTTATTTATGCAGGAGATATTGAGTGTACCCAGATTAAGGCGGGGACGATAACGGCTGCTATTAGCATTCAGTCGGCAGGGACGATTGGATTCGTGAATGGGCCTCAGCTTTATGGCAGCGGCACACACCTGGTTTGTAGTGGTGATTTATGGGGTGCTCAAATTAGAGGCTCGTCTTTCGTCGCAGCAACATTTGGCACAATTTGTGATAGTCTAGGAAATATTGCTGGTGCAAGTTATGCGATTGGTGCCACAGGGATTGTAGATTCCTCTCGCCATCTCAAAAATGTTACACTAGATGCTAACTGGGACGTAGGGGCCTATCAGATACGAGCCCTGACATTTTATTCCGATCAATCCACAATCGGGGGCCCTCCGCTTACGGTGCTTTCCACAACAAAAGTAACCAACCTCAATGCCGACTATGTAGACAGCAGGCAGCCTGGCACCGGCGTAGGGGATATCGCTTATTACGATGCTAGCGGCCGCGTTGCAGACTCTCAATTGGTAGACGGAAAAGAACCTGGTACTATAGCAGGGAAGATAGCCTATTATGATGCTAATATTCGGGTATTGGACTCGGTAAAATGGAATGGATGTACCATTGATAATTATTACGCTGGCACTAGCGCCGCCACTGGCCATGTCACAATCTATATCGGTGGGACACCCTATTATCTTTTGGCTTATACATAGCTTTAGGAGGAAATTCTATATATTGGTGGAATGGTAGTAGTGGCACGAAGTTGAATTGAATCTAAGATAAAAGGGGAGAAAACATGGCAGAAGAGAAGGGATCACAGACGAAGCCGCTCAGCGAGGCGCAACGTCAGTATTTGATGGTCCTCAACAGTGCAGTTCTGCAAACACAGGCAGAGCTCAATCGTTTCGTCGCCTATCTCCGGCAGGAGCACGAGGCGCCGGAGGCAGAGTGGATGTTGAGGGAGGTGGACGTCGGGTTTGAGCAGGTTGGGTCAGGTTGAGGGGATGGGCTGCTTCCTGGGGGATTAATGAGGCCCGGCAATGCGAACTGCCGGGCCTTTGCTCGTGATGCGTAGCGTTAGAGCACCTTGAGCCAACTTTCCTGGAGGCACCGGCGTTCGCAACCGATGCCCCCAAGAAAAAAGGAGAAAGCTCCCGCCTCGCCGCACCAAACGAGGCGGGGTGTCAATGGTCAGTCAATTGGTCTCTGCAACCCTCCAGATACTGCGTGAGTTGCTCTGATTGCCATTGCCTTTCGGCGCAGGTGGCGGCCTCGGCGGCGGTCCAGGCGGCGTCCCAGGCGGCGGCCCAGGCGGCGGCCCCGGCGGCGGCCCCGGCGGCGGCCCCGGCGGCGTCCCAGGCGGCGCCCCAGGCGGCGCCCCTGGCGGCC
>Ga0114919_10000498_pt1 | contig 30460 bp, 45 predicted proteins | sample BlataG_FD_88682 | JGI IMG/M metagenome (GOLD analysis project Ga0114919, IMG submission 88682) | Deep subsurface microbial communities from Black Sea to uncover new lineages of life (NeLLi) - Black_00105 metaG | ecosystem: Environmental > Aquatic > Marine > Oceanic > Sediment | place: Atlantic... | reverse complement strand
GTGAAAAAAGGAATGAATCTTACAAGAATGATGATATAATATAGAAATATATATGTTTAGATGTAGCAATAGGTTCCAATGGAAGGATACTGTTGATGTTTCCATGTATCAGTTATGAGTGTAGAGAAAAACATAGCGAGAGAGAGAGAGACACACACACAAAGATATCTAGCAAGTCAAGGATAGATATCTTTTTTTTTTTGTGTGTGTGTGGTGCTAGAGTGTTAGGCATTTGATTTATCTTTACTACTACTTTTACTTTGAACACAAACAAAAAAAAATTGAAAATCCTAGACCCGACACACACTCAATTAGTACCCTATATCAGACAGACATATGGGTGGGTGGAGATGGTGTTTTGAACACAACATAGAGAGCATGAATAATGCCAGGAATCCATCCGAGTATGGTCAATAGGATGTTGATGAGAACATCAAGATCACATGCATTCCTCTTGATGAACACTGCCAGCGGGGGCAGGAATATTGCCACGATGATGATACCGATATCTTTTATATTTTTATTGTTATCAGGAATTGTGGTAGGAATAGGGGTAAGTCGGTGTGAGAAGAGGGTGTATGAAAGAGAGTGTGAGAGAAAGGAAGGAAGGGCAGAGACGTGGGCAGGGACTCTATGCACCAGCCCCCCTTCTTTTTCACTCACCTGCAAAATTGCAACTGACCATGGTGAATGGTTGGATGTCTTCTTCTTCTCTGTTTTAAACTCGAAAACTTACTATATGTATTATATCAAGACTAAGTTTACAGCTACTTTTTTTACGTAAAATTGTCCAAAGAACCCCCCCCCCTGCTACCGCACGGCTTCCTCCTTGTCCTTGTCATCACTCTCCCCCTCTCCCCCTCCCTCTCCCTTTCTTCCTCCCCTTTTACTATAGATGCTCTCTCTTTTCAATTTGCATTGATAAATATGTATCATGGGATGCTGGTATTCTGAATGCAACTGACTCACAGGCAGTTTCTTTACGATAAAAAATTCACTAAACTTGTCCATAAACATGCTATGCACGGTTTGACATCGCATTTCATTGGCTATCAGTACCACCGTCTTCTTATTGGCCATCTGTAGCACAGTTCTAAGAAAGGGTTGTACTGCTGCTTCACCATATACACAATCCGCTGCAATAATGTAGTCATATGGGGGTTTGAATTGGGTGTAGGTGGCCTCGTTAAACCAGTCTAGTTCCTTGATGTCAACAGAGCCGACAATGTTGGACTGGCCGGCAGCAGAGGCGGCGGTTGATTTGAGGATGTTATCTTCTACATTCTTCTTGAGGAGTGGGATGACTGATTGGATGTCTGTGAATGTGACATTGGCACCGTAGAGAGCTAGTGCGATGCCAGCCAAACCGGTGCCTGCTCCGAGTTCGAGACAATGTCGGTGATGGAGCTTGGCGGTTGAAAAGTTGCCACGGCCTACAGCGTTTTTTTCGAAGAATTTGGCCAGAACTATGGATGCGTCCCAGACTGTGGTTCCCAAATTGTTGGAGGATGGGTCTTGAGAGATTCTAAGTGGCGTTGTTACTCCTTGGATTATCACATTTTGTTCTACAACTGTCGAGAAATGGGTATTCCAGCGCTCAAATACGTCTTTACCCATGATTTACGTGTCATCTATGTTGTAAAGAAGTTATGGTCAAAATTCTATGAATTCTCGACATTTTTTGAACAAGTTTAAAAAACTGAGCGACGGCGTTGCTTGCTCCTTCCACCATTTCCTTGGCCCTATGTCCAACCTGCCACCATTATAAAACAATTAATACATTATAGATGTATCATATATGACTGTGATTAACTCGTTTCTAATCCATCCTTATGCACCTCCACCCAATCTCTGGATGACAACAACTGATCCACAACAAGACTTGAAAGTGCAGCTGCGAAATAAGATAAACTCGCACGTAGAACAGCTTCTAGACAACTTTAGCAACCTGATAAAGTCTGCCAAAGTGCTAGATCCCGACATTCTACCTTCGACCAACAGGTCTACCAGCAGTGGTGCTCCGCCTGCTCATAACGATATGATGATGGTGTATACTGAAAAGGTCCAGCATTCATGTAGAGAGTTGCTGAACATCACCCAGACTTTGAAAAGAAATGCTGTATTGAATGATTTTAGGGGAAGGAATAGTGAGATGCATGAAATTGGGGGTAAAGAAGAGTTGATTTGATGGATGAAAAGGGGGGAGAGAGCGTTAAGCCTTGGGAGTGTGTTTCCTCCTGCTTAAAATCACTATTCTACAGGGTTGGGTTCTATATGTAGTCGATATTACGTGTAAAGGGAGGGAAGTTTATTGAAAGAGGTACATGAAAGCTCATGATAGGTGCAACCGTGCCAAGTACTACCGATGTTAACCCTTGGTGTTGACCGAGCCGGTAAGGGTTAGGTAGCGAGAAGGAAGAGATGGTTGTTGGGGCTCCTAATGCAGAAAGGTGGTAGGCTTTCTCTTATGCCCAGGATGTTCCTATACCAAGAGACATACCAGGCTGTAGGTTGACAGGAAGAGGGGAGCAACGGCAGGCAGCTGCAGTCGGGGATGGCACCAGTGGATATCTTCCTCCTCGGCAATGCATGGGCATGTTTGGTACATTTTCGTAGAGTTCATACATCAATATAAGACTTGATATTAAGCCCTGCCCAAATGAACGTGCATATGCACACCGCTGTGGGACATGGCAGAAGTGAGAATCAAGGTAATATATTTGTGGTGAAGAACTCCATACTCGTAATATCTATAGAAAAAAAGTGTAGACTCGAGCTCGTCCAATTGTGCATGAGTGAAGTGCCATGAGTTGGGAGGAAATACAAATTGGGTGACACGTAATAATGATATCTTTATTAAGGTATGTTCAGTCTGTTACATGCTACCACACACCTCAATTTGAAGTAGGTATTGCCGTGATTATTGCAACATCCCATCATTTGAGGTGACCACTGTCTGAGTATAACGTCACAAATTGGGCTTCTTCGGGCAAATACTATGAAAAAAGTAAGTAAGCATTGGATTTTGATACATGATTGATGAGATCAAGCGTAAAACCTTCTCTTTTTGCCCGTGAACTGACCTTGCAGAAATTGAAGGGGGGGAAATGAGCCACCCCAGAGAGCAAGCTTGTACTACCTCTCCTGCTCTGTATACACGCCAGAAAGGTGTTTTCATTGCTTCAGCGACTCCTTGAGCTTAAGATGAAGATGAGCAGCCAGCAAAACCGAGCTTGAGCGTTACGTCTTAGACCACTCGACCACGTTGCCACACAAGTGACAACGGCAGGACTCGAACCTACGCGCAAATTAATGCATAACGAAACTTCTCTTCAGACCGAGAAGCAAGACTGGAATGGGCATCTGCAATTTCTAATTGATTATTAATAGTTGCCAATTTTAAAAAGAACTTTACATCATCGTCAAAAAGCCACCATTAATGGCATGCCCTCTCCAAGCATAATACAAGGGAATTTCGTTGAAGAACATCTCAATCCCCCCTTGGCCACGTTTTACCTTCCCCACCTACACCGACAACAGATCACATCCAATTTGGTTACTGGCGGTGAAAACCAGGAATATGGAAAATTTACACAGCAATTTTAAGCTGAGATTGGAAGTACTCCAGTTGAGGGTATGGAGGTGTCAACTTGCAGAGGATTTATGTACTTAATTTTGAAACCTGAAAACGAGGAGACAGGGTGCAAAATGGGAGGACAACATTGACTTGATGGTCTGACTGGGACTGTCATGCTGCTGTTGATCTCCACCCTCATTACTACTACTGCTGATGCTCTTGGCCAATAACACTAAAACACGACAATGAAACAGTTCTTCTCCTTCTTTTCTTTCCAACATGCCTACTACTGCAGCACACATGAGTCGTCGAAGGCCTCTGGGATTCAGTTGTTCACTGAGGCAAGGCATGGTATCTCGTTCATGAACGATCAGCCACCCAAATGAGCAGTGCTGCATCTGCAATATCAGCAGCACAGATAGCTTCCCTCTCTGCCCACCTTCTAAATTGCAACTCATTCCTACCAGCATACTTTTTAAAGTATTGATCTTCCAGCCAACCAGATAAAGTGAAGTTAAGCAAATAAGCAGACTACTCGTGTTCATCTGAGCTGCCCAATCTAGTCATGGTAACAACAAGCACTTACCCTCACAAGTACTGAAGTTCAAGTCTGGTGGGAAGGAGTGGAAGCTGAAGCTGCAGAAGACCTTGTTCTGGATTTTGACTACTTCGTAAACCAGCTCAAGAAGCACTGGCAAGGCAGTACTCTCCAAGTGAAGGCCCTTCATGCATTTCGCAACTTGCGTCAGCACAAGATGCCGGTGAAGGCAGTATTCTCAGCTCTACCCGCTGGACAAAATCTAAAAAACCAGTGTTTCAGAAAGGTTCTTCCAAGGGTATCGACGGTCCTGGACGTAACAGTTTCACAAGAGGTCCAAGTAGAGTATCAAATGACGTACCATTCCAAAAGGACCACTGAAGGTTCATGACGGTAATGTACTAGTGCCATTTCCCAGTGGGAAATTTAGAAATTTGACCAGGAATGAGTGATCTCGGTAGTTAGCTTTTTATCTAGTAATTTTGATGTATAATAGATGCATTACATTTTTACACTTTTTTTATATTTTTTGTGTGCTAATTCTCTACTTGTTTTTGATTGTATAATGGTAGTATCACACACACCTGACCACCACATTTGGAATGAATGAATCAGTTAGTCAGTGTTGTCCAATTTGACGCATGCTCTGCTTTGATATACACATTTTGTGTGATCATATAACACTATACTACTACTACTACTCTTTATTCAACATGCACACTGTACTTACATCAAAGTCAACCCCGCTCCTCCAGCCCCTCTCTCCATTACCCAAACATCTCCTGCTCTCTGCTCCTCTCCTCCTCATCACTGGGATAAATCTCCACATACCTCCTCCCAATATGCTGCCTATGCTTCTTAAAGCTCTTAGTAGCATCATCCACATTGCTAAATGCAACATATGCCACTCCTGATGGCCTTCCACTTCTGGTCAGTGGCATGTAGACATGGCTCTCATCAATAGGGCTGTCCAGGCCTAGTTGGTTGTCCGAGTTGAAGAACATGGCGACATCTTCTGAAGTTGCTTCAAATGGGAGTCCGCGTAGTTTCACTATTGGACTTGTAGCTGTACCCCTTCTATTATTGCCATAACTATTATTATTGCTTGATGATGATGATGATGACCACTCCATGTTGTTGTTATTATAATTATTATTATTATTACTATAATTATCACCTGACCTGCTCATTGCCATGTATGAGTTGGCAACTGCTTTATAATACTCTTCCTTGTTGGATCCAAACACTTCAATGTACCTGCCACCCAAATATTGATTGTTCTTCTGCATGGCAGCTTCAGCCTCAGAAGGGTCTTTTAAGATGATGTAGGCTTCACCTGATAGTCTACCTGTCCTGGTGCGATCCAAGAGGACATCAACGACATTGAGGCCCAGAAAGGGGGGGATGTCCGAGGGGGAGATGTCGAAAGGAATGCCGCGGAGACGGAGGCAGGAAAAGGCGGCGGTGTGGACGGAGTGGTGATCAATGTCGGAGGCGGCGGCAGGAGCATTTGAGACAACGTCATCTGTTGACATGAGCCTGGTGGATAGTCTGAAGTTGGATGTGGGAATGGTTCGAGGGGTATGTGTGAAGATGCTGCGGTGGGTTTGGTTGAAGGGTGTGTGAATTACTTGAGGGAACACCCTGGTGATTAATTGCATTCTGTCGTAGAGATAGCGAACGCTTCTTTGGAGGGTCATTATGTATTGTAATAGAGTCAAAATTATAATGCATATAAACAGAATGTGGTTTCATATAGGATTTATATCGGAAAAGTAGTGGCTGAGAAGTGGCTGAAATTTAAGGCTGCAAAATTTCGACGCTTTCCATCAGTGTATGCATTCTTAAACGGTTTAAATACACTCACGGCGCTCTACAGAGACCACAACAAGTATCTGAAGAAAATAAAGTGAAATCCATTCTTCTTTTCTACAACTTTTAAAAACTCTTGCATCCCCCAATCCTCCCTCCTTTCAACTCACATATGAACGGTGCAATGCGTCTCTACTCATGCTTCAGCACACGCAGCATCTGTGAACGATCGCTCTACACCAATCTACACCGCACCATCATCCATTCTTCCCCACAACAACAACAACGCCAACATCGCTTGCACGTCTCAGCCGCTCGGGGCAGTCGTCTCTTACAAGAACTCGCCGAACAAAGAGCGGAAGAAAACGAAGCAGCCATCCCAGTAATCAACACTATAGAATGGACATCTCCCCTTCAAATCCTCAAGTACCCCCACCCCCAACTTAGAGCCCAAAATGCCAGAATAGGTGTCTTTGACGACACATTAAAAAAACTCACGGAGGAAATGTTCGAAATCATGTACCAAGACGATGGCGTCGGCCTCGCTGCTCCCCAAGTCGGTGTCAACCTCAGACTCATGGTTTTCAATGAATCAGGCGTCAAGGGCCAAGGTCAGGAGATAGTTTTAGTCAACCCCAAGATCATCTCTACTAATGACAAGAAGGATGAATTTGAAGAAGGCTGTCTGTCGTTCCCTGAAATATATGCCAACATCATCCGACCAACACGAGTAAAAATAAAAGCCCAGGATTTGGAGGGGAAGAAGTTCCAGTTAGGACTGACTGGATTTCCAGCTAGGATATTTCAACATGAATATGATCACTTGGAGGGGAAGTTGTTTCATGATAGAATGTCTGGGGATACATTGGGAGAGGTTAAGGATCAGCTAGTGGCGCTGGAGGAGGAATTTATATTGAATAACCCTGGAGTTGAAGTTAGGAGAATTTAAAAGTATGTAACAAATGTAAATTTGTGGATGATAGATATATTGTTTAGTCTGTTATGCTCAAGAATAGGAATGAAGGAGAAAAGTGGAGAGAGGGACTGGCAGGCAGCAGTTTCTGCTGCCTGTTCTCTCTCGATGGAGGGTGTGGCTTGTAAAGTAGAATTGGTGTGTGGTTCTCTTATTAATTACTGTTCTACCTAACTATGTAATATGATAGATTGGTAGCTAACTGAAAGACCTCAGTGTGTACAACAGAATGTCTTGAGCCATTTGGGAGGGCTATAAAAACGGGGGAAAGGCGGTGGGGTGAGATAATAATAATTAAAGCAATAGTGCAAAAGGAAAATTGAATAGACGTGTTGATAAAAGATTATAGGGTGCTTATATTAGCTTATAAACGAAGAACTGTGAAGGAATCGTTAGCATCAGCCTTGAATTCAGGAGATTACTTCTAGCAACAATGGTGCGTTGTTTGACACTGCCTTGCTGTTTTATATCTTAATTATAGCGTCGATATGTTCATAGCTATACTCAAATCACATAATATATGCCTGCACCACAAATAACGGATCAATCATCCCCCGTCCCGCCCTCTCTACTCACACTCCTTCCCTCCTCCTCCTCCTTTCCCCTTCCAACTAACAGGTGAGGATACATCCACCCGAGCTCAAAGGCTTCATGGATAAGAAACTCAGCATAGTACTCAATGCCAACAGGCACGTCACAGGGACTTTGAGAGGATTTGATCAATTCATGAACTTGGTTTTAGACAATGCAGTCGATGAGAAGCAGAGCAAGGATATCGGCATGGTTGTCATTAGGGGAAACAGTATTGTGACTATTGAAGCTTTAGAAAGCATATCCAAGTAATATATGTATGTCTATATTGTAGTGTAATCATGACTGCTATCACGACTGCTGTAATTGTTGACTAAATGAAATATATAAGAACCACTCTTACACACCTCTCTCTCTCTCTCTCTCACACATTATCACTCACTCACTCACTCACCTCTTCTTCCTCGCTGCTCTCTTCCTCCTCAGCATCCCTCAACCACTCAATAAACGGCTCTGCCTTCTTCAAATACACCTTCTCCTCTTCATCAGCCAGCTCCTTCTCATCAGCCCACTGCAACACCGCCTCTTCAGACACCACATCAGTATCATACAGAACTTTCAATACCTGAGGGAAGATGAGTGTATACACCCTCCCTTCTCCTTGCTCCTTACTGCCGTGTTCGAAATCCCCTTCCCCTCCGCAGTACTCTTCAAAGGTTAGCAACAACTCGACTTGGTCGTCTTCAGATTTCAAGAACTTTTGAAGCAAGTCTTGCCATCGTGTTATTTGTGTGCTGGCGCGTTTCAGTAGTTCGGCTTTGGCCTCTCTAGTGACTGCAGTTGGGTTGTTGGTCATACCTGCTAGAAGAGATGCATTAATAGAAGATGTACTCTCTGCACTATTATTATCAGCATTACTACTACTGCTACTGTCAATTTGAGGGTAGAGACGGAGGTACTCTGAAGGAAGAGCAGCTGTCTTGGCTGGATTCAAAGGCAAACACAGACCAAGCATGGTGGTAAAAATAAACCTTGCACAGTCAGCAAATGTCTTATCTTCAGCTATTTTCAATCCATTAAGTTCTATGACGACATTTTCGTGAGAAATTCCTTCTTTTACGCATCTCAGGAAGGTTTCTGCTACTTCTGATCTGAAATGCTCGTCATCACCCAATACAGATGATGGGGAACCTTCCATATCCATTGCAAGAGCTCCTCCTCCTCCTCCTCCTCCTCCTCCTCCTCCTTGTTGAAGAGCAGCAGCAGCACTATGCTTTCCTCCTTCTTTGCCAGATGCATTCAATGCACCAGAATCACCTGCAGCACCAGCACCTATGACATCAAGGAATGCGAACGCTTCCCTTGGTGGAGGTGGCGGTGGCGGAGGTGGCGTCAGTGAATTAAGATACATAGTACCAGTACCAGTACCAGTAGTACCAGTACCAGTAGTACCATCACCTCCAATGCTTGACCTTCTACCACCGCTCGCATTCTCCCCGCTCCTCCTCCTCCTCCTTTCTTCCTCCATCTGCTCCTCCTTACTCAACACTGGCTCCCGGGGGAGCCACTTAAACCCAGCATCCAAGTTGCCCACTACCTTTTGGTTAAATGTCAAGGAAGGTAGCATTTCAGGGATGCTGCCTGATGCTAGTGTCTTGGCGGCTGTTAATATCAAAGATGCAGGTCTGAAACCATCTTCTGCGTTCGTATCGTCGTCGTCGTCGTCGTCACAGCTGTCTAAAGAGCCAAACTTAGTAGCGATATTGCCACCCCCGCCACCACCACCATTCCGCTCCTGCGTCTTCTGCTGACAAAGTGTAATCATCGTGTGTGGTGGTACAACCTGCTTGGTATCAATAACCACTCCAAAAGACAACACTGCTCCTTTTCCTACAGTCACATTATCCTTCAGCAGTACTCCGCTGCACAACAATGCAGTAGATACAGTGCATCCTTCCCCAATGGTCACATTATCAAGGCAATACACTCCATGCAGGACTGCTTTAGGGCCAATGATGCATCCCTTGCCTAGCACTGATTTACTAATTTGAGCTCCGTCTGAGATGATGCAGCCGGGGCCAATGCATGTGTCGTGCAAGATATGCGCTGTGCGCGCTATGCAGGCGGATGATTCTATGTAGACTCTTCCTCTTTGTAGTTTATAAGTTGATTTAGCACTCAATGGTACCTGTTGTTGTTGTTGTGATTGTTTGCCACCCATCGTTATATTCCCACCACCACCACCGCCAGTTCCAGTTCCAAAACCATACATTATAGAGCCCATACCACCGCCACTAGTAGGAGAACTAACCCCACCACCACCACCACCATCTCCTGCCCCTCCCCCTCCTCCTAGACTAAGACTACGGCTAGCCCTTGCAGCAGGTAGATTTGTATCCGGGGTCAAAGGATACGTCCATCTCCCTAGTATATCTTTACTAACAGCATCGTAAGATCTAAATGAATTGACCCTGGCGGCATATTCGGACGTTAATTCATGAATATATAATTTATTGCCCAGCTCCTCCTCACACAACACCCCAGTGACAAAGTCTTTACGGATGTTTTGGTAGTCAAAATTGTCAGAAAAGAGCATGAGGACTTCAGGGGCGCAAATGGCGATGCCGGTGTCGATGAGGTCGGTGCGGAGGGAGATTTGGTCTCTTTCTGAGAACATTGCTGCGTCCATTCTTACCACTGCTGCTGCTGATGATAATGATGATGGTGCTGATTGTTGTTGTTGTTGATGAGATGCAGAAGAGTAGGAGGAAGATGAAGACGGTTGTTCTTCAAATTTCAACAGACGGTGAGAAGAAGGATCCACAGCTACTACAAGCCCACTTTCTCCCAATCTTCTCCTGTGCATCTCCGACATACCACCACGAAGAACGAGCGTCATAATAGCTAATCTATCTGCCACTCTTCTCTTCTTGTGGAGATCTAAAATAGAAGAGAGGGAGGCATTAGAAATGACATCCCCATAAACCAAGACGAAATCATGTTTAATAATATCCTGGTTATCTATAGTACGTAGAGCATCACCAGCTGAGAGACAATTGGCAGCAGTGATGGTTTTAATGCGAGGGTGGCGGGAAATGAGCCAGCCGGCAGACTTGAGATGGGCGGTGATCTGGTCGGCATGAGCACAGCAGAGGATGAAGATTTCTTCAATGCCGTTGATGGAAAGCCATTCTAGGGTGTAGTCTAACATGGGGGTGTTGACGAGGGGGATGAGAGATTTGGGGCATTGGAGGCTGACTGGCCGGAAGCTCTGTTTGTTTTTTTTTTTTTTTTAAGTGGGAGGGAAAGGAGAGGTGAGAGTGCAAGCGTGAGAGGACGGTGATGGGAAAATGGGAGGGATGTAAAGGTGCGACAAGGGTGATGAATACATACCTGAGAAAATGAATCAGCTAATACTATGGCAGCCAATGTCTCCTTGGCTTTTTCGACTGCACCACCTTTGTCCTTTTGTTTTGCCATGGCTGGATGTCAAAGTGATGAAGATTTGAAACTCGAGTTTGTTAGGGATAGATGTTGTTGTGCTGATTTCAGATGATCTATCAGTGTGCTCACGGTGAGCTACATGCACCTGATGGTAAACAATGATCAAACCGGGACGATTCAAGCCCATTTTATACCCCTCTCTCGCTCCGCAGTTTTCACAACTCCTCTCTTTTGTGATCAAATAGCAGCTCTATTACAACATCAACTCACATTTCAAACTTTCCATCCAACTCTTCAAGACGTAAAGATACCTGATCGCACATAAATTCCTCTATTCTGCCCCTCATATTCAAATTTAGAAAGATGTCTGAAGCTGATCAAGCCCAGCTCCCAGCAGCTCTGGTAAAGAGAATAGTCAAAGCCAAGCTATCAGAAACAGACGGCAAGGACTACCAAGTAAACAAAGACGCTCTGTTAGCTTTCAACGAAGCCGGGAGGTTGTTCATCCACTACCTCACCGCCACTGCCAATGACATTTGCAAAGACGGCAAGAGGCAGACCATCTCAGCTGACGACGTCCTCACAGCTCTAGCAGATTTGGAATTGCCAGAATTAGTAGAACCATTACAGGAAGCTCTTGAGGCTTTTAAATTAGAAACTAAGGAAAAGAATAAGAAGAAGGCAGAAGCTACTAAGAAACGTAAAGCTGAAAAGGAAACAGGAGGAGAAGGTGACAAGAATAAAGATAAAGAAGCACCAGCAGCAGCAGCGGGAGAGGGAGAGGGAGAGGGAGAGGAAAAAGACGAATAATATAACATGACTATATTTATGTAACCCCTTTGGAATTGCTTTCATTCTTCTTCTTCTTCTTGTTCTTCTTATATTACACCCTCCCATCCCCTCCCCTCCATTCTCTCTTCTCTCATCCTCCCATTCTACAACTCACCAAGGGCAGTATCCATCACCTCCACCAAGTAATCCACATCCTCCCTTGTAATACACATAGGTGGTTTAATTCTAAACACATTCCCATGAGCTCCCCCCTTCCCTAATAACACTCCCATGTCTTTACACCTCTCAAACACCCTGGCAGTCTCCTCCTTGGCTGGCACCTTGGTAATCCTATCACTCACCAGCTCCACCCCCACCATCAACCCTCTCCCCCTGACGTCTCCAATGATATCATGTTTCTCTTTCAATGCATCCAGTTTGGTTCTCAGGTGAGCTCCTACTGTAGCTGCATTGTGTTGGATGTTCTCTTCGTCGATGACACGGAGGACTGCTCTTCCGCCAGCACTACACACTGGGTTGCCGCCAAAGGTATTGAAATGCAGTTTCTTGGACAGTACAGCGCCAATTTCTGGAGTGGTTGCTACTGCTCCTATGGGTAAACCGTTTCCAAGGCCCTTTGCCAGCGATACAATTTCAGGCTCCACTCCTTGGGCGGAAAAACCCCAGTAGTGACTGCCAGTCCGACCAAAGCCAGTCTGCACTTCATCAGCGATGCATACCCCTCCAGCAGAGCGTACCATGTCGTACACAGCAGGTAGGTAGCCATCTGCTAGTGGTATTGCTCCCCCTACTCCTTGTATTGTCTCGTGAATGAAACCAGCCACTCTGCCTGGGGTGGCACAGGAGATGAGATCTGCCACGTCGGCGGCGTAGGCTGGGCCGTCATTGCCATACCGACCTCTGTAGGGGTCGGGATTCAGAGCGTGATGCACACCAAAGCCCTGAGGGACGCTGGTCTTCCAACTAGCTTGCCCTAAGAGACCCATAGTAGCCTCACTCAGGCCATGGTATGCGTTTCTGAGTGTAATAATGTCGTAGTTTTGTGTATAGAGCCTTGCCATCATCATAGCCATGTCGTTGGCTTCTGTACCGCTGTTGACAAAGTAAATACAGGATAATGATGGTGGGAGTTTGGCTGCTAATTCCTGAGCGTACAGAGCTATTTGGTCGTTGAGGTAAATGGTGGTTGTGTGCTGGAGCTTCTTTGTTTGATCTATGATTGCCTTCGTGACAACGGGATGGCAATGGCCGACAGAGACAGTTACGATGCCGGCGAAGGCATCGAGGTATCTTTTGCCAGTTTCGTCAAAGAGGTACTGCATTTTGCCGTCGACGATCATGACTGGGGATTTGAAGTGGTGGAAGATGGCTGGGTTGAGGTAGGTTTGGCGGAGGGAGAGGACTTGTGCCTTGGACGGGCCTGTCCATTTAGGAGGAATGTAGGAGTCAAAGGGAGGAAGGGAGGGAATAGTGGAGAAGGATGAGGATTGTTGGTCGTTGAAGAGCTGCTCTTGGCGTTGGTGTCGGTGTCCAGAGAGAGCTCTAAGAGTAGATTGAGCGATTAATGGGCTCGATTTACGAGCTGTCTGGAGAGACATTGGATGTGAGTGTGGATTTTGATCACTCTTTTTTATGTGAGATTCCTTTATCTGTGTCGTAACCCACGACTTATTCGGGATGATCAAACGATGAACCACCACTATAGTATCTACGCATCACAAATGTTCGCATTACTTTGATGTTTTCTCTATACTCTCTATCATGATTTTCTCTCTATTCCAACAAACTCAACGACCCTCCTCTCTCTCCCTCCCCCATATACCCTTCCCTTTCTATTCTATATACCTTGATCTTTCAAATAATCCCCCAAATTCTCTACCACCACATTACAATCTCCCGGTGCAATCCCTTCCCCATACACACCCACTACCAGCGCAGTCACCGTCTTTTTCACCGTCACACCTCCTAGTCCCTTTTTCCCTCTAATCACCTCACCAGGCTCCCCAGCAACCATCATATACTTCTCTCCAGCCAGTTTGATACCATTGGTAGCGAGTTGGGTGGGGTCGTTGAAACCGTTGACGAGGGCGGTTACTTCGGCGTCGGAGATTTCGGGGAAATTTGGGGATGACGCCCAGACACCGCCGTCGTGGCCGAGAATGGCAGCATGGGTGAGTTGGCCTCCTCCTGGTAATTCTACCATGAGTTGTTCGTCGATGTAAGCCTGTGTGTGGATGTGGATATGGTGGTGGTGGTGGATGTGGTTATGCTGACGTAGAGTGGAACGAAAGCAAGAGGAGAGAGAGATATACTTGGGTCAAAGGAAGCAGTGGATTAGTGCGTCGGGTGCTGTTCTCTCACCTGCCAAGACATTGTTTCTGATGGTCTCTGCCGGTCAAAGATTGGGGAATATAGGTAAAATGATAAGTCGATTGCGATTACTGATGTGAAGATGCTCGTTGAATCCAGCGAGGAACTTCAAGGGAGTGTTTTTCTCAGCTTGGAAAGACTGGGAAACAGTGCTAGTCACTGATCGAGCCTGCAATTGGGTCCTTGAATGGATTGATGGTGCGATTATGGATACGATTTTGGAATATATAAAAGGATGGTAATGAAGATGGAGTGCAAGGATGAGAGCAGAAGACAGGAATGAGCATTGCTGAAAATTGGGGACTCCAGTGCCAGATTCAGTAAATGCAGGCATGGCTTCAAAATGGGCCATTCCTTTGTATTTCTAGCATCAGTAACGAACAAGGTTCTAGATCAATGAATGAAATCAGACACGAACTGAATTATCAGTGATAGAAACCCATTTGAAAGAACAAAGGGATTATTAATCTTTCAAATTATGTTCCTGCTCGAAAGATACAAAAGCTGGGTCCGGGACAACAACCAGCTGTTGTCCATCATAGAAACAAGTACGTCATCATCCACATCCCTCTCAAACCGTTGTTAAAACAATAATTCTTCTTCCCAAAACGCCACCGCTCCACCGTTGTCGTCCCACACCTCAACTCACCTCTCCTTCCTCTCTCTCTGCCTCCTCAGGTCTGTCCTCTCTAACATGGATCCTCCCAGACAGGTTCAGCGGAGACTCAGAATTCACTCTAGAAGCCCTACACACAGCCATCAATCTTATCTCCACTCTACATGAAACCATTATAGAAGAAGGAGATCTCCCTCCTGCTGCCAAGGCTGCCATGCCTTCAGGTCGGTCTGAACTCCTCCTTTCTTTAGGAGCTCTTCAACAAATACAAGTACTGGTTGAACTATGGGCCCTTAGCAAGCACCCCTCACTAGATAATAATAATAATAATAATAATAATAATAATAATAATGGCAATACTATAGTGAATAGAGGTGAATCTTCATCCTCCTCCTCATCACCTTCTTCCACCCAAACATCACCATCATCTTCTTCATCAAGATATGATTCATTAATAGTAGTAGAAGCATTAAAAGCTCTAGTAAGAATGGCAATACTCAGTAAATCAGGCAGTAGATTACTTCTAAATGGAGGAATGACTAATTTCGACCCTTACAATATGATGGCTGGTAGTATCAGAGGAAAAGGTGGTAGTATAACCAGATCAGGTCTTAGCATACAAATAATAAAGGCATTTGAGTCATTTAGAGGTAAATATATACCTACAACAAGCAATAATAGTGGTGGGAAGGGTGATGTAGACAGTAATAATAATAATAAGAAGAAGAAGAAGAATGGGGATGAGGGATTGTTGTGGTGGGATCAACCGGCAACTGCTCCCACTGCTATTATTGTGACAGAGACATCTTCCAAAGAAGGAGGAGGAGGAGGAGGAGAAAAACATCAACAGCAACAATATAGAATTGATGAGCCAGCACCCCAAACAACAACATCGCTAATACCACCACCAGCACCATCAAAAGACCAATTGAGGAGACTAGAAGCTTGGGCGCAAACACAACAAACAGGTGCCTCCAGGACTGTCATCCTCGGTGAGCTCCTCCACATCCTCCGCCCGGTCGTCTACATCCTTGCCCTCAAGAAATGGGGCCGCACCTCCTGGAAACCCTACCTCCTCTCCCTCTTCATCGACCTCTCCAGCTGGCAAGCCACCGCCGGAGGAGCAGCGCGGTCTGCTCACGCCGCCCGCCATGCAGCCACCCACCCCAGTGTCAAGGGGACCAGTCTGGAGCTGCTGTTCTCCCTGCAGGCAATGCAGTGGAGGAGGGAGGATCTGGATGAGCTGACCAGGAGGAAGTTGTTGTTGGGATATTACTTGTTGAGGGATCCAATGTTTGGGAGGTGGACGGTGAGGGGGCTGAGGAGGTGGGAGAGAGTGGTGGAGAGGGTGCCCTTGGTGGGGTGGATGACTGGGAAGGGAGTGGAGATATTGGTGGGTGCTCAGCAGTTGTATAGTTATACATGTGCTTCTTAGGGAGTGAGGTAGAGGGAGAGAGCGAGGAGAGAGGGAGAGAGCGAGGAGAGAGGGAGAAGGGAGAGAGGGATGAAATGGAAGGAGGAAGACGGATTCGATTGGGAGTTGAAAAATGAGGAGAGATGCGTGAACATGTGAACGATGAAGAAATTTTTTGTAATGTTGACATTATGAAATGTTGTAGGTAAAGTAGTAGTCGAACGAAACATAAGTAGCATGGGGCGTTTATTCATACAGCATATCGAAAATCCAAGATGTCACAAGGTCTATGCCTGTGGTAGTTGCTCTGTACATTTAGCCAGTGGTGATGACCTTCTTAGCACGGTAAGCATGGTGATCGTATGGGTTTATTCATATCACGTGACTTCCGAGTTCAGATAAACCCCACATTCCCCTTTGCTCATTCTCACCCCGACCACCTCTCCTCAACCACCCCTTTTCCCTCTCCAACAAACACAACAGCAATTCCACTCCAGAAGTGGCCCAGCCTACCTTTACAACCAATGCATTAACATAACACTAGGCGACCAACAAGAAAGAGAGATGACCACAGGCAAGCATATCGTCAGAGATATTTTCTGTACCAATTGCAATGCCAATGTCGGCTGGCGGTATGATCTCGCCATTGAGCAACGAGAGAAGTACAAGGAGGGTAAATTCATCCTTGAGAGAGCTAAATTAGTTGAACAAGCCACTGCAATGTCAAGGTCTCCATCCGATCTATTTGATTTTGACAACAATAATGATGGTGGTGGTACCCCAGCAGCAATAGCAGCAACAAGAGGAAGAGCAGCTGTGGCAATGACCTTGGACGATGCAGCTGCTGATCTTGAGAGACACATGCTACAGGGTCACACCACGCAACAACAACAACAACAAGGAGGTCAAGGACAGAGAGCTCCTATCACTCCCAGCAGTAGAAGAAATACAAGACAAGTACAACAACAACAACAACAACAACAACATGGTAATGATGATGGACATACGAATATGCACCGTATCTGGTCTGATATTAATAGCAACATGAGACTGATTGATGCCAACCTGGAAGCTCTAAGGAACCGCAACCCTATTAATAATAATAATAGAGATGGTGATACTGGTAATGATAGGGTGCTAGGTATGTATTACAGTAATCCACTCATCCAGTGGGAGATTGCCGGGAGAAGTAGGATGCAGATGGAAGAAGAAGAAGGCGAGGAGGGGGAGTAGGGGGAGGAGATGTTGGGTATGTCCTGTGTTTTTAGAATGTTTTTTTGTATGTGTTTTTTCTTCTTCATCCCTGGCCTGTGATTTTGAAAGAGAGGTTGGTGTAGTCTGTACATAGATGTATATAGTAGTAACAAATGTGATTCATAGATAAATAAGGACAATTTATAAATTAATATGAAAGTATATGGCAAGATGATACTGAGGATGAGTCAGAAATACAGGGAGGGAAGGAAGGTAGGAAAGAGGCCAGCAATTGTTTTTGCCTGAAAGTACAATACCACCTCTTTCCATATTTTCTATTTTCTATATTTTCTATTCTGCTTCCATTGCTTGCTGTTCTAAAGCTTGCATAGCATCCGGTAATTGGTGCCGTAACTCTCCCTCCCGCTGCTTCTTCTCCTGCTTACTCTCCAAATCCTCCAATGCCGCCTCTGCCTCCTGCCTCTCCACCCAGTCGTCAACATCTGCCCAAACTGCCTGCGATGCAAATCCCTTATCACCTCCCTTGATTTTTGATGGTTGGGCATAGTTGACCTTTAGGACTCTGCCGTAGATCTCAGAATTGTGCATGTTGTCAACGGCATCCGCAGCATCTTCAGGAGACTCGTACTCTATGAAGGCAAAGCCACGGTGATGGCCGCTGGCGTGGTCGAAGGGGAGGGAGATGTCTTTGATGTCGCCAAAGGGGACGAATGCTGCTTGTATTATGGTAATTGTTACTTCAGGGTCTAGTCCACCGACGTAGAGTGTGGTTTTCTTTTTTGCTATACGTGAATCGACTAAAGTTGTAGCCATTTTTTTCTTGGTATTTAATCTTTGTCTTCTTCACTATAATTTGTATTATAAGCAGCCTGAAGAAACAATGTACATGTATTACGCTTAGAATTTGGTTTAATATACAATTCACACCGTGGTCCTCCTACATTTCATACTTCAGGAGCTCCTCATCGACAACTCTCTCTGCGCCCCCATCATCACTGAGCTCCAGCTCCATCACTTCGCCTTCCTTGCTGCACTCCTCTGCTTCTCCTTCCTTGCTGCTACAGCGGGCCTCTTCCCGTCACTCTTCCTCTTCCCTCCCACCTTAACACCACTACCACCAACACTACCACCAACACCACTACCTCCCTTTTTCACCCCACCTTTACTCGTCGCTCTCATCCCTTCCCATGCCTGCTTCCCCTTTCCTCCTCCACCAGATGACAACCCAGCTTTCACCCTATCAATCCTCACAGCTCTATTCTTCAACTTCTGTCCAGCCAACTGCATCCCAGCCTTTGCAGCAGCTCTATTTTTAAACATCACAAAAGCAATCCCTTTCCCTACTGATGTCTTTGCATCTCTCACCACCCGACATGCTTCCAGCTGTCCACCTAGTTCTTCAGACATTCTACCGTGGGTGAAGAATCGTATGACATCTTCGTCTTCTGCATCTAGGGGAAGGTTCCCTATGAATAAGGATCTTGTAGGATCGTATTCTACTACTGAGGATGATGATGGTAGAATATTATTGTCTTCTTCTTCCTCATCTTCTGAAGCATCATCATCATCATCCCCCTTCTCCCTCTTCTTCTTCTCTTGGTCTTTAGTCTCTTCCTTTTTCTTGGATGGGGCAGCAGCTCTATCTACTCTGATATGTCTCCCCTCATACTCAGTCATATTAAGGTGTAAAGCATCAGCCACAACACCATCATTGTCATTAGTAAAGACAACATATGCATGTGCAGACCCACGGTTGGTGTCAATATTGCTGCTCACACAAGCTGCCTTCCTGGGCATCTTCACTTTAGGATCAAGAGGGAGAGATCTCAGTCTGACTGAGTCAATGGAGCCAAATTGGGAGAAGAGTGAGGTGATTTGTTTACGAGTGATATTTTGGGGAAGGTTGCCAACAAAGATGGTGCGCCTGAGCTTAGATGCATCCTCCTTCTTGGTGGTGGTGGTTGATGAGGAGGGTGGTGGTGATGGTTTGGATTTTAAGTTTGAGTTTACTTTGGGGTTTGATGTTGATGTTGTTTTTGATGGTTGTGTAAGCTTCTCCTTGGTCACTTGGCGCAGTTTCTTTGTGGAAGGGTTGTTGTTTGTGGCAGGGGGGTTTTCATCTTGTTTCTTCTTTCGTTTCTCCGTCTTGAGGGTTGACGAGGGGAGAGATGTGGTGGTGGTTTTTGATTTGAATTTGAATTTGTTGGCGTCGTCGAAGAGTGGGTTTGGTGCTTCTTTTGATTTCTTGGAATGCTTGAAAAGGCCGGCGAACAGTGACATGTTTTGAACGTTTTTATTTGAGAATTTGAATCGATAAATCTGTCTAATTTCGCTCAAATAATGTAGATATGCTGCGTAATTGGTAGATGTGAAAATATTAAATTCAAATACAATGCATGCTATTGTTTATATAATGTCTAAGAAATGCTATTTTATATCTTTTCAACGCCATCCACCGACGGTCGATGCAAGTCTTTCATCTCTAGAGGAAAAGAGGACTGAAGCCTTGGCAGTATCTTACCATTAAGCCCTTCTACCCAACAATAAGATAACAAAGAGAACTTTTTACATTTTCTGTCATCCATTTTCTGTCGTCCATTTTATGTAACTCTCTCCTCAGGAAGGAAGGTTAGTCATCCACACAGAGAGGAATATCACCTAAACCCTGACGAGGACATCCATATGTGCCTGCAGTGATTCCTCTCAGCTTCCTCTCTTTGCAGAGTTGGTAGTCCTCAGCAGTCACAGTCAATCCACCGCTCTTTATACGTCAGTGCAACCACTCCTCGTCCATTCAATCAATTTCTATGTTATAATAGAGCTGAAAGGAAGGCAGCCATCCCATCCCTTGTGGTGCTTTTCTCTAGAAACCAGTTCATCCTTATCTCTTAGTCCACTGGAGGAATCATCACACCAACCAATTAACCCTTCATTTAATCGAATTCAGTGCCTTGAAATGCTGGAAAATCCCGCTTTAGCACCGCCACCTGCCTCCAGGCACACACCAACAAAGCTACATTCACCTCCCTCCAGGAGGTGCTTTTTCGACCTCGACTCTCTCCCTCTCTCCCTCCACCCCATCCCCTCCTTCTCGCACCTCACCCCTCCTCTTTCTCACATCCCCGACACCAGAGACCAACGTATCATCCGTTACCAACAACTACACCAACACATCCAGTGCCTTCTCCTCCCTCTCCAAGGCACATCCACCACCTCCACCTCCTCCTGGGTACTGGCAGTGTCGACAGCCATCTACCAAATCTTTCACACATTCTCCTCCATTGACAAAATTGTCTTCTCATGTGCCATGCATAAGGATTGCTACCCAGATCTCGTCATTGAATCGTCACCATCTGCTAGTAGCAGTAACACGTATGTACAGATAGTCCCAAACAGTCAATGTGGTAAGCAATATCAAGAACCAGGGGAAGAAGATGGAAAAGAAAATAATGATGATGATACTTGGACCATGATAATGCCATTGATCGAGAAAAATGTTGATGACTGGGGTCAAATGGAGAGAGTTTTACTGGGTGTATTGGAGTTTAGCTCCAAATCTGAGAATATTGATTTCATTGATGTTGATTATGTTGGAATGAAGGCTGTCGTTGATATGTTGGTCACTGTGATCAACTGGAAATGATCACAGTCATGTGTGGGTGATGGTACGTGTAGTGTGGAAATATAATTGTATGTATGATATATGCTTTATTTATGCTTTATAAATGATTGTAGTGCTCTCTTTCATGACATGCATGGTATGCTGTTTTTGTTATCTCTGTTTTTTTTTTTTTCCAAAGGGTTTCAATACCTTTTTTTGTTTTCCAAAAGTTGTCAGTTATGTTGTTGGTGTTGTTTTATCATGTTCTCTCAAGTTTATATATACACGTTTCTCCTAAAGTTTATATTGCAACTATATTGCTGCTATTCTTCTTCTTATCACAACGACCATTCAAGGCAATAATATCCGTTGACGATCCAGCAGTGCTATTCACAAAAGAAAGATATGCGTTCCAAAACAGCCCCGCTCCGTTAATAAACACAACTCTTGCTGTTGGAGGCAGCAGAAGGAAATTAAACATATTAGCAGTCGGCCAGAATACAGATCCTGCTATGTATGTGTCTGCAAAGGTTCTCTTCAGCTTCTCCTGGCATTGCTGCAGTGACAGACCTTCCAACAGGCCCATGTAGATGGTGAAGGAAGCCAGGTACGTGGGGAACAGGGTGAGCTGGCCTATTGCCACCTTGATGATGGCTGATTTAAGGGTCGGAGAGGATCCAAAGGTAGTGTCGAGCCATCGGAAGCCCCGGAAGAAGAATGGACCGTGGAGGGTGAGGCCAATGATGCCAAATCTGAGGCTCTGTTGCCATTGCCATGAAGGGTTGGAGGAGGAGATGTAAAGAGGAGGGGAGTTGTTGTGGTTTCTAATTACTTGGCATAGAGCGTCGCCAGCAGTCATTACTATACCGCTTGTCAGAGCAGCTTTCAGTGTTGGTCTTGACGCTAGAACATGAAGGAAACTCATGATCTTTGATTTCGATCACATTTAAAGAACCCTACGTTATATCGAATGAATCTCCCAATCAAGAATATATCAAGCTCTATTAAATCATATGGTTTATCTAGCCTGCTCTAAGATCGTCACCTTTAGGTCTATTCCCTCCAACCAAAAACCACCAATCTTTGGCCACAGCCCACCATCAGTTCCCTTCCCCCCTCATCATTATATAATTATTTAGCCAGGTGATCTATGCCATCAATTGTATTAAATAACAAAAATCCCTGGGCACATTCAAACATACATCTTCTACATATAAGTTATTATCCCTCTCCTCTCTTAATATACATACAGACATGTATACATACTGCCCCCCTCTTTATTCAGCCAGGTGATCGTACCTCGTTCCCACTTTCAGTCCAGCAGCTGTTCTTGTTGAATACCTCTTCCCTCCTGTATCTTGTTGCTGCTGCTGTTGTTGTTGTCGTTGCTGCTGAACACTACTAATATTAGTAGTACCCCCTCCCCCTCCCCCTCCTCTTCTCCCACCACCACTATTCAACCGAGTCTTTTGTAATTTCAGTAATATCTCCGCCACCTCAGCAGCATTATCCCCCAAGTCATCCATCATACCAACAATCATGCCGTCCATATCTTCATCTTCATCATCACCACTATTGTGTTCCATACTCTCACTGCTCTCCATTGGATGATGTTGACTGGCTTCGTTGGTGGTGACTGCAGCGACGGCAGCTGCTGCTGCTATTGCTGCAGCTCTGCGACTACCTCCATTTCTTCCTCCTCCTGCTGCTGCTCCTGCTCCTGCTGAACCAAAGCTACTCGATAAACCACCTGGTTCAGTACCGGTTGTAGCTGCTGCTGTTGTTGCAGCATTATTTTGTGTAGTAGCATTATTATTACTATTATGATTAGCATTCCCTTGTTTCCCCGCTGATCCACCACCTCCACCAGTTCCTTCTTCAGGTAAAGAAGGAGGCCCGTATATCTTAATCAACTCCTGCGTCTCTACATCTGAAAAGTTTGTCACAGCAGCAACCCCTCTAATACGCCTAGCAGCAGCATCATATGAAAGAGCTGCTTCCTCTGCAGAATCAAAAGTACCAAGCCATAGCCGGGCTCCTCGGGTGGGATCTCTAATTTCAGCGGCATATTTACCCCAAGGGCGTTGCCTTACCCCTCGGTATTTAACGCCGCTGCCAGTGCTACTACTACCTCCTGCTGTTGCACCTCCTGTTGAAGCTCCTGATGCTATTCCTGCTCCTCCTTTTTGAAGAGAGGAGGAGAGTGACAGAGATGGCGACGAGGAAGATAACAGCCCTGCATTGGCATTAGGTGGTGTCACACCTAGAGTTGTACTGGGGCTTTTACCATGTAATAGTAGCTGAGAAGAAGCTGCTAATTGAGGAGATGTGCCTAATCTACTTGACCCAAGACCACCTCCTCCTCCACCACCTCCTCCTTTGGTCACTCCTCCGCCCGCTGCTCGGTGAATCAATCTTTCCAGGCTGGGACTTGTACCTGTAGCTGATCCATGGTGACTGGAAGCTCCTGGAGACCTTCCTCTACTACTATAACTGTGACTATTCATAATTATAGGCATACCAGGACCATAACTACCAGCACTACCACCAGGTACTATTCCAGCTGGAGAACCTCCCCCTCCTCCTCCCCCTCCTCCTCCTCCACTTACATGTGATGCAGCCAACCTATGTTGATGTTGGTGTAAGATAGATACAGGTGGAGTTCTACCTTTACTATTATTATGACTCCCATTATTAGAAGTGGAGGGAGAGGATCCTAAGGGGATGGGTGGGGGTACTGGAATGGGGAGAGGTGGAGGAAGGAACTGTTGTTGTTGTTGTTGTTGTTGTTGTTGTTGATGATGATAATGATTGAGATGATGAGGGGCGATGACGGGGCTACCACCACCATCACTGGCGGTAGTAGTTATAGTAATATTGCCTAATTGTTGCTGTTGTTTGTGGAAAGCATTCAAGGACGATATTTGGGGAGGGGGAACTATTGGTGGTTTAGGTATGAGGTTTAGAGCAACAGCAGGTAATGATGATCCCAACACATGATGATGGTGTTGTTGCTGTTGTTGTAGAAAGGGGGGAGGAGGAGGGACATGGGGGTGTTGTTGTTGTTGATGATGATGATAATGTTGGTACTGGGGAGGTAGATGTGAAGATGATGTGGTTGGAGCTGAGCCTGGTGCTACTAATTGTAAGGGAGTTATGGTAAGAGCTGATGATGATGAGAGTGGGATGGAGACTGGGAGGGAGGAGGAGGCATTGATGTTGGTGATGTTGGCATCATTTGCAGTGTTTGGCTGCTCCGATGTCATTGTTTTTATTATGCTTTTTATGTGAAGGGTATGATTTGTATGTCTGCATCAAGGGAGGGGAAATGGGATTGTACAAGTGGGGGATTAGATGTTGTTGTTTGAAGATGAGGAAACAGGGGACGGATGGGGGGGGGACGGGGGCGAGGACGGGTTTATGATCGTCGGTGAGAGGTTTGGGTTTGTATTCTCTTGTCCAGGCGTCTATCCAAGCGACAATCGAATGCATTCTACTGCTCCGCAATAAGAGATGGCTCCAAGTGAAGAATATTCTTGCTCCGACGGGGTAATAATCAAAGCGCCAAAGAGGGATACTCACATTCAGGATGATCTAGCCCTACCCTCTGGGTCCAGCTATGCACAATCCTATGTGTACACAATACTTGAGAGATAAACCCAAATGTGATAAATGAATTGCTATTCAGAGAGAGAGCCTGGTTTAATCAAACGAAATCAAAACAAAAATGCCGCACCCTTTTGAGAACAAGTATAAGAGCAGGTGAATTTGATACATTTACAACCTATGATTCAATCACTTTATGCATTCACTTTCACGAATCCTCGCCTTTGCATATCCCCGCTTCTCACGTGTGTGAGAGCCAGTGAGTCGGGTGTCGGTTGCCCGGCCGGCAGCCCTTTCCCCTTCTCTCCATCCCACCACATCCCACATACATATATTGTACACATATTCATTCTCTATTACATTTCGTACACTCAAATAACGCTACACTCCCACCCCCATCCATCTCTATCTACATACGAGCCCCTCCTGTCATTCCACTCTCCAACTTCCCACCCTCCACCGCCGCCATCTTCTTCAAATACTCACACGGCTCGAAAAACCCACTCAGCCCATACGGCCGCATCTCTTCAGCCCACTGACTCAGCCTCTCACACACCCTCTTTGCCCCAACCAAATCAGCCCAGAAGATCAGCCCCCCTCTTGGAGGAGGAAAGCCCATTGCCATGACGGTGGCAACATCAAGATCTGCTGGTTTGTCTACTATTCCTTCTTCAATCACCCTGCATCCTTCGTTTACTACAGGGAAGAAGATGAATTCGACTATATCTTGAGGACTCATCTTTGGTGGAGTAGCTGTACCACCAGTAGAATTGAAGGGAGAGGTGCTTCGAGCCTGGGCCATAAAACTGCTCAACCCAGCTGGATCAGGACTGGCCTTCCTTCTTGCATCATACTTATAAAACCCACTCCCAGTCTTCTCCCCCAGTCTCTTGGCCTCAAACAGTGCAGGGATGATCTTAGCTTGGTAGCATCTCTCTGGGAAAGATTGGAGGAAGTTGGAACCCACATGGAGCCCAATATCAGCACCCACTAGATCAGATAATCTAAAAGGACCCATGGGCATGCCAAACCCAGCAATTACCTTGTCAATCATATAAGGGTCCAATCCCCTATCTACTAACATGCATGCAGCTTGGGTGTAGGGGAAGAAGACTCTGTTGACAGCAAATCCAGTACAATTCCCGACGATGACAGGGGTCTTTTTGATCCTGGAACCGAATTCCAAAGTGTCGAGGATGACCTGGGGGGAGGTTTTGTTGGTCTTCACTATTTCAAGCAGTGGCATGATGTGCGCTGGACTGAAGAAATGAGCCCCTACAATCCTGCTCTGTGTGCCTGGTGGTGTCTTCTCTCCAATGAGCTCAATGTCAATGGTGGAGGTATTAGAAGAGAGAATGGCATCTGGCCTGCAGGCTCTCTCCAAGTCTGCAAATATGGTTTGTTTGAGTTTGACATCCTCTATGACAGCTTCAATCACCATATCTGCTGATTTGAAATTCGAATAATCCAGCGTTCCCTCAACCAAAGACATTGCTTGAGCTGCAGCTTGTTCTGTCATTTTCCCTTTTTTAACCCTACTCGCCAGATTGCTCTTAATCCTGGACATTCCTCCCTCTAGGAATTTATCATTCACTTCTTTCAGTATCACTTTGACATCTACCAAGATGCATGCAGTGGCTATACCGCTGCCCATGAGTCCTCCTCCCAGGACAGCTACTGTCTTGATGGGACGGGGGCGGAGACCAGGCTGGTCGGTGACCCCTTTAATCTTCTTGGTAGACCGTTGCGCGAAGAAGATATGAACAAGAGCCTTGTGGGTGTCAAGCGCTGCTGATCTGGCAAACGCTACTCCTTCGGCGCGAAGTCCAGCGAGTCCGCCGTTTTCAACACCGGCTTGGATGGCATCCAGGCAATATTGGGGGTGGAGAAGGCCTCTAGCCTGCTTGGCAGCCTGCGCTCTGGCGAAATCTATGATTTGGAGTGCCTCCCCGAGCGGTTCTATTTTGTCCGTTCTAAAAAGAGACCTCTGTCTTGGAACTCTTCCTGCTGCCATTTCAAGAGCTAGTTTCTTAGCTTCTTGGATCAGTCTATCCTGAGAAGGGACCAAGATGTCGACCAGGCCCATGGCAGCTGCAGCAGGGGCTTTAACTGGAGCTGATGTCAGCATCATTTTGATGGCTTGAGCCAGACCGACTACTCTTGGAAGTCTTTGGGTGCCTCCAAAACCTGGAATAATGCCTAGTTGGAGTTCTGGGAGACCTAGATTGGTTTGAGGGGTGGATACACGGGCGTTGCAAGCGAGAGCGACTTCGAGGCCGCCACCCAAGGCGACGCCAGAGATGGCGGCGACGGTGGGTTTGGGGCCGTCTTCGAGGATGGAGACAAAAGCGTCATTGATCCTGCTGTCTATACCGCCGCCTCCAGAAGCTTTGACGAATTGGTTGATGTCGAATCCAGCACAGAACTTGCCTGAAGAAAGAGGAAGGAGGGAGAATGGTGAGTTGTGTGGGGTGCAGCTGTGTGTCGGTCAGGGTGATGATGGAGGGTGGGGAACTACTTACCATTGGCGCCCGTAACAACAATAGCTTCTACATCAGAACGAGTGTGGGCTTCACGGAGATGGTTGAAAAGACCTTGGAGGACTGTATAATGAGGGAAAAGTCAAGGGTCTAAGGTGAGATTAAAGATGTGGGGATGGAAAAAAACGGAATATTTTGGAGAGAATGGATTAGCAACGTACCATCTGGGTGTAGAGCATTGACAGGTGGATTGCTCAGAGTGATGATAGCCACCCCATCCTCGACAGTGAGGAACGTTTGGGGTTGGGACATGTTCTTCTATTTTCTTTCGGCACGGTCGGAATATCGAGGCAATGGTGCACCAGTATGTTTGATACAACCTTGAAAGTATCTTCAAAATGATTGATATTGTGCATGAGTCATTAGTTTAGCAGCCATTGCCACCATCACCGTGCATGACTCATTTCTAGTTTCTGCTTGTCCGGCTCCTCTTCGTTTTGCTGAGCTGTCCCCACAATTCCTTCAAAACGAGGCAAATCGCTCCTTTGCATATGCATTTGTTCTTTGGATTATGCATTGAATTGTTCTCATATACAATAATTCTCCAATACTCTGCTACAGTGCGTTCAAAATGGCATGTAAACTCCAGATGCATGCTACTTCAAAGTCGGTACATCGTCCATCTTTTCTTAAAACCCTCCAATCATCATCCTCACACGCATATAGACCCGCTCTACGACCCTCACATCGCTTTTCCACCACCAGATGTGACACTCTCATCACCCCGCCCGCCAAGAAGAAACCCCGACAGCCTCGCGACAAGGCCCCTCCCCTCCCTCAACCCTCCTCCACCCAGCAAACGCTCAAGCGCTCCTTCACTGTAGGTGGCATTGGTCTAGACACAGGCAAATACTCAGTAATCCGAATCAGACCTGCTCCTGCCAACACTGGCCGTTACTTTGTCCGTGTCCCAATTGGCACCAATGCTCCCAGATTTGTCATGGAAAAACCAAATGATTACACCTTGGAGCAGCTTAGTCCAGTTGCATCAGGGGATGAGGACTCTGAAGACATGAGGGTAGAATTATTCCAAAAATGGCTCATTGCTCAGGATGAAGACAACTACCAGGGAACCTTTCAAGACTTTGCCGAGGAGCAATTCGGTACTGCAGAAGAAGAGTTCCTTGTGGCTCAAGCTACTGAATTAGCAGCAAAAGATGAACCAGAAGATGCAGTACCTGTAGCTCCCAGCTCTGCTGATGATGCAAAATCAGTTGTTAAAGCCACCCTGGAGAGCATGCAGTATATAGAAAATCCGTGTAAATATGGTAATGATGATTTTGTCTACAAAGAGGAGGAGGAGGAGGTAATAGAAGGCTTAGATGATGATTCAGATGAAGATGAAGAAGATCTTGGTGGTGGCATGGCTCCAAGAGGTTTAGTGGCATTATTCGCCGACCCCACCGATACCACCAATCTAAATGCCATGAGGATTGCATCTCCTCTCTCCTTATTAGCAGCCTTAGAACATTGTGGCGTAGATAATGCCTGTATTGAAATAGAAGGAGATGGAGATGAGATTCCAATTGTAGATGGTTCAGCAATGGGCTGGTGTATAGAAACTCAAATAGTTGGTGTCACGACTGCTGTGGCGTCTGCCCCCTTTTCTTCTTCCTTTGACACTACTGCAGAACAACAGCAATCATCATCAAGAGGGTATCACAAGACTGCCCCCATATTTACAAATACCATCGTAACGTACAAAGACGATGCATTCATCGCCTACCACCCCACTACTACATCAGGCAGTAAAATAACAGTTGGAGTAGATATGACAGACGAAGCCCCCATTATCGGTCAACAATGGGTCACCTGGTCACCTCCCATGTCCGACGACACCAACCCTAAAGCTGGCGGAGGAGACGGCCATTTCAGATGGCAATTATCCCCCGCTAGAGCTTGTTTCCCATCAGTAGACGCCCTGGAGAAGCTGGTTAAAGGAGGGTGGCTTCAAGGAGGTCCTGATTACGTCTGCCTGGCTGGAGATGGGGAAAAGGGGGATAGATGGTGGAATGCCGAAATTGTGAGATTTGCGGAAGATGAGGCGGCTAGGTATGAGGCGACTGTGATGTTGGGTATGATGAGTTTGTTGGCTGAGGCTGGTGGGAGGGGGATGCCAGAGGGGCATGTTGTGATGTACAAGGCTGATGTGGGGTTGATGGTGGAATTTGTGAAGGAGTTGAAGAGGAGGTTGGATAATGGAGAGGGGAGGTATGTGGGTGTGTGAGATATATACAGAGAGAGAGAGAGAGAGAGAGAGAGAGGTATGTAAGAATAAGATGATGTATACATAACAAAGAGGATGCGATATGGATAGAAAAGGTTGGAACTGCTTGACCAGTCGTCTCCCCTCTCATTGATCAGAGTCGGAGAGAGAGTGCCTCCGGAAAAGGTGGTTTGGTATTGCGCTAAATGTTTATTGGTAGAAATAGTCGTCTGCTGTTCATTTGCAACATATTGAATTGAAAGAAAAGATAACATGGAGAAGAATCCTTGGTGGAAGAACGTTGAAGGGCCATTCTTGAAATGGAATGGACCCGTGGGTATTAAAGAAGACGGAGGTGGATGCACCAGAGGCCGTGGAAAGGTCGGTAATATGGTCGTACACCGTGCTGCTTTCAATAAAAACGCCGAAGGTAAGCTCCCCTAACTAGTCAAACTTGCACCACAACATGATGATTGACCCCCTGATCCTCCCTCTAACCAACCAATTCCCATCCCTCACCCCACCCACCAAACATCCACCCCTGCAGCTATCCGCAAAGCCATTGAAGACGGCGAAGACGTCAACGAAGTCGAAGCTGCCGGCAACACCCCTCTCCATTGTGCCGCCTATGCAGGCTGGCTCGAGGGCTGCGAGCTCCTCCTTTCCCTCGGTGCCAAGGCCAACGCCTCCAACAATGCAGGAGATCGCCCTTGGCATTGGGCCCGCAATATGGGCCATAAGCATATTATGGAGTTTTTAGAGAAGAATGGAGCTACCAAGGACCAGGGTGGTGTGTTGGTCCAGGATCACATCCCCAAGGTTAAGGATTTCTTCCAAAAGGAATGTTGGAAGCATCACCCCAAGCCACATGAGGAGTTTATGGAGTGGAGAAAGAAGGAAGATGCTAGGCTGGTTGCTGAGTCCAATAAGCTCATCCCTGGAATGTAATGGATAGAAAATATAATAGAGAGAGGGCCTCTGCCAGATGGCTTCCTACACTGAGATGTACACAAAAATAAAAGACATCCTTGTGTCTATTAAATACTATTGTTGTCGTTGTTAGTTAAATTCAGTTATGGGTGGGTAAACCTATTTAAAGTTTAAAAAACAAAAACAGGTCGTCAAATACCATGACTAGAGAGAGAGAGACAGCCTTCCCTCCTTCTTCTCTCTCTCCGTCATCACAAGCGTATTATGTACACATCTCCTTCTCTCTCTCTCTCTC
>Ga0114919_10000493_pt1 | contig 30617 bp, 32 predicted proteins | sample BlataG_FD_88682 | JGI IMG/M metagenome (GOLD analysis project Ga0114919, IMG submission 88682) | Deep subsurface microbial communities from Black Sea to uncover new lineages of life (NeLLi) - Black_00105 metaG | ecosystem: Environmental > Aquatic > Marine > Oceanic > Sediment | place: Atlantic... | reverse complement strand
GGAGGAGGAGGAGGAGGAGGAGGAGGAGGAGGAAGAGGAAGAGGAAGAGGAAGAGGAAGAGGAAGAGGAAGAGGAAGATGAAGAAGATGATGATATTGATCTTTTCATAGAAGATGAATAGAAACCATTCTCTAACTGGCTTTTAAGTTTTTCCTTTTTCTAACACACACTGTCTTTAAATGTTGACAAACAAATAAATAAAAACCTGTACTACTGCTATTATACAACTCTGTTTATCTTTACTATTTTTAATCTTGATGAGCTGTCTTTCTTGCTGTTTGAACTACATCATCACTAGCTTCATCAGTACCATCATGATCATCATCATTGTCGTCGTCGTAATCTTTCAGGATGATCTCATCAATAACATCATCATCATCATCAATGTCTTCAAGAACAAATGCCGGCTCTGCCGCTACTACTAGTGGTGGTGAAGAGGTTGGCTTCGGAGGAGGAGGAGGAGGAGGAGGAGGTATAGATGTTGCTGCTGATGATGATGATGGTGGTGGTGGTGGTGGTGGTAGTGATCTTGGAGGCAGAGCCGATGCTGATGATAATGATGATGATCCAGCATCTTTATGACCACTATTATTATTATCACCAAGATGTGATGTTGGTCCTCTATTTAGAATCCCCATCTCCATTGTATGTGCCCTTTCATCCTCGTCCTCATTCAAATCATCGTCGTCATCATCCACAAGAGCAGTATCAGCATTATCCGCCTCCACCAACGCTAGATACTGATTCCCTTCCCTCATCTTAAATGTCCACAACAACGCCGCCATGAAACACCACAATATCACATTCTGTATTGCCAATATTGTTCTATCCACAACACTAGGAAGAAAGAGGGGAAGCAGAAAAGAAGCCATGCTGGCAATGACATAGGCGCATACACCTATGAAGAAACGTTGAAGGAGAGTGGCTTTTTCCTTGTCCGCCACTCGGTCTGCCACAGTCTTACGGGCATCCAGATCTTCTGCTATGATGTCCCCGTACAAATGAGAAGTGTTTGACCCTGGTTCTAAGAGCATTGAGACATCTCCTCCTGGGGGTAAAGCTACATGTCCTACTGCTGCTGCTCTTGGTGGTGGTGTAGTTGTTGTGGTAGTTGTATTGCCAGTAGTACCACCTTCTCCTTCACCTTCATACCCACTACTACCTCCTGTCGCTCCCCTCCTAGCTGATGGATCGAGTCCCGAAGCAATAGGATCCTTCAATCCCTCCAGTATCTGCCTTTCTTGTGTAATAGTATCAAATATATAAAACCACGACAACAGATATGTCATTAACGAAGCCACTAAACAGATGAAGAAGATAATATTGCCACTAGCAGCAATCTGGCCTTCCTCTGCTGCTTGATAAAAAGTCTGAGGGTCGGCTGAAAATGCGTCGCTGCCTGCTACATTGTAGAAGACAAAGTCTGTGACGAGTGAGGTGACGAAGAAGATGGAGGGGACAAGGAGGACTACTGTTTTATGAGGACCAAGAGAGGTGCGTGTGATCATGTAGCCAGCGGAGATCATCAAGAGGTCGGTGATCCAGGAGCTTTCGGCGCAATTGGAGAAAAAGATGAAAGAGCCGAATACTGCTGGGTGGGAAGTGGAGGAGGAGGAAGGGGAGTGGAGGAGTGCGAAGAGCATGAGGATCAAGTCTCTGAGGACGAAGAGGGCACAGGTGAGGAGGAGGAAGGCATAGAGTTGCCAGCCGCGAGATTTGGTGTGTCGATGGCGGAGCCCGTCTAGGATGGCGAGGATTAGCAAGGCGACCCACATTGCTAGCCTAGGAATCAGGTATAGAGGCTCTAGATATACTCTGTCTGCCATGACGGGTTACTTGTGATGTATTGAAAACAATAATAGTCGATCTCCAGGCCTTTCTGCTGATCAAAAACAAAGATTCGTTTTGTTTTTGACTGTTAATAGTGTATTCTAGAAACGTCAACTTGAATTCTATTGAACCACCTTTCCAAAAACTGAAACACAATGCATTCACGCGTTTGTGCTTCTCTCTCTGTTCATATATATATTCCCTACCAACATACCTTCCTTTTCCGACCTCGCTCTCTTTTCTCTCAACGCTCCCACCCCCTTAGGGCGACAACGGAGACTGTGGACTTGCTGGCCCTTCCTGCACTGACCTTGCCACTGGTGAATACAAAGGAGACTGAGAAGGAGCAGTCGATATCTCAGCAGGTAAGAACCCAGAACTAATTGCATGCCCTACTGTCATTTGAGGCACCAATTGACTCGTTAGAGTCACCCCAGACCTCGCTCTTTGATACAACCTTGCTGCTGCCTTATCTCTTCTATATGTAATATGCAAACCACTGAAGAAGAAGGCACATATTGCCCATGGTAGAGCAGTACAAATGAGCATTGCTGTTCCTAGAGCTCTTGCACGCTCTATATCTCTTTCTGCTGGTGAAGCAGTACCTCCACTTCCACCTCCATCATCATTATCATCATCATCAGGTGAGAACCCCATTCTCTCAGCCAACCAACCCACCACTGGAGCTCCAGTCGCCGCTATAGCCCCTTCAAACGCCCTATCAAAAGAAAATACTATACTTGTCAATTGACTGGGAACAATCTCAGAAAACAACGGAGAAGTACAGGCACTCGCCGCCCAGCTGATAATCGCCCCCCACCCAAAGAAACACGCCCCATACACATATAAACTACTACTCAGCATAGGCAACATTTTATATATGAATATGCTTAGTGGTACCCCCATCCCCACTGAAAACTGAGCAGTGAATATTCGCCCATGATGAGGACTCCTTTCAGCCGACCAGTCACCAATCACCCCCCCAATAACAGCCCCAATTGCGGTACCCAACATGAACAGAGCAGCCACCAATGAAGCCTGGAAATCAGTCATCCCCAGTAGCTGCAGATAGAGGGTATTGAATACTAGTGCGTTCCAAGGAGCCGATCCTACAATGCCTTGAATGACTACAATAATAAAAGACGGGACCGCCAGGACGGAGACGACGTCGTTGAGGATTCGGTGGACGCTTGCGCCTTCTTCTTCTTTGAGGAGATCTCTCTCTTGGCTATATGCAGCTACATCTTCAGCTTCTTCTAGTTTATATCTCGGATCTACTGATGCTATTAAGTTTAGTATTCCTACTATTATCGATAGGGCTGCTACTATTATGAAGGCAGCACGCCAGCCTTCATAGCCCCAAGGAGTGAGGTGACCGAGATTAGTGGCGCCCAGTGCGCCCAGCATGCCACCCAAAGCTCCAGTCAGGTATAAGGCACCGAATGCTTTGCCTCTGCTGCCTTCTTTAAAGTAATCAGCGACTAAAGATTGAGCGTTGGGGATGAGAAGAGCTAGGCCGATGCCGTTGAATGCCCAGATGAGTACTCCTTCCATAACTGAATGACTGGCAGCAAACAACAAGCAGAAAGTCCCCCAAATAAAGCAGCCCGAGCTCAACACATTTACTCGGTTGTAATAATGGCCCAATAGTCCTCCAGCGGGAGAAGCAACTGCTTGAACCAGTGCGCATGCCAAGGTGATGAGACCTAGTTGTCTAGGGCCCGTGTGGAAGGATTTGCCCACGTACTTGTAGAGAGAAGGGAGAATCTGCTCGTTACTCCTTTCTAAGACGGAAGCAGCATTGATAGCTAGGACTGTTCTGGCTCTTTGGTCATACAGTGTTCTGTATCTACCCCATTTATCTCTCAAGACACCTCCTGCAGGTCTTGGTGGCTGTTCTTCTTCTTGTTGTTGTTGTTGTTGTTCTTCAGAGGAAGGTTGGGAGGCAGCCCTGAAGGGGGTTGCCATAGCGATGGCAGTGGAGGGAGAGGGAGGGAGAAGAAGAGGCTGGCCCATGGTGGTTGCCTCTTCTTCTGCTATTCTAACACGTTTTTCTTTTGCCATTTTACTTTTTGGAATGATATTAATGGTAGAATTTTATAATTATAATATTGAAATAAAAAAAGGGAGCTTAATTGTTTAGGCAAGAAGTCGTTGGGAAGTCGAGTCTTTCTCTCACTCCTCCTTCATCTTTGTACTACCTCTACTTTCTATCTTACAATATTAAGAATGCAACTCGTCAATCATCTTATTATTTCCCTCCCCTTCCCCTTCTTCACCCTTCTGCTTCTTCTCCATAGTAGCCACATGTGCCAACACACCAAGAGCAGCTCCGACAGAGGCTCCACCGACCAACCCCAGCACTCCTCCCGCTGCCTTGATCCAGTACCATGTAGAAAGAATGCCTATACTGGAACCAAGGTGAGAGAACAAGTCGGCTCTATTCTGTCCCTTGTTGTAGTGTAATCTATAAGCTCGGTCTTGCAGAGCACCAGGTACATCACCAACCTTGTTATAAGACATCATTTTGGTTGCCTCCATGGCACCTCCCAAGGAGATGCCTGCAATGGCGGAGATGCCTTGATATCTTAGTATTTGAGGGAGGGCGTCGCTGAATGATGACTTGCCACGGGTGCGGTAGAGTACTACTGGAGTGACAATTGCAATTCCAACAAAGCTGCCGAGTTGAAAACCCTTCTTACTGACGTGCCATGTTAATCTTCCAAAGTTGAGGTACACTGAATCTTCTGTGTTGTCCCACTCTTTGCTTGCCATGTCTTCAGAGCAGTGTGTATACTTGCATAATGTATTAAAGATTCAAATCCAAAGACAGTAAAGAACAGGGACGGGAGCATAAGTACCAATCACCGACCATGAATCTGATCCCGTTCCAACGGGGTGGGGGGAACAATGTCTCTCTCCTGCTGCAGCAACGGAGGGACAATCTACATAGTAATAACATGTGATTTTCTTCTTACACATGCTCTTCTTCCCCACCAATAAATCAATTCAGAAAAACATGGGTATCACAGTCACAACCTTCCCCTCTCTGGCTGCCAGTAAAGCACCCTGGCTGACACATCCAGGTTTGAATTCCAACCCACAAACTCCCTCTCCCTCTCCACCCACTCTCATAAATCCTACAAATCTAGCAGTCAATATAGGAATACATCTAGTATCATATAATGCAACACATCCAGCTGCTGGATGCCCACTATGGTGCCCGATACTTAATGCTAATCTCTGTCCTCTTGGATCCCATGACATTGATGTAATTAAACTCTTATCATCATCAGTACCGGTTCTTTCTACTCCTAGTGTTGGTGGTGGTGGTGGTGGTGGTATGCCTTCTCCCTCCTCTTCTCCTTCTTTTACTTCTTCTCTACCAACAGGAGAGGAAAGAGGAGGAAAGTTCTGAAGAGAGAGTTCCGGCAGCAATACGGGCAATATTTGAGCTGATAACGATGGTGGCTCTCCAGTTAAATGTAGTGAAGCTAGTGTTGGAACTGATGCATGTGCTAATAGTATTGATCTTCCATCTGGTGACCAATAAGCATCCACTAATGCACCACTACATGTTGTAACATTATAACTATTATTAATATCAATCTTCTTCTTCCCGTTCCTCCTTCTGGCATCATTCCCCCCCTTTCCACCACTGCTACAAGAAGAAGACCAAGCAACAGACCACCAAGTAGCAGTCTGCCACAACCTAAATGCCCCACTGCCATACCCTACCAGTAAATAACTACCACAAGGAGACCATTTCAGTACAGTTATACCTGCCTCTGTAGTACCAGCTCTCAGTGGGGTAGGGAGACCAGTGGCAATGTCCCATATGTAGAGAGTAGAGGTGGTGGGGGAGGCAGAGGCCAGGAGGTGACCCCTTGGGTGCCATTCTAGACAATTAACAGTAAAAGTACCATTATTAGTAGTACTATTGGTACCATTAGTACAGCCATTAGTACAGCAATTAGTACCATTAGTACAGCCAGGAGATTGTAGCCACGTGAGTTGGGCTCCTGCATTACTTTTCAAAACTCCTCTCTGTTGTTGTGATGATGATGACGATAATTTGGGTACCCTCTCCAAGCTCCATAGACAAATCCCTCCCCTACATCCTACTGCGACGGTAGCAGCAGCATGTGGTCTCCAGGCCAAGGAGGAGGGGTCTACTTGTACGTCGTGTTGCAGGGCAGCCCATGGTTTTAGTGGCTGTAGAGAAGGAGAAGGAGGAGGAGCTGATGATAATGTAGTATGAGATTGGGGGATTTGGTTTTGACCCAGGATGGGGATGTGATCTTTATAATCAAAGAGCTCTACTGTGTTGGTGGTGGTGGTAATGATGGCGACAAGAGGGCGAGAGAGGTGCCATGCTAGAGGTGGAGTGGGTGATGATGAGAATGGTAGCAGTTGAGATGATATTGATGAAAATGGTTTGGTGAAGGTAGAGAAGAGGGATGGGATGTTGAATACTGGCTGTAAGACGTTGGGGATCAAAGTTTGGATGGCATTGGGTTTAGAGTTGTTGTTGTCTGAAGAAGTGTTAGGGAATCGGACGTTGACGGCGGGGGTGATTGGAGCATCGGGGGAGCCGAGCATAGCATCCGGACAAGCTAATTTGTATGATGGGTCATTTTCTGATGTTACGTTTACTGTTTGGTGAAAGGTAGAGGAGAAAAAGAGAGTGAGTTGAAGGAGTTTGGTTTAAAATGATTCGAAGCTTGTTTGATCAAAAGTTTTCAAGTGCTCACCGATTGAGGCATTGAGCTCGCATACAGTGCGAGCATGAGGGCCCGGGACTTCAATACCGCGATTCATATTTCTAAAATCTATGCAAGAGCTGGATGGTTGTTGGCTGAAGAAAGCTCGGTTCCAGTAACGGGCGCAGCTTGTCCCTTCATCTTCCTTGTGTTTAAGACGAGGAATAGCAGTGAATCAGGTCTATTGGTTAGAATATAAACATACCAAACGATTCTGTACATCTGGTTCTTTGATTCCTCCAATATACATAGACATACACGTCAGAAGTAAAATTTGATCTCAAGCAACAACATGTCCTTCCTATGGGGTGCTGGTCGCAGCACTTCCAACAAACCTCCCAATGCCAACCGACTCTCAACATCCGGTGGCCAGCCTCTAGAATTCATCAGGTGGGACTCAGACACGAAAAAGTTTGAAGTCTCCAATCAGGCTCTCGACCTCCTTCACTCCATCTCCACCCCAGTCGCTGTCATCTGCGTCGCAGGCAGAGCTCGCCAAGGCAAGAGCTACCTCCTCAACCAACTCCTAGGCCAGAGTGGAGGATTCAGAGTAGACTCAACACACAGACCATGCACCAAGGGGCTATGGATGTGGTCCACTCCTGTTAAACAAACCGCTCTCGATGGGTCCCCCTATCACCTCTTCTTCTTTGATACTGAAGGCATAGACGCATTTGATCAGACTGGTCAATATTCCACACAAATATTCACCCTTGCCGTGCTCCTCAGTAGTTTCTTCATCTTTAATCAACTGGGCGGTATAGATGAAGCTGCTTTGGATAGACTTAGTTTGGTTACAGAGATGACTAAACATGTAAGAATGCGTAGTGGTAATGTTGGTGGTGGCGGGGGGGTTGGGGACAGGGACAGGGAGGAGGAAAATGCAAATATAGAGCTGGCATCATTCACACCTGCATTCCTATGGCTGCTGAGAGATTTTTATTTAAAACTAGAAGAAGATGGAAAGACAATCACTCCTGGCGATTATCTGGAGAGCGCCCTCCGTCCTCTGTCGGCAGCGGATGGAAACGCGTCGGTCAAGGCTAGAAACGATATTAGAGAATCTATTAAAACCATGTTCCCGGATAGAGACTGCTTTTCATTAGTAAGGCCAGTAGCAGAAGAGGATCAACTTATGCGACTAGACGCTATGCCTCCAGAGGCACTGAGACCAGAGTTTCAAAATGGAATGCGACAGCTGACGACTTTGATTCTGAGGAAAGCTCAACCCAAACGACTGGGCACTCAAGTACTGACCGGACCAGTATTAGCAGGACTAGCCAGTGCATATGTAGCGGCAATCAATTCAGGAGCAGTTCCCAGTATTGCATCAGCATGGCAAGGGGTGGCGGAGGCTGAGAGTCGTCGTGCTGCAGATGCAGCTCAAGCCGCTTGGTCTGTCACTTTTAGACCTGAACAACTCGCAGCAGATGAAGCAGTTCTGAATGGAGCTCACCAACTGGCTCTAGAAGTAGGACAAAGAGCTTTCAATGCAGTGGCAATAGGAGATGAAGGCGTGAAATCAGCTCATGACAAGCAGTGGAAAGAAGCCTGTAGTGCTAGATATATGGAGTTGAAGACGAGCAGATTGAATGCTGCTGCAGTGGCGTGTGAACAAGCACTTGCACAGGGCACGGCAGCTGTAAGTGCAGCTGCCAGAGCGGAAGGAGCTACTGTACAAAGTGTAGTTGCTGAGACAAAAAGGTTTGAAGAGGCATATAGACAGAGCAGGGAGTGTTCAGGCCCAACAAAATGGGTTAGATTTGCTGACTTCATGTTGAAAGTGTTTGGAACTGCAGTAGCAGATTTGGCTCAAAGACAGATGGAGAAGATGCAGAGTGCACTGACAGCTGCTACCCAGCATGCACAGCATGCTGAACAGACAGCTGCAGCCATAGAGAGAGAAATGACCCAGCGTGTGCAGCAGCTGGAAGCAGGCCAGGGGGCCCGAGTCTCCGACCTACAACGCCAGCTGACAGCAGCCAGTCAAGAAATTCAAACTCTAAGAAGACAGGTAGATGAAATGCACCATAATCTAGGAGTGGCGCATAATGAACGTAATGAATGGCAGAGAGCAGCTGCTACGGCTGCTTCTCTTGCTGAACAGAGAGTGGCGGGGGAGGCAGAAGGGAGGGTGCAGGCTGCTGAACAAAGAGCGGTTGAATTACAGAGTAGGGTGGAGAGCTTGCAGGCAGCTTTGCATCAAACTCACCAACAAGCCCAGCAAGTTGCAGGTATAGTAGATAGGAGGGAAGATCTAGGTGGAGGAGGAGGATGGGATGATGGAGGTGGTGGAGGAGGAGGTGAAGAGGCAGGTCCACTACCCCCTCCAGCTGCTCCAGCCCCGTCATCATCAATGACAATGGAAAAGATCAAGAGTTGGTTGATGGAGAATGGACATGAGAGTGAGGCATGGCAGTTGGCTAATAGAAGGGCAAAGAAGAGTGAGTGGGTGGAGCTGATGATGAGAGTGGTTGGTGGTGGTGGTGGTGGTAATGGTGGGTAAGAAGAGAGGAAAGTCTACTCTGAAGATGAACAACCAAGGAGAGAGGAACCATCTGGGTCTGTGTGTGGACATGCTGACGGCACACGCTGACGGCACACGCTACTTTTTTAGGCAAAAGCTTTAAATATTGGAGTCACACAACAACCCATTAGTCATTGTAAATCTAATATTTTGTTACAAAGAATATTACAAGTTGATTTAATGGGTTTCTACTAGGTCCGAACGTGAACGAGGGAATTTAAGATCGAAGCAAAAAAAAACATCTAGCAAACAACAATGAACGTTAGCAGCAAGATTAATCTTCAAAAGAATGCTCTAATAGGCACGACAATAAGGCCAGAAGTCAAATATAGGCTTAACAGAGCAGACAGAGCTTCTCACTATCGACGAATGCAATCTGTGGTGGTGAAGAATCAGTCCGCCTCTTCTTTAGCACAATACCCTTTTACTCAAAAAAGGAAGAGCCCTATTACAACAGAATGGTTCCAAAGATCGATCAACGAGATCGTCAAGCACCTCAGCGAAAGTCCCCTCCTCCACGTCGCACGCTTCCGCTCCATGTCTTCAATGAGCTCCATTGACGACGACACCACCACCCCCTTCACTTCCTACTCCTCCTCAAGGCACCAAACTTTAGAAGTAGACTCATCCATCCTGCCTACCCCTGAATTATGGGAATCTATAGCAGAACATTTGACTGGGGCTGATCCAGACGCAGTGATATTAGTGCAAAGAGTCCACGATGTGCACCACCATCTCCCCTCCTCTTCTTCCCCGTCAACAACCAGTGCTAGCAACAACACAAGTACCACCGATGATCAAGCAGTAGAGTCAGTATGCAGAAAACTCCTAGCATCAGGTGTAGCAGAAAGCATCCTCACTGGTAAAGTCGGTGATTGTTGTGATGGCAAAAACCCCAACAGCTCCTCTTCCAAGAAGAAGACCTCAATACTCCCCAGCACAACTAGCAGCAGCAATAGCAATAATAACAAGGCTAGGGTAGCAGTAAGAACTGCAGCCATCCCCATCACACAACCTACTGGGCAGGAGACTGCCTATTGGGGTGTAGTTGTGCAATCCAAGTTACACACAGGGTCTGAAGGGTGCTATTTATTGAAAACTGTTCGTAATGTGTGTTCTACTGGATGCACATGCACACACTTCTCCCTCACGAGAGTGTGTCATAGAGAAAACTTAGAGAAGCAGTTTGTAGATAGCTGGCTGGTATAACATGTATATGTGTCTTTAGATTATGGACAACAAAAAAGAAATTATCTGGCATTAGTTCAATAGTGAGAGAGAGAGAGAGAGAGAGAAGGAAGGAAGGAAGGGAGAAAAAGGAGGGGCAGTACTGATATTATTATTTTTTGATAATCAACCGCTGGATTTTTGTATATACGTCTTCAGTTTTTTTTAAAGGTTTCATGTTGTAAGCAAAGAAGCATCTGTATTGATTTTTTACATACATTGATAGGGAGACACACAATAGCAATAGCCTTGACTTATACCAGATAATGCATACATGTAGACTAGCTTCTGTCAATGCTGTAACAAGCGTCCAGCACATCTACTCATCAAACTTGGAAAAATACAAACAAAATATAATTGCATATCTGCATTACATCATATCATATCGTGTCATATCATTTCAACATTTTCATCGTGTCCCTATTAATGAAAGAATGAAGAAAGTGCATGAATTCCATTGATCTTTCTTCATTCTTTTATTGGGTACAAAAATACAAGTCACATCAATATTTACTTACTAGAGAGAGAAGAGAATTCTTTCTTTCTTTCTCCATTTCTTTCTTTCTCTCTCTTTGGGATCCCAAGGGAAAAGGGGTGAATTCGCGCCAACCAATCATGTTACTTCAAAAAAAAAACGGGGGAAAGGAAAAGGAATATGCACATCACTTATACACAAGACACAGACACACACTTCTTGTCCTCCTGCTACAATCTACTTCAAACTTTCAATTTACTGGTGGGGATGGCGAAGAGCTTTTCAACCGCTGCCTCTTATTACTTTCGTGTCCCTGCTGCTGATGATGATGATACGTTGGTGAAGTGGGTGATTCTTCTCCATCAGCAATTGCTGGAAGAGCATCAGCAGCAGCAGCCATACAATTATTATTATTATTTCCAGATACAGGTCGGTCCACTACTCCACCACTTATCAGTTGGGTACCCTTATTTCTATTCGCATTGTAATCAGATTCCTGCTGTGTGGCAAGAACGGCGACAGTGCTACTGGCACGGCCTGTACCACCAGTGCCACCATTTCCACTTCCACCGGCACCTTTCCCAGCAGCAGTAACAGTAACAGTACCATTCATCAATTCTTGCTGTAGCATTTGACCTTCAGCATGATTATGCTGCTCCTGTCTGGCTATTATTTCTTGTTGCTGATGGTTGTATAATTGCAATTGTTGCTCCTCCTGTCTATCTATTAGCTCTTGTTGTGTCATGGCTACCATCATCTCCTGAGTTCCACCTTCATCTCCACCACCTACAGCATTACTCAATTGGACCAATGATCCTAGAGCATTCTTCTTGTTTAAATGCTCGTGATGATGGTGGCTTGCTGCAACTGCACTTGCACTGCCATTGGCTCCTCCATTGGCCGTCGTTGTTGTCGTCATAGTGGTGGCAGCAGGTGCATAGCCATTTCCCTGCTGCTGCTGGTTGTGGTGGTGGTGGTGGTGGTGGTGGTGGTGGTGATCAACCATAAAGCTGCCACCTATAGCGTTACTTTCCACACCTTCGCTGTGTTCTCTACTACTACGAGCATGCTGCTGCTGCTCTTGATGATAATTACGTCGATGACTGTGATGATGACTATCAGCATTAGGAGAATGAGCGGACACCACCGACCCAAGCCCACCAGTACCACCACGACGTGCAGTAGATTTATACGGCTCAGGCCAAGGTGCATCATCAGCAATCATAGGACTTGGGTCGGTAGCTGGTCTGAATGGTCCTCTCGCTGTAGAAGGATTGTTCTTATCACCACCACCACCACTATTATTATTATTATTATTGCCATTGTTTATAGAAGCAGACTTAGCAGCAGCTCTATCAATAACTTCAGTAGCAGCCTTCAACGCCGCTTTACTCTCCTCCCAGTCAATAACAGGAAGAGGGTAGTTCCCACCCAACTCAATGCCAGCATCTTCCAGTATACTGCTTGGAGCATCCCAGGGTCGGTGAATGTATGCAGTTGGCAATCTAGCTAATGCAGGCAACCATCTTCTGATGTAGTTCCCTTTTGGATCATATTTCTTAGATTCACTGACATGGTCTATGAGGTAGCCAAATTCATGAGCGTCGGTGAGACATCCAGCGACATATTGCCACCCCAAGGCGTCACATTCAAGGTCGGCGTCCAGGAGAGCATCCCAGTAGTGTTTCAAGCCCCATTGCCATGGTAGCAAGAGGTTTTTGACTAAAAAGGAAGCACAGATGACTCTGACTCTATTGTGAGTCCATCCTGTGCTCCATAGTTCTCGCATTCCAGCGTCTACTAGTGGGTATCCAGTTGTTCCCTGTCTCCAGGCCTTGAACAGCCCTTGGTCAAATCTCCAAGGCACTGCTCTGAGATGTTCTAAAAGAGAACGTTCGTGTGTGAATGGGAAGTGAAAAGATAGGTATCTGGAGTATTCTCTAAAAGCTATTTGACGTAAGAAGGCTTTGACTGCTCCTGGATGGGAGCCGGTACGTGCCCATTCTAATTCCAATGCCTTGGCAGAGTGGAAAATATGTCTCACACTGAGCTCCCCAAAATGGATGTAAGGTGACAACCTTGAGGTAGAGTCTCTATCTGTTTTTGCCTTGTCATTGTCAAAGTTGGAGAGACGTGTGGTGAGGAATTCTTGAAGAACCTTGTGGCCATCTGCACTCCCCGGTTGCCAGTGGTATTCTAATTGTTGATTTGACAGCTCCTCCTCTGGAGCCATTAGGCCTAGGTCGGTGAGAGCAATGCCTGTGATGGCTGGTGGTACAGGTGGTAAAGCAGCTGGGATAGGTAGGGGAGGGGGAGGGGGATAGGGCAGAGCGCAATGAGCTGTCCAGAAGTCTTCAAAGCATGTGTATGGTTTGTTGTTGCTGTTTGGAGTGAGGACCTCCCAAGGTTCTCTTAAAACATCTGCATTGAAACTTTGACAAAGAATGCCAGCATTGTTGAGTTCAGCTTTGACTTCATTGTCTCTGACCATTGAGATGGGATCGTAGAGGTGGTTGAAGAGAACGGCTTGGATGTTGAATGTGGAAATGGCAGAGAGGAGGGCCTGTCTGGATTCCGGGCAACGGAGGTAGATGAGACGGGAGCCGAGAGCCTGGAGATCCTTTTCAAAGGCTTGGAGGGTGTTGAAGAGCCACCATCTAGAGCATCTGCCTGCTTGGAACTGGCCTTCTTCTTCTGGTGCATAGATGTATACTGGAATCTGTTTGTGTAAAGAGAGGGAGGAGAGGGGAGTGGCGAGTGAGAAATGGTGTGGAAAAAAGGGGAAATAGCAACAAACCCAAGAATTGAGGCGTATCGACGACGGTATATACTATGAAAGAGTTTTGCAATGATAGGAATGGTGTGAACACGTCGACTTACCACTTGTTTGGCGATTTGCAAGGCTGCAGTGAGAGCAGGATTATCAGCAACACGCAGGTCTCTCCGTAACCATACTAAGACTCTTTCAAATCGAGTAGTGTTTGCCAGATGTCCATGCCTTCCTGGCATAGGATGAGGGTCAACCAGGGCTGAACCCATAGTTGCAAAATGATTAATTTCCATTTGCTTCTTTATTCGGAAGATTTATTCCCTTTCCATTCGCAAATATGTCTTTTGATATTTAATTTATGTAATCCGGGGCCGAAAGCTTGATTCTTCTGTCTTATTATTATTAACCTTGGAAAATTCCGAAATAATGGCGTCAGAGCTAAATCAAGCACCGTTGCCTTGTGTAGTGCGCTTGGAGAAACCAATATGAATAAAAGTAAAGTTTAATTTTTCCACTGCAGTGAATCGTTTCCCTGGGGTTTGTGCTGAAGTGCAGGAATATGGGGGTGCTCCAGCATCTTGTGATGTTCCAGGACGTTCTCTCCCATAAATATCTCCAGCTGACACCATTGCTTCCTACAATAAGGTTATTTTTAAGAACGAGGACATCGCATCGAGATAGGCAGCACGCTTCACTGACGGAGTATAAACTATTCAACCAACTTCATCTAGTGATTGAAAGTGATTGAAATAGCCCGTGTATAGTCCTAGCAGCATGGTACGTTGTTGATCTCGATACAAATAGTAGTACCAAAAACACTGGTTTCCACCATTGATCAGTCAACGGAGGTGTTAGTTGTCTTCATTTCAATCAGCCAACCCTCCACCGACAGCTTCTTCTCCTCCCTCTCCAAAAACACCTCTCCTCTCTATCCTCACCCCAACCCCATCCATCCCCACCACTTCCACTAAAAACAGGACGTCACACGTGAAGACCAAGACAAGATTAACGCATTCAGCAGACTTAACAATAAGAAGGACGAGTTACAAGCCAAGATCAAAATCCTCAAGACATCAGCTGAAGATTTAGAAGATGCTGGCAACGAAGTCATGCTCCTAGACGACGACACTGTTCCTTACGTCATAGGTGAATGTTTTGTACACATGCCTAGAGAAGAAGCTGAGGAGAAGTTGGCATCTCAGTTAGAAGAGACTCAGGGTCAATTGACAGAGGTGGAAAGTGAGTTGAGGAAGATTCAGTTGGAAATGACATCTTTGAAGACAGTGTTGTATGGCAAGTTTGGAGATACTATCAACCTGGAGGAATGAGCAGCATCTTGGTAAATGTAGGATTTATATGTTTACATGTATATATACAGCACTATTAGGTTTTAACTATATGAAGAGTAGCCTCTTTTTCCTACTAACTTACATCCTCCTTCCTCAAATACCTACCGACTTTGCTTTCATTTCCTACTTCCTTCTCCAACCACTCCTCGAAATAACCTAAACACTCACTAAAGTTCTTCCTCCCATACCCAATTCTCACCCTGCCAGCCTGTATACTAGGCTCAGAGCCATACACAGTCGCTGGCAACAACAGCACCCCACTCTCCTTCACACACCGCTCACACCACTCATCTATAACCTCCTTTTTACCAGAACTATCATTATTAGTCAACAATATCCGGGGAAAACATATGGTACCAGCCTTGGGCACATAATCTAAAACAATCACATGCTGCCACTTCTTTAAAAACACCTCAAAGGCCACTATGTTTTTCTGAATAATAGCCAGCTGTCGTTTTACAATACCCTCCCAATTTCTCACCCCAATCAATGCCAGTACTTCAGACGGCGCTGCTGTGCATATACTGCTATAGTCTTTCAATTCTAATATCCTTTCAATAATCTTATTATTACTACTATTGTTATGACAGGCAATCCAGCCTACTCGAAGACCAGGAAGCCCAACACTCTTACTCAGACCACCCAGGCTGATCCCTCCTTCAGAATACATATCAGCAGCTGATGGCAGTCTAGTTTGGCCATTGTTAATATTATTATTGTCAACACCATCAAGTTCTAATGTACGATACATTTCATCGCTAAACAATAGAGTCCCTGTAGATCTGCATGCTTCTACAATAGATTGCCATTGTTGTAGTGTAGGGAGGTAGCCAGTAGGGTTGTGAGGAAAATTAACGACCACCATCTTCGGCTTGGTTGTTGTTGTTATCAGGCTGACTAGCTTCGATACATCAAATGACAATACGTTAACCCTACTATCATCTCTAACATCATCTATTTCTTCTAGTTGCCAATATATCACATTACAACCAATGGAGGTAGCTATTTCATAAAGAGACTGGTAGCCTGGATACTGTACAATGACGGTATCGCCAGGATGAAGAACAGCCTGCATTGTGAGAGTGAGAATTTCCTGAGGAGCTGCGATGACTATGTTTTGAGGGGATATTGAAGAGTATAGATGGTGAGCGATGGCTGCTCTGAGGGCTGGGAGGCCTTGAGACTGGGTGTAGGAGAGGGTCAAAGAGTGGTAGAGTTGGAGGCATTCATCGTCGGCGAGAAGGAGCAGTTCTTGGAGGGAGAGGGGTTCAGAGTCGGAGCAACAGAGCAAGTGTGGTGCTGAGAATTCGTGGCAGGCGAAGTATCGTTCAAGAGCAAAGGGTTGGAGTTGTTGTTGTGACATGTGTTCAAGATTTTTCGGAAATCTGAGAGATTGTCAAACTTGCGTGGGAAGGTCGAGCGAGATGCTGTCCAATCGTCATCAATTACGATTCAAGTGTATTTACTTCAGGATTAAGCCTCAAACCCTTGGAAAAGAGCGCTTAAATTGCTGCATCACCGACTTCCAGTCTTCAAAACTGAACATCTTCGAGCGACGGCAAGCATGGGGTCAAAGGAACGTGAATTGACATGGTGATGCCATTTTCGAACATATGATGATGGATATGGACCAATCTTAGGTGGAATAATGGCTTTATTTGCCCCTTATAGAGCACTTGGATACATCACTGACGATGTTCCATTTGCAATCCAACGCCGAGGGAAAGAAACATATGTCACAGTTAGCATAGGCAAAGCTTGGCAGGTTAGTGAATTGATTTGATTATTCCCAAGACTTGCTTGTGCAGCTTGCATGTCGATTTTTTCATCAGGCATGCAGAGAGAGATGATCAAAAACTGACGCCCTTTCCCTCTCCTTTCAGATATACAACACCGCCAATCTCACCTTGGTTCTCGTAGGACCCCAACTCAAACGCACCATCACCGCATTAGCATGCAAAGCCGACAAAACATTCTCCGCTCTCACCGGAGGTGCCATCGTCGAATGCCGCCGTGTCCACCGCTCTGGCATCTACACCGGCCACACTGACAATGTCATCTCTATGCTACCCATGGGAGACCATCTCCTCAGTCTAGGTTCTGACAATCAACTCCTGTTGTGGAAAATAGGCCAATACAATCAACCATTTTCATCAATACAGCTGCCCCAAGACTTCCAACCAACCTCAATGACTCACCCCCCCACCTATCTCAACAAGGTCGTGATTGGGGGTAGAGGTGGGCGTATGCAGCTATGGAACTTCTCTACTGGCAAGATGTTGTATGAATTCACTCCTCTGGGTGATGATATTAGGGTTATGGAACCTTCACCTGCATTAGATGTTATAGGGGCAGGTCTTTCTGATGGGTAAGTAGTCTGGTGAGAGGAAATCTGCACATACTACAGCCCTTGTTAATCCCTCCAATGCTGGATTGTTTTATATACCTACTATCAATGGAGTTTCATGAAGGGCAAATATCATATAGGAAATCATTTCGCTGACGGTGCCGGTGATCCCCATCTGGCCTATCTGATAGAATTTTCCTGACACTCATAATTTTTATTCTTTATTATTGCTATGCATAATCCCCCCTCCCACTCTCCTACCTTATCCTACATATACACAGGCGAGCAGTACTGATCAATCTGAAGTTTGATGAAAAGTTGGTCGAGTTTCAAAATGCATCTGGAGCTGGAACTGCCTCGGACCTCTTCCTCTCAGGCACAGCCGCTGCTGCTTCTAGAACAAATAATAATGGTTGTGGAGGTGGAGGAGCATGTACAGCGTTGTCGTTTAGAACAGGTGGTACTGGTATCCCTATGATGGCAGCTGGAGGCGCAGCTGGCGTCATCACTATTTGGGACTTGGAAAAACAACAACTAGTGACGGTTCTCAAAGACGCTCACGACGCATCCCTATCTCGTCTCTTCTTCTTTTCTGGGGAGCCATTATTAATGAGCAGTGGCACTGATAACTCATTAAAACAATGGTTGTTTGACGATGCAGCTGGAACTGCTAGACTATTAAAATTCAGGTCTGGCCATGCTGCTCCCCCTAGTCTTGTGAGGTACTATGCAGATGGTAGAAGATTGCTGTCAGCTGGACACGACCGTGCATTCCGAGTTTTCTCCACCATTCAAGATCAGCAAAGTAGAGAATTATCACAAAACCATACAGCAAGACGAGCTAAGAAATTGAAGATAGAAGAGGCAGAGTTGAAATTGGGGAGAGTAGTGGGGGTGGATGCGTGTGAAGTGAGGGAACGTGATTGGTCCAATGTTATTACTGCTCATGAAGGAGATACGGCAGCGTATGTGTGGAGATTGCAGAATTGTGCTCTTGGGGAGCATGTATTGCTCCCTCCTTCTCCTACCTATCATGAACATCAACTATCTCAACTACAGCAACAAGGCCAGCAGCAACAAAAGGAGACGTCATTTAGCCCAGTCACTGCAGTGTGTCTCAGCAAATGTGGCAACTTTGGCTTTGTTGGCAGCGCCTCTGGAAGACTAGACAGATACAACATGCAATCAGGAATGCATAGAGGATGCTACCAAAGAGCCACTACTCCTAGCACTTGTACACCATTATTCACAGCCCATGATGGAGCCATCTATGGTATCTGCCCCGACGCCTGCAACCGATGGACAGTCTCTGCCGGTTTCGACGGAACCCTCCGCATCTGGGACTTTAAAAAACAATCTCTCGTAGCAGAGATTCCAGTGGGAGTTTCCATTTCAAAACTAGTTCAGCATGCTACTACCGGTCTCTTGGCTGCTGCCTGTGATGATCTTGTTATTAGAATGTACGACATTGATGCCAGGAGGCTGGTGAGGAGATTTAAAGGGCATAGGGATAGAATTAGTGATCTGCAGATGAGTGAGGATGGGAAGTGGTTGCTTTCTTCTTCTTTGGATAATACTCTGAGAGTATGGGACGTACCAGGTTAGTATTAGTATTAGAATTAGTATAAGTATAAGTATAAGTATAGATAGAAATCCCCTTTTTTGTGTATCATTATGACAATGAGAGGAAGAGAGAGAGCGATGATGTGTGTGTCTCGTTCGTCTGAATGCGAACCCCACCAAGGTTCTTAAAGCTTGACGACAAGTATTATATCACCACCCATAAACTGAGCTCCAATTTCTCTCTGTATATATTTTTTCCTTTTTTTTTTTGTGGGGAGGGGGGGGGAGACATCATTTCCTTGTGCTTATTTACATGGAAATATGACGCTGCAATGATTGTACAACTTTGAGCCATAGACTACCGATCGGTGAGGAGTAACAAACCCCACCATGAGTTAAACAACAAAGAGAAACTCTTTCTGAGCAGCATGCTTGTCTTCTTTCTCTCCCCCCTTCTCTCCTGCTTCTCTCTTCTCCTTCTTTCTTTCTTGTTTTAAATATAGATGGTCTCCCTTCCCCCCCCTTTATGTGTGTCGTTTCATTCGTCTTAAGTGTTGCTTGTGTTCCTACCTTTATAGCTTCCACATCCATTTCCCAATCCGTACCTCCTTCCTTTTTCTCACCTCCCAACCCACTTAATAAAAAAAACTTAATTGCAGGTGCTAGAGTATTGCAAGTGATGAAACTAGGCAGCCCAGTGACCTCTCTCTCTCTCTCTCCTGCAATGGATCTCCTTGCAACAACCCATGTAGAAAAGAAAGGTATCTACTTGTGGTCAAATCAACTCGTATTCGGTAGCGGTATTGACATTATTCAATCTGAACGACCGATTAATGTCCGTCTTCCAAGAGCTGGAACTAATGCTGGTGTATTTGATACTGGTGAAGAGGATGATGAGGAGGATAAGAAGAAGAAGAGAAGGAGCTTGGTAGCGGAGATGTTGGGACATACAAAGCTGCCTCATATTTCAGTGAATGGTGGTGTTAATAGTTCAGGAGAAGAAGATGGTGAAGAAGCAAGTGATGGTGTCAAAGAGGAGGATGTGTCAACATCCGAGGACTTTTCTTCTGATGATGATGATGCTATGGGTAACGACGATGATCAAGCTAGAGATACAGCAGCAGCAGCTGCTGCAGCAGAGGGAGTAGTAGATGTGAAAACTGCCGTATACGCTGAAAAAGATGATGCAGGAGCTCCAGTACCATTGGTACCAGAGCTGGTCACGCTGAGCCTGCTGCCCCACACTCAATGGCAAAATCTGGTTCACCTTGATACCATCAAAGCTAGAAATAAACCAGTCGAACCTCCCAAGAAACCAGAAGCAGCTCCATTCTTCTTACCTACTGTACTTGGTGCTAATGCTGGCAGAGATCCCTTGTTTGATCTCTCTAGTCAAGCTTCTTCTTCTCGTGTAGTTCTAGGATTGGCTGACGGTAGCCTTGGTGGTGGTGGTGGTGGTGGTGGTGGGGATGATGGAAGCAACACCACCTTGATACATTTACTGAATTCATGCTCCCAAGCAGGTGACTGGACATCTACTGTTGCATACATCAGAAGCTTATCCCCAGTCAAACTAGACGCAGAACTGAGAGAATTGGATGTCCTGGGTGACGATGAAACAACAGAGCAGCAGTTGGAACTCATGTTGAGGTTTTTAGATGAAGAAACAGCAGCTAATAGAAACTTTGAGTTGATGCAGGCCATATTGAGAGTAGTTATTACTGTTCATGGTGATGTGATTAGTGGGTCGTCGGATGATGGTGTGTTGAAGAAGAGGGCAGAGCGGGTGAAGAGAAGGGTTAAAGCGGCGTGGAAGAGGTTGGATTATTTGTTGCAAGATACAAGGTGTATTGTTGGTGTGTTGAGTAATTTACAAGCATAAATCTTGTTATATTTATTATTGTGTGTAAGATTGTGTACATATACAGGGTAGAGAGGAAGGCAAGATGTGAATGTACACAGAAGAAGGAAAAGGAGGAAATGGCCAATATAATAAAGGGGGGGAAAGCAGAAAAAACCGAAAACCTCCTACTCTGTTGACTAACTATACATAGAATGATGTGATTTAGCTCTACTACTTATCATCATTATTAGTCCATAACCTCTTTGAGTTCACCTTCTTTTCATTGGTGGCAATTTGAGCTTTCTGTCTTTCTTCCATTTTGTCATGAATTGACATGGCCTTTTCTAGTTTCTGCCACAATCTTTGTTGTTGCTTATGTGTCTTTTGGCCTCTTTTCATCTGTTGCTTCTTCTTCCATTTCCTGTAAGTACCAGTAAATTTAGTTGATGGTGGTGGTGGTTAGATGGAGGGAATGTGTTGAAAGGAGGGGAAGAAGAGCTTGGATGTCACTCACATTTGCGGAGCACGGACTGCGGGGATTGATTTTTCTCCATCCTTGGTATCCATAGCTTTGGCATTTCCAGCGCCGTCTACATCCATGCGATTTTTCTTCTTCCATTTCTTCTGCGCTTGGCCTGCAATGTGAAATTCTGAGTTAGAAACGTGTTTTTGGAAATGGGATGCAAAAATGACAGATTCACTCCTCACCTTTGGCCATTCTGCCTTTGCTTTTAGTTTGCTTATTCGCTTGAGTATCAGATAGCAAGCTTATATTTTCCTAGACCTCTTCTAGTATTAAATTAAAGGATTGGAAGTGACAGAGAGTTGTGACGCTCACTCCTCTATCATAAAAGACAGCTGTCGACGCAGGTACTACTCCACAGCTAGAGTCATCTCCCTAGCTTCATTGGCTCAGCAAGGAAAGGATTTTTGGAGCTGGACAGGTTATTTCTGAGTATAATGCCAGTATCCTGGTTTAGATATGCTCAACTGGTACTCGGAAGGCGCCCTTCTTTCTTGCAGGGCACAAGGCAGCACATCTTGTTCCGTCAAAAGTCATAAGATGAAAAAGGGGCCTGGGCCAACATTCCATAGAGATTAATGTTCTGTAAATGCAAGATTATGTTTTGATGATGTTCTAAGTTGGTTCAATACTCGAATGCAGACTAAAAAGCTATTATTTTTGACAAACATTATCACATAATATTATAATCGGCTTAATTTCAGACGGTAGGGACAAATAGAAGGTCTTGCAAAGCCGAAAGAGTAACAATCAAGAGCTTAGTGATCAACAGGAACCTTACGATTAGCTTTATACGGTTTACAGTTACAACGACAACATCGCCATCCTCCTGGCTGGTACATTCTACCTCACTGAATAAAAGCGTGCATTAAATGGCTAGTTTTTCGAGAAGAAACGGCATTATAGAGGAAGCAACAAAGTGTGGTCTCATAGATGAGATTCGACAACGTCCAAACCAGAGGAGAGAAGAGATAGCAACGACTCTAAACCTCCCGCTCGCCACACTGCACAGGCTCGTCGACGGCTTGCACTCTCTAAATCAAATCGACATTATCAATGGCAAGATCAAACTCAATTCCCCTATGTACACCAATGACAACAACAATGCATGGTCTAATACCCAACAATTATCTCCTCCAGCACCACCTTATACCATGATGCAACATATTCCTATTCATGGAGGAGGAGGTTCAGGAGCCCCCCCTCCCTATCCTGTCTACCCTCCCTTCATTTCCATACCACCATACCACCATATACATAACACCGCTATATACACATCATCACCATATAAAGTCAGGGATCAAGGTGGTCAGCCTAATATTAGAGGTAGGCAAGGAAACCTGTACATGGTTGGTAATCAGTATCAACTACCACATGGAGGTCCTCCTCTCCCTCCTCCTCCTCCTCAACAACAACAACAACAACAGCAGCAGCACAACTTTAACTACCCAATGCCTTCCCCTGGAGCTGTTTCTAGACTTAGTAATGATGGTACATCATCTCATCCTTCTTATAAGAATAATAATAATAGTAGTAGTACACAACAACAGGGTCCCATGTATCCTTCTGTCACGTATTCATCTACTCCGGGCACTGGAGGAGAGAAGACACGAGATAGTAGTGGAAGAGGTAAATATATTACTGACAATGACAACAACAATATTGATGATGGTGATGACGGTAGATTAAGTCAAGGAGGAAGCAACAACAACAACAACAACTCAACTCCTTGTGCCTTCTTCCTTAAAACAGGAACCTGTGCATGGGGAGATAATTGTCGATTTGCCCATCCCTATGATTTAGCTCCTGAACCTAAATTCAACTCAATGGGGCTTCCTGTGAGACTAGACCAACCTGACTGTGTTTTCTATATGAGAACAGGTCGGTGTAGTTTTGGATTTACGTGCAAGTATAATCATCCTGATAGTAGCAGTCCCGTAGTGGTAGTTGGAGGAGGAGGAGGAGGAGGAGGGTATAATAACAATAATAATGTTTTTATGCCTATGTATGGCTACGGAGGATCAATAGGAGCAGCAGTAGGAGGAGGAGGTGGACCGTATCAGTATGGTATTGGTGCTCCACCGAATGGTGGATTACCGCGCATGGCACCTCCACCTAGAAGAAAGCAGCCAGTGGTGGTTGATAATAATAGTAATAATAGTACAATTGGAGCAGCAGTAGTGGTGGAGGTGAGTGGAAAGGGGGGAGGGGGGGAAGTAAAAGAGGCAAATTATGATAGTGGAGATGGTGGTACCAAGGATGGTGATGATAGTGGAAAAGGAGATGTGGAAAGAGAAACAGAAGAGGGGGACAACCAACATGGTGTCTGAATGAGATAAAGACACAAAAAAACAACTTTAATGATGACGATGATGATGGTATTACCACGATACACAACGATTTCTTATTTTTTGATAAGTGTTAAGTGATATCAATTTGTACATTCCTTTCTCAATGCAGCTATACCTATTTTATCTTGTTTGAGTACCTGTACTAGTACTTAGTGGCCAAGTATTAGAAAAGGATACCTTTTCTCCCGTGTTTTTGTACAAGGTTCTGTACAAGGTTTTTTTCCTTCTGCAAAATTCTGAGATTTTTTGAGGTATTGGGCTCTCCCATTCACAACTAATTGCATTGAGTTTTAGATTTTTCTTACATTGATTCTTTGAATACTGTGTAGGCAATGTAATAGGATAGAAATGAGAACATGCAACACATGAATTCAGAAAAAAAGCAGGGAGAAAAGGTGAGATCGGTGAGGAGAGTCGGAGTATAGTGTTGGTAGATGCAGAGAAGAGCGTCATAGACATTGTTCTATTATGAACACGTTGGGTTGTAGTTAAGTAGATGTCAAGCCAGCTTTTGAGTGCCTGAAATAGTGAGAATGTGCGCTTAAATAAGACGATCACAGATGCACCAGCAGTTCAATCCCTATTCCTGGATTACAAGAACTTTCTGTCCCAAATCAATACTATGGCAAGCATCGGTGTCATTGAGCTATCTGTTATCGACTTGGAACCTTATTTGACCCACTCAGACCATACCACGGAAGAGATCCACCGTCACTGCAAAGCCATCTCCGACTGCCTCCGAGATACTGGAGCAGTCATCATCCGAGACCCTCGTGTCAACCTGCAAGACAATGAAAGATTCCTCAACCTCATGGAGCAGTACTTTGCCCAGCCTACAGAAACTAAGATGCTAGATGTCCACCCTGAACTTCATTACCAAGTAGGCGCCACCCCTGAGAATGTTGAAAAACCACGGTGTCTGCGAGATCAAGCACTGTTAGAAGCAGCCAAAGCCCTCCCTCATCCACATAGACCGACCATTCCCACTACTGCTGATGTGAAATGGAGATATTTCTGGAGAGTTGGTGAAAGACCTAAAGAAACTAGATTCACGGAACTCAATGCAGAGCCAGTCATCCCGTCTGCCTTTCCACACTGTTGGCAGCTAGTTATGGACGCCTGGGGAAACAAGATGATGGCCGCAGTTGGTACTGTAGCAGAAATGGCTGCTATTGGCTTTGGACTAGATAAAGACGCTTTTACTCAGAGAATGTATCTAGGACCTCATTTATTAGCTCCAACTGGTGTTGACGTCGCTAAATATGGCAATGTCGGGGCGGTTTTCGCCGGCTATCATTACGACTTAAATTTCTTAACTATACATGGCAAGAGTAGGTATCCAGGGCTGTTTATATGGCTGAGAGAGGGGAAGAGAATACCAGTACGCATTCCAGATGGATGCTTGCTGATTCAAGCTGGAAAACAAATGGAATGGCTGACGGGTGGGCATGTCAAGGCGGGGTATCATGAGGTCATTTGTACCGAGGAGACAATGAAGGCGGCAAGTATAGCTAGAGAGGAAGGGAGGCCTGTGTGGAGGGTATCTTCTACTGTGTTTAGTCAAATAGCTTCTGATGAGGTACTCAGACCACTGGGCCATTTTGCTACTAGGCAGGAGGAGGAGGAGGAGGAGGAGGGAGAAAGGGGCAGAAGAGGGAAGGAAGAGTACCCTGAAATAACAGCTGGGAATTATGTGCAGCAAGAATTACAGTACATTAATCTTGCTCCTAGTAGTTGTGTTCAATGAAGATTTGAAAGGGGAGAATACAGGTATAGTAGGGGAGGATGTAAATTGGTATTTAGAAAGGAGGAGGTTGTAGAAGAAATGAGATAGAGAAGAGAGAGAGGGGGGGGGGGCATAGAGTGAGCATCCCAGTTCCCCCCCTTGGGGGTCAAAGTGGGAAAGAATGATAGAAAAGAGAGCGGAAAGGGCATTAGTGGCATTGTTTTCGTGTAGATAGGTACCTTGTGCCTCGAATTTGTTTCCTTGATTATTATTATTCTTATATTGGGCCCCAATCTCATCTTTTTTGAAAGCCATCTGGAATCCAAATCTTTGGGGGGATATTAATGATAAAAATGCTGCCATGCATGTATGCGTAGTGTGTGATGGGTCTGTTGGTTCAGAGTTCAGGGTCCAGGCCCGCAATTTCTACCCCTATGAAATCTAGAGATGCGAATGGAAACCAAGCAACAATATTGCATGATTTGCTCGCATTGCAGAGTCAGGTAAGCTTGGTAGCCTGCAGAATTCAAGATTGAGCTTCATGCTTGTTAACGAGGCTGTGTGCAACTTAAGATGCGAGATTGAATCTGAATCTGATCCCCCTCATTTTGATTTCACTCAGGCTGTTGACAAGGAGCATAACCAGCTCGTCTACTATTTAATACGAATATGTACAATACAAAACCGCCAGTATAGCTCGTCAAAGACGACCAATAGCACGCAATCCCAATGCCACCATTCCTTGAGACGCTCCGACTCCGCTCTTTGCGAACGTCTCCTCTCAATCGCCACTCTACACAAGGGCGTAAACAAGGCTCTAGCACTCCATGCCTTGCAGCTTTGGTGCAGCTCCCCCTCTAAAATTGATTTCTTACTCTCCCGCCACATCATCACTATCTTATTAGATGCTCTAAGAGTCTCTCTCGTTGCTGATTGCTCCAACATCCCTGCCACCTATACATCTTCCGTCGCAGTGTTGTTGTTGAGAAACATCATCAGAGAGCCTGCTACCCACTCTTTAGCTTTGAATACCTTCTTAGACCATCAAGGTGTAGGTTTACTGCTGCGTGCTTTGAAATTCGCAAAGACAGATAGAGCTCTCAGTCTTGCTCTCTACCTTCTTAAAGACATTTCCAGGCACAGCCCAACTCGGATCATTCACACCGTGTTGGAGACAGCGGAGAGTAACACATCAGCATCAGCATCACATGATGGTAATGGTCTGTCAGCTGTTGTTGACATCCTTAACAAGCGAGACAATATTTCCGAACCTACAAAATTTGCCGCTTTGCTTGTCAATAGATGGGCTTTAGATGACGCTTCCACTAGAGCTGCCTTTATCCAAGTTGGAGTCATTCCTGCCTTGCTCAATGTCTTAAAAATATGGTTTGAGACGAACTACAGCTCTTCTGGTACTAAAAATAATAGTGATGGTATCAATGATATAGCCATATATGCCCTCTCTGCTCTATCTATTGTCAGTCAAGAGAATCCTAGTATGGTCACCAGTGCACTCCTCTCATCATCAGCAAGGGAAGGAGGAAAAAGAGAAGAGGCGGTAGTGATATTGTTATTGAGAGCACTCACAGCAGCAATGCAATGCTACGAACACAGGTTCTCATCCCCACCGTCACTATCCACTGTAAGACTCATTGGTGGAGGTAGCTATCCACATGCTCTGTTGTCTGGTATGTTTGACATGACCACCACCAGCAGCAGCAGCAGCACGAACACCAACAGGCAAGGAGCAATCCAGCTCATCGAGCAGCTTATTCATTGTGGATTATTACCTGATTGGCTGGCAATGCGATATGTAGGTGGCCGTATCTTGGAAACTACTCTTCAACCTGAAGTGCGTTCAGCTGTTTTCAATAATAGTCGCGGCATCGACAGCATTGGGCTTCAGCAGAAAGGAGAAGAAGAAGGAGAAAAGGCGTCCCTCCTGTCTTCATCATCATCATCTCAAGGTCAAGTGGCTATAGCACTCTCGCATCTAGCTCAAAGATCTCCTACCTTCTTGGCTGATCTGTGCACATCAAATAGATTGACCATTCTAGCTAGAGGGGCTCTACAGGAGGCAGTACAAGTAGCCCTCAATGTTATGGAAGAAGAAGAGGAGGAAGAGGAGGAAGATGGAGATGAGAGAGAGGAGGTCTCTCCTCTCTCACTCCATGATAATAACAACCACACCTGCGTCAGCACTGCACTTGACAATAACGGTAACAGCAATATTGAATGGAAGGTTCCCCTGGCACCTACTGCTGCTGCCACCATAACAACTACACCAACAGTATTATCTCAAGATCTCCCCGGTCTACTGTCTACTCTCAACTCTACTGGGAATATCGGTAGTAGTAGTGGTGGTAAAAGAGAGTGTTCTGTTTCCCTCTCTGGACAGAAGAGGAAGGCTATGATGATGATGAGAAGATCTCCTTCTTTCACCTCCCAGAATGATACGTATACTGCTGTGATTGCTGCTACTGCTGGTAACAATAAGAATAAGAATGAAAGTAGTGATGCCATGAGGAATGAGCTTTGTCAGTATACAGCTGCAGTTTCCAGGATTTGGAGCTATCTTCAACATTCTACTGATGCGATAAAGGAGTACGGTAAAGAGGAGGAGCATATTAATGCCTCTTCTTCTTGTTGTTGTTGTATTCATCCAAATAAAAAGGGGAGAAGAAAACTGAGTTTCAACAGGGAAGATGTCGGCAAGAAACGCTACGATACCTTGACATTAACAGTGGGAGGAGGAGAAGGAGGATGTGAAATCCATGCCGTAGGCTTTCTACTGGAAGCATGGTCCCCCGTCTTCCGTCAGCTGCTCAGAAACACAGTCAACAGCTTGACAGAAAAGATAACTATCCCCTGTATCGCAGGTTTCAGTGAAGAAACAATGCATGCCTTGGTCCTACTGGCACTGGAATATTGCTACACTGGTACAATCCAAACCCTGCCTACAACAGATGCAATCAAATTGTGGACAGTTGCAGAGTATTTGCAGACTGATTGTCTCCAAAGATACTGTGAATCTGTGTTAATTACAGGATTTGAGGGGTCTCCAGTGTTGGTACGGCAGTGTTATGAGTTGGCAGCTCCTTCACCTCCTCCTTCTGGTATGTATTTGAGAGCTGCTGTTGGGGAGTACTTGATTAAGAAAATATGCGTGAGTGGTGGAATTTATAATAATAATAATGGTGGAGAGGTTGTGGCTCTTGTTTTATCGCATGTTGACTCATTAGTTGAAGATGTGTCCGGAGTGTTGAAGAGAGAGATCCAGGGTGGGTGGGTGTGCCCACACATTAAAGAAAGATCGAAAGAGTAGGAAGTTGAGATTTTAATACCGTCTGTTCAGAATATTTTAGCATGCATAACATATATATATTCAGTTGTCCATCCATTTGTCCACCATCCTTTGTTACTTACCTCGGTAAAAGGAAGTGGAATTACTTGAAATAAACTGGTGGGGTGGAAAGAATGGTGATGAAGGGTTGGGTACATCTCCTCCGAAGCTCCGACAGCTGGCGTCGATCGGAATGGTCTCTCTTATTTTTCAATTGTACGTTTACATCCTTGGAAGCATGAAGAATTGAAATATACGATTGTTTTCACCGATACTTTTAAGTCTGAGTTATGCATTTACACCCAGCATCGGTGATAGGGAGACCGTCTTCCATTCCCCATCATCTTTCCAGATCTTCAAAATCAAAACCCATCATCCCGTCAAAAATCATCACCATGGGTAAGTCGACGGCACACAATACAAAACATTTACACCACCAAACCCCATCAATCACTCTAACACCACCACCCCTTTCTTTTCTCACAACCATCCCCCCTCCGCCCCCCCCACCACCACCACCACCCAAGCCGTCATCGACACCACCCTCAAAGAACAAGGCATCGACATCATAGGACTCGCAGCAGGAGAACCAGACTTCCCCACTCCAGAACCAATCATTCAAGCAGGCATCCAGGCCCTCACCACTGGTCTCACCAAGTACACCCCCAACACTGGCACTTCCAAGCTCAGAGCTGCCATTATTAAGAAATTAGATAAAGAAAATGGACTGTCGTATTCCCTAGATGAGATTGTAGTATCTAATGGTGCCAAACAGTGCATCTGGCAGGCCTTATTAGCGACATGCTCTCCAGGAGATGAGGTCATCATCCCAGCTCCTTACTGGGTGTCATACCCAGAAATGGCAAAAATGGCAGGTGCCACTCCAGTTATAGTAGAATCTACCTCTAAAGAAGGCTTTCTCATGTCTCCTGAAAAGCTACAAGCAGCTATTACAGATAAATCTCGTGTATTAATCCTCTGTACTCCCTCCAACCCCAGTGGAGCAGTGTATTCAGAAGAAGCAATGCGAGCTATTGCTGACGTGGTGAGGGAGCATCCCCGATTATTGGTACTGAGCGATGAGATTTACGAATACATAGTCTATCCTCCATCTAAACATGTTAGTTTTGGAACGTTGCCTGGTATGTATGAAAGAACATTGACAGTGAATGGGTTCAGTAAAGCATACTCAATGACGGGATGGAGGTTGGGCTATTTGGCTGCTCCAAAGCACTTTGCAAAAGCCGCCGGCGTGATTCAAAGTCAGAGCACGTCGGGAGCCAGCAGTATTGCACAACATGCAGCGGTGACAGCGTTGGAGATGGGGAGTCATGGTGGTCCATTGGTCGCTGAGATGGTCAAGGCATTTCAAGAGAGGAGGGATTATATAACTGGCAGACTGCAAGCAATGCCTGGTGTGTCGTTGACGTCGCCTCATGGTGCGTTTTACGTCTTGCCTGATGTATCTGCCTTTTTGGGGAAGAGCGCTCAAGGATTTGGACCAGTTGCAGATGTAGATGCATTGTGTAGGTATCTAATTGAGGTTGCAAATGTGGCACTGGTGCCTGGTGATGCATTTGGAGCTGATCCTTGTATCAGAATATCGTATGCAGCGTCAATGGAGACACTGGAGAAGGCAATGGATAGGATGGAGAAGGCGTTGAAGTTGGAAAACTTCAGTTGAAAAGGGTTGTCGTTGTTGTATTTTTTACACTTGTGAGAGAGATTTATTAGTAAACAAAAAATAAGATTTCGTTGCTTCTACTTGTTACGTGTACGACACTTGTGGATCACGAGGGATTGAAAAGATTGGACACTTAAGAGCGACCATTTTCAAAGCTGGGGGGGGGGGGGGGGCGCTACCTCCGCGCCTGTAGCAACCCCGCCCTCGTTCAGGGATCCCCCGGAAGGCGGACGTGGGGCCGCCGAGGCCAGAACAGGTCCCGCGTCGAGTCCAGGCCAGGCGGCGGAAAAGACCCG
>Ga0114919_10000491_pt1 | contig 30634 bp, 29 predicted proteins | sample BlataG_FD_88682 | JGI IMG/M metagenome (GOLD analysis project Ga0114919, IMG submission 88682) | Deep subsurface microbial communities from Black Sea to uncover new lineages of life (NeLLi) - Black_00105 metaG | ecosystem: Environmental > Aquatic > Marine > Oceanic > Sediment | place: Atlantic... | reverse complement strand
CCGATCTGGTAACCGCTCATCTGGATGTTCCCTTGAGGGAAAAAATCGGTTTTGTCCTCGGACAGTTGAAAAAATATGATCAAGCCCTCAAAGAACTGGCCATAGGAATTCAAAAAGATCCGGGTATCCCAAGGGGAAACCGTTGCCATCGGTACGGTTGTAGGGATTATCGAAACCGAAGGTGAACCGGTTTATCCATCCAAACCAGCCCCGCCAAAAAAAGAAGAGCCCATGCCTTCGCCGCCACCGGTAGAAATCGAGGAACCGGCTCCGGCTGTGGTTTTACCCGAAAAAGCACCCACGGAACCGCCACTGCCCGAAATACGGCAAATCATTCCGCCATCGGTACGGCGGTTGGTTGCTGAAAAAAATATTGATGTTACCGCCGTCACCGGCACCGGGCCGGGCAACAGAATTACCAAGGGCGATGTTCTCTTATACCTGGAACAGGCCCAAGCAGCGGTTCAGGTCTCCGAACCTGCGCCGCCGGAAACCCGGAAACTTCCGGTTTCAGATCTTGAAATATCCTCGGAACCCGTTCCGCCCGTAGGGGAAGAGATTAGCCGCAAACCCATGAGTCCGATTCGCCAGCGTATTGCATCACGCCTTGTGGAAGCCAAACAGAATACCGCCATGCTCACCACTTTTAACGAGATCGACATGACTCGTACCATGGACATCCGGACCCAGTTCAAGGAAAGCTTTCGTGAAAAGTATGGTGTATCCCTGGGATTTATGTCCTTCTTTATCAAAGCATGCGTGGACGCCCTCAAAGAATTCCCTGAAATTAACGCATTTATTGACGGGAAAGAGATTGTCTACCACCACTATCACCATATCGGCGTTGCCATCAGCACCGCCCGCGGTCTGGTGGTCCCGGTCATTCGTAATGCTGAGACTTTAAGCTTTGCCCAACTCGAACAGGCTATTGTCGACTATGTGGATAAAATAAAAAACAATCGCCTTGAACTGGCCGACTTAGAGGGGGGCACATTCACTATCAGTAACGGCGGAGTTTTCGGATCTCTGCTCAGCACCCCGATTCTAAATATGCCCCAAAGCGGCATATTAGGGATGCATAAAATTGAAAAACGACCGGTGGTTGTCGATGATGAGATAAAAATACGGCCCATGATGTACGTGGCCCTTAGCTATGATCACCGAATCGTGGATGGCAGAGAAGCCGTCACCTTTTTGGTAAGGATTAAGGAAATCATTGAGAATCCGGAACTGATTATGATGGAGATTTAAATATGACACAGAAAGAAATTTACGACCTTATTATTATAGGTACAGGCCCCGGAGGATACGTGGCAGCCGTACGCGCAGCCCAACTGGGCTTAAAGGTGGCTTGTATTGAAAAGGAGGCTCGTTTAGGCGGGGTATGTCTTAATATCGGCTGCATTCCGAGTAAAGCGTTGCTGGACTCCAGTGAATACTTTCATCTGGCTAAAGATCACTTTGCTTCCCACGGGATCAAAACAGGCAAATTAAGTCTGGATCTGCCGGCAATGATGGCACGCAAAGAACAGGTGGTTGAAGACCTCACGGATAATGTTCGCAAACTCCTTGAAGGAAACAGCATCAGGGTGTTTCACGGAACCGCACGGCTTGCCGGGGTTGATCGCATTGAAATATCGAAATCTTCAGGCTCTTCGGACAAGGGGAAACTGCAGACCCTTGAAACCCGGTCGATAATCCTTGCCACCGGCAGTACCCCGGTTCAGGTGCCCGGCCTGGAATTTGACGGCAAACATATCGTCACTTCTACTGAAGCCCTGTCATTTAAAAGGGTTCCCAAGCACCTGGGTATTGTGGGAGGGGGATATATCGGTTTGGAACTGGGATCGGTCTGGCTTCGCCTGGGCGCAAACGTTACTGTTGTTGAAATGCTGCCTCAAATTGCCGCCACCCTGGATGGTCAGGTGGCCCGAACCCTGGGTCGGATTCTCAAAGAGCAGGGGCTGGAAATTTACCTAAACACAAAGGTTACCGGCGCCAAAATATCTAGAAACAAAGTACGGATGACATTGGAATCTAACGGTAAAGAAGATACGCTTGCTTGTGATCGTCTCCTGGTGTCGGTCGGCAGACGGCCCTTGACGCAAAATTTGGGGTTGGAAGAGATCGGCGTGGAAACCGATTCTCGAACCGGCCATGTGTTGGTGGATGAAGCATATCGAACCAACATTCCTTCCATCTATGCTATCGGTGATCTCATCCCGGGACCTATGCTGGCCCATAAAGCCTCGGCAGAAGGAATTGCCGCTGCTGAGTGTATCGCCGGCCTCCCCGGTGAGGTAAATTATGATGCCATTCCGGCGGTAGTTTATACCTGGCCCGAGGTTGCCAATGTCGGTCTCACCGAGGAACAGGTAAAAGAACGCAATATCCCTTATTGTATCGGTACCTATCCCTTTTCAGGGGCCGGGCGGGCCCGGTGCATGGGGAAAAAGGACGGCTTTGTCAAGATCATCGCCCATTCTAAAACCGATAGAATTTTGGGCGTACATATCATCGGACCGCGCGCCGCGGACATGATCGCTGAATGTGTTCTGGCTATTGAATTTGGTGCAAGTTCCGAAGACATCGCCCGGACAGTCCATGGCCATCCCACCTTTGCCGAAGCTTTGCAGGAAGCGGCCATGGCGGTACGTAATGTTCCATTTATGCGTCCTGAAATGTTGCCGTGTAAGGATTTGAGAATTAATACGACAGATGTTTCAAAGAGCTTTTACTTATTCCGGCACACTCTGGTATCCCTATAAAAAAGGAGTGGATTATGGCTGATTATGATTTCGATATAGGCGTTATCGGTGGGGGCGCTGCCGGCTTAACAGTTACATCCGGTGCCGCCCAACTGGGAGCTAAAACACTCCTGGTTGAAAAAGAAAAGGAGCTTGGCGGTGACTGCCTGCATTTTGGATGCGTCCCCAGTAAAACGTTGATCAAAACGGCTCATGTTTATCACCAGATGAAAAATGCCAAAGCCTTCGGCCTACCCCAAGTTGAGGTGTCTCCGGTAGACTTTGGGTACGTGTCAAAAAGAATTAAATCGGTGATAAGCATCATTCAAAAGCATGATTCTGAGGAAAGATTCTGCAATCTTGGAGCCAAAGTAGAATTTGGAGACCCAAAATTTACAGATGAACACACCATCCAGCTGAACGGAAAAGCTTTATCAGCCAAGTACTGGGTCATTGCAACAGGTTCCTCTCCGGCATCTCCTCCCATTGAAGGACTGGATAAAACCCCTTATATCACCAACAAGGAAATCTTTTACCTTGATCATCTGCCTGAGGCTATGATCATTTTAGGCGGCGGTCCCATAGGAACAGAAATGGGACAGGCCTTTAACCGTCTGGGAACAAAGGTTTATATTGTAGACCGTGGTGAACAGATTCTGGGAAAAGAGGACAAAGACATGGCCGATGGGATTATGAACGTCATGCGCTCTGAAGGTGTGGTCTTCCATTTAAATTCTTCCATTGAAGCTACAAAAGATCTGGGCAGCCAAAAACAAGTGGTTATAAAAAATGCTGAGGGCAAAACGATCCGTCTGAAAGCTGAAATCATCCTTGTGGCCATGGGCAGATCCGCCAACGTCCAAGAACTGGGGCTCGAAGATATTGGTGTTCAATTTGATAAAAGAGGCATCACGGTAGATAAAAGGTTAAGAACAAATCACAAACACATTTATGCAGCCGGAGATGTCAACGGAGGCTTCCAGTTTACCCATGCCGCCGGCTACGAAGGGGGTATTGTCATCAGCAACGCAATTTTTCATCTTCCCCGGAAAACCGATTATACTTTTCTGCCATGGTGTACCTACTCAGATCCCGAACTGGCAAGCATCGGAATGAATGAAAAAACAGCACAGGCAGCCGGAATCGATTATGCTGTCTGGACAGAGGAATTCAAAGACAACGACCGCAGCCTGGCAGAAGGCGAAAAAATCGGCAAGATTAAAATGATTCTGAATGAGAAAGAAAAGCCGGTGGGTGTTCAGATTTTAGGCCCCCGAGCAGGAGACCTGATCAGTGAATGGGTGGCAACGTTAAATGGGAAGGTAAAACTTTCCACCCTGGTTTCTGCTGTGCATCCCTATCCCACAATCGGTGAGATTAATAAAAAGGTTGCCGGGACATATTTTTCTCCCAAGATATTTTCCAATAAGATTAAAAAAAGTCTCAAGTTCTTTTTCAATCTTAAAGGGAGGGCCTGCGGTCCTGAAACCTGTGAAGAGTAAAGAAGAATATATTTTTTAGACAGGATCAACAGGATAGTTTCGATCTTTCATTTTTCATAGTTTCTTCCGGAAACTGTGAAACTTATAAATAAATCCTATAATTCCTGTCGATCCTGTCTGATAACCATTATTAAATTAAGCGTTAGGAAAGAAAAAAAAATGGAGACATACTACAAACCGGAAGACTTGCGTAAATTTGAAGAGATCGGGAAAGAAGTACCCGAATTAGCGCAAAAGTTTTTTGAGTATTACAGCGCCGTGTTCGCCCAAGGTGAGCTCACAGAAAGGGAAAAGGCACTCATTGCCCTGGCGGTTGCCCATGCCGTACAATGTCCATACTGTATTGATGCCTATACACAGGCCTGTCTCGAAAAAGGGTCCAATCTCGCGGAAATGACAGAAGCGATCCATGTGGTAACGGCCATTCGCGGGGGTGCTTCGCTGGTTCACGGCATTCAGATGCGCAACATTACTGAAAAGTTATCCATGTAAAATCCTGGCCCAAAGGTTCAGGTTTTCAATCTAAAACAAGATTCAGGGGAAATAATGCTTGCCGAGCAAACATTACATGAAAAGGTTACGGTCTCATCGGAAGATACGGTTCGTGTTCCCCCGTTCAGTCTGACCCTTTCCGGTCACGGCCTTAAATTAAGCCGGGCACGAACCCATACCTTACAGGTGAATGTGGGTTTTCTATGCAACCAGACATGCCGTCACTGTCATCTGAATGCCGGACCGGCCCGTAAAGAAAATATGGAATCTGGAATCGTAGACGAAGTTGTTTCCTATGTCCGGCGAAGCCAATTTGAAACCATAGACATCACCGGTGGTGCGCCTGAACTGAATCCCAATATCAGCAGGCTGATACAAGAAACGTCTCCCTTGGCATCACGGCTTATGCTGCGCTCGAACCTGTCAGCCTTGAACGACGGTAACAGAGACCATTTGTTTGAACTGTTGAAATCTTATCGCGTAATCATTGTCGCCTCTTTTCCTTCTTTAAACGAACTCCAGACAGATTCACAGCGGGGTGATGGTATCTTTAAAATCAGCATCGATGCGCTTAAAAAGCTGAATGCCATCGGGTATGGACACAAGGGTTCCGGTCCGGGACTCAATCTGGTGTCTAACCCCACCGGGGCATTTCTTCCGCCTGCCCAGGTTGAGGCGGAAAAGAGGTTTCGCCAGGTGCTGAAAGACAAATGGGGAATTGTTTTCAACCATCTCTTTAATTTTGCCAATGTGCCTCTGGGAAGATATCGCCAGTGGCTCATAAAATCGGGCAATTATGAAAAATATATGGCCAAGCTCTCTTCCGGCTTCAACCCTTGCTCTGTTCAAGGCGTGATGTGCCGCACAATGGTCTCTGTTTCCTGGGACGGATACCTTTACGATTGTGATTTTAATCTTGCCAGGGGCCTTTTCATGGGAGGACGAAAAATCCATGTTTCTGAAATGTCCGGTCCTCCCGAACCGGACAGTCACATTGCTACAGCGGATCACTGTTATACATGCACTGCCGGTTCGGGATTTACTTGAGGCGGGTCTATTGAGACCTGAGTTCAGGTTTGAATTATAAAGAGGTTCTGTATAATGAAAAGCTGTATATTTATCGTTCTATTAATTCTCCTTTTTTTCGGTCCGTTTAGCCTGGTGAAGCCAGGATGGGCCGCAACCACGGTAGATCATAACATCTATGCCACTTTGCTGGAAAAATATGTCAAAAAAGGCCAAGTAGACTACCGGGGTTTTAAATCCGAAGAAGATCTTAAAAAGGTATTGGAAGCAAAAAGATCAAAAATCAAGATTAAATACCTGTATTACGACTGGTCTTTAAACGGAAATTAAAATTTTGAAAATCTGTGTTCATCAGTGTTCATCTGTGTCCAAAAATGAAGGGAAGGATCAGAGAAGTGGAAGAACGCCTTAAAAAACCTAAAAAAAACTCGAAAGCGACGATAAAGGCTATTATCTTGGCAGCCTTTATTATCGGAGCTTTTTTCTTGATCCGATACACTTCGATTAAAAATTATCTCACGGCAGAAGAGCTGAGTCGTTTCCTTGAAGCCGCTGGTCTCTGGGCGCCGCTGGTCTATATTGTAATTTACGTGGTGGGTGTATGTTTGTTTTTGCCAGGCACTTTGTTGACGGGCCTGGGGGCTGCCATATTTGGGGCCTACTGGGGATTCTTATATGTATGGTTTGGAGCCATGATCGGGGCCAGCGCTGCCTTCTTTATTGGACGAACTCTGGGAAGGGAATTTGCCGCTTCGCTAATCGGTGACAAGCTGAAAAAATATGACGATGCCATCGAACGAAACGGCTTTGCCACAGTCCTGTACCTTAGGTTAGTCTATTTTCCGTTTACGCCCATGAACTTTGGCATGGGGCTGACCAAGGTCCGATTCTGGGACTATGTTATGGGAACCGGACTGGGCATTATCGTCGGCACGTTTATCTTCACCTTTTTTATCGGGACGCTGAAAGATGTATGGGCCTCGGGCAACTGGGGAGAGTTGATATCCTTTAAGGTTTTTTTCTCAATAGGACTCTTTATCTTTTCATTTTTTATCCCCAAGATTATCAGAAAGATTAAAGGGTAAGATCATAGGTTTTCAGGATCAAGTCATCCGGATTTTTTTCCGGAGATTAACGATGTCTATCCTGTTGAGACATCATGGATTTAATCCTCCCCAACAATTAATGATCGCAATTGTAAACAACCCGCGATGTTGTTGAGTTATTTAAGAATATCCCCCAAATTCCCTAATTACCCTAAAATATTACCCTTTCTTCTATAATGTCAACCACTTCGTATGGCCAGACCAGGGTAAACGCATTTGAATCCCAATACAGGGAGAACGGTTTGTCTCCGATCTGGGTGTTAGGAGTGTCAGCCGGTCTACCATAGATTTGTATCAGGAAAATTCAGATTATCGATAAAATACCGATTGAAGTCAAGATGGGTGGACAATTCAACATGTTCTATGGATTTGGCCAGTTCATTGGCCATTTGCCAGTAAGGCCTGGATAAGAGGACCATCACAGCGCCTTTGCTGGCAGCGTTGCCAAGGGACTTGATTTTGTCCGGATCAACCGTGGGAAGCAGGCCGATTCGCATGGCACTGTATGGGTTAACAAAATTACCCAGCGCACCAGCCAGATAAATCTGGTCAAGATCCTGAATCCCGACACCCATTCTATCCATAAGCATCTGGATACCGGCTGCCACAGCGCCCTTTGCAAGCTGAAGTTCGCGTACGTCTTTCTGGGTGAGATATATGGGTTTGTTGCCCGATGTTTCTTTTTTGGAAGCCACAAGAAAGTCTTGCACCCCTGATTTGTTGACAACCCTCGAACTCAGATAATCATCAGCATTTTCCCGTGGCGGCAAAATCAATCCTTGGGAATCGATAATGCCGCAATGCAGAAGCACGGCTACCAAGTCTACCAGTCCGCTTCCGCAAATCCCTTTTGGTAAAATGTTAGCGATCGTCTGATAGTGAAGTTCCCCTTCATTAAAACGAACGCCTTCAATAGCACCGCTGCTGGCGATCATTCCCTGGGATATCTGTGCACCTTCCAAGGCCGGGCCGGCCGCTGCAGAGCAGGTCAACAGCTTTTGCCGGTTACCCAAGAAAATTTCTCCATTGGTACCAAGGTCAAGACCGAGAATAATTTTATCATCCTGTTCTGCGGCAGAGGATGTGAGGATGGTGCTGATCATGTCGCCGCCGATATAGCCGGATTTGGTCGGCATTACATACAACCTGGCTTCCGGATGCAGTCTTAAGCCGGCATCTTTTGCACTGAGAATCAATCCATCGGTTAAAACAGGAGAAAAGGGCGCACTCGCAATCCCGAGGGGATCCAGATTAAGAAAAATGTGCTGCATGGTGGTATTTCCGGCTGCAACGGCAATAAAAATATCATCAGGGGAAAGCCCTTCCACTTCTAAAAGGCGTTGGGTAATCGAGTTCAAATCTTCAACGATAATGTTGGTAAGCGTGAGAAGGCCGTTTCGATTTTCCTTGATGTACTGCAGACGACTAATTACGTTTGATCCGTATTTACTTTGGCTATTGAGCCTGGAGATCGCTGCCACCTCACTTCCGTTCAGCAGATTTACGAGTTTGCCGACCAACGTGCTGGTTCCAAGGTCAAAAACAAGTCCGAAAACCCGTTTGGCTTGTTTCCGGTCTTGCCATGTGATCAAACAGTTTTCGTGAAGTACAGCCGTTCCCTGGTTTTCCGTTTTTTTTAGCATTTCGGGTAGAGAACGGAGACAGTGGAGGGATGCTTTCAGGTCGCTATATTCCGGGCCCATGGCGGCTTTGACGCAGTCCAGATCGGACAATCCGTCATGGCCGGATTCAAGCAGCAGGTCAACCGGTCGTTTGTTTATAAGGGGATCGATATCAACCGCGTGCCTGTGGCCGGTTTTAAGTATCTGGTGGAGGATCGGCTCATCATCCGATTCTCCGGTATGGATGATAAGGTCCTTTATGATTTTGACACGACAGGCAAGACGAACACCATTTCTCAGCTCCTCCGATTCGAGAAGCTCTTTTTCTTCTGATACGGGAGGTCTTACCGAAGAAATGACTCGTATTTTACATTTCCCGCATTTGCCCAGCCCTCCGCAATCACTTTCCAGCGCCACATCGGTCTTTTGCAGGGCCTCCCATATGGTTGTTCCCTTACGCAGCTTCAACCACAGATCATCGGGAAGCACATTTAACATGACATATTTACTTTTTTGCTTTTTGAGTGGCAAAAATCCGGTAGAACTGCGTCTTTTTTTTGAGGGTTTTTTCTTTTTTTTCGGCTTTTTCATGTGTTCTGATCCTACCCGGAACCCGGTCGGGGGAAATCTGATTGATCTCAGGCAATACCCGAGTGTATCAAATGAATGAGTCTTTTTTCCAAATGCGTATAATCGGCGTCTATTATCTCTAGAGACAGATTTAAAAATTCGGCCAGTTCATTGGCTGCAGCCTCTAAATCCGGATCAGAGGGTTGTCTAACATACATCAGTTTTTTATAGTGCTTGAAAAAAGATTTTCGGATTTCATTATCATAAAGCTCCAGAGGGTCAAGACAGTAATCCCTGAAGTTGACAATAAGCTCTCTTTCCAAAAAATAGGTGCCGGCTGTTTTTGCCATGATCTGGTCATAGCTATCGCTCCCGAGAAGCATTTCATAACAGTGAAGTCCGGGAACCTTATCTGCGCAATTCCGGGTGCATATCTCATCAATACCTGGAAAACAATAACCATATAACAATAAGGGCCGTTCATTTCGTTTCCGGGCGGAGACAATTTCTCCGAGCAGGTTTTTTTTCAACGTATGTGGATATAAGTGCAGATTAGACGGCAAAAAGGTTACACGCAACTGCGGATATTTTTCCTCCAGCCGAAGAAATTTAAGAGCGGGCCTGAAAACCCCGCAAGCGATAAGACGTGTTATTGAGCAAATTTTTGCCTCCTTTTAACCCAGTTATCCATGTTTTTAGTCAATTAGCATTTATTTTTGTGCTTTTTGCGGCAAAATTTTTTTCTTCTCGCCACAAAGGCACCAAGACACTAAGAACGAATAACAAAATAAAATCCTTTGTGTCTTGGTGGCAAACATTTCTTGGTTCCGGCTTGTCCGGGTTACGAGACCATCATGTTTTAACTTTTAAAAATGTTGTATTCCCGGAAAACGAGCTTTTATCTCAGAAATAAGCTCGGGGTCAAAGAGCCCATCCATATTTTCTTTTAAAATTTTTTCAACCTGTTCTTTTGCCCGGCTCAACATGTTGGGCCGACCCCTTTCTTCCCAGATATCGAAATTGCAGCGCACAGCAAGATCGGGGTAGAAGAATTCCTCCATCATATGTTCGACGGTGTGGTCTGCCATGACATAATTCCCCCCAGGGCCGACTTCTTCAATTACCTCGGAACCGAGCGTCTCCCTGCTTACCCGGATACCGGATAGAATTCTGTAAATCATGCCTATAATTTCATTATCAATAACATACTGTTCGTAGGAAATAGAATTGCCCGAATCCAGCATTCCTGCCGCCAGGTGAATGAGATCCGCTCCGCTCATGGCCACCATTAGATTGGAGAGACTCTTTTCACAGCCGGCCTGAATATCGGGCCTCTTGGCATCGGTAACTCCTGCCGAGGCGTAAATGGGCAAATTATAAAGCCCTGCCAGTTGAACCGAAGCAGCGTTCATCAAAGCCATTTCCAATGAACCCATGGTGTATTCCATGTTCCTTAAATCCATTGTTGAGGGCACCGCACCATAGAACACCCTGGCGCCCGGGGAAAATACCTGAGCGATGGCAACGCCGGCCAAAGCTTCGGCATGCATTTGGGAAAGGGTGCCGGCCAGGGTCGCCGGGGCAGTGGCACCGGAAATGGGCGCCGGTGCGCAGGTGACAGGGATCCCGTTTTTGCAGCAGAACTTAAGAATATCTAAGGTGTCATACCCAAAGGTAAGGGGGCTTATGGGATTGGTTATCACGGAAACAAAGGGCTTTTGTCTGAGCTTTTCTTTTCCTCCCGCTACAAAACCGGCAAGTTCCCACATCTGCCTTACGCCTTCAATATTATCACAGCCGCCCATTACATGTTTGGTGGTGTGGTTCAAGGCATAATAGAAATCATTCAAATGATAGTATTGCTGTTCTATGTCATGGGCCTGGCAGGATATGATATATAAGCGAATATTATCGAGGTTGTTCACCAGGGCAGCGGTGTTGGCCACATCTCTGAGCATGGTGAGCCGGTAGCCTCCCGTCCCCATATCAAGGATTCGAAACACCCTGCCGCCGTTAGAAAAATTGACCTGGCCTGCTCCCATATGAACATCGTTGACACCGTCACGGGAATAGAGAAAAAATTGGGAGGGCGCCTGTGCCAATATTTCATTCAGCCAGGCAGTTTCAAAGCGAGCTATTTGAGCATTATTATCAATCTGAACGCCCGCTTTTTCCAACAATTCTAGACAAAATCGGCAATGGATTCTGATCCCGACACGTTCCAAAATCCGTCGTCCCGCATGGTCTATCTGTTTGATATCTTCCGGTGTAAACAGACTGCTGAAGGGAAATTTCTTTTCCATGATGAATTCAACTCTCCGATGCTACTGATTTACAAAGAAATACCATACATTGAAGTCAGAGATTTTGAAGAATCTCATTAATTCTCTTTAGGACTTCATCCGGTTTTGGAACCACCTGATGTTCGGACAGAATTCGTTTTGCCTCCAAATTACAGCGGTTATAGAAATCCATAGCCCCTGCACTTTTCCAGGAATCATAGCGAGAACGATCCAGAAGTTGGGGAAGAAACAAAGATTGCATGAAATGCTCAAAGGTGTGATCATCCGTGAGAAATATGGAACCCGGTTCGCCCCTGGCAACCCTTTCTATGGCATCGATAGCCAGGGTTTGGTCAGTAACCGGTATCCCATCAGCAAAAAACCTGCTCATGGAGATAAGTTCGTTGGCCATGGTGACCATCTCAAGACAAGATGTGCTTCCGTATTCCAGAAAACCCACATCGTGGATCAGGTTGGAACGAGACAGCAGGGCGGTAATGATGGAAAACATGGCTTCCGCCCCTGCCTGGGCATCCATGACCTTTGCATCAGAAGCACCGGCAAACGCCCATATGGGCAGGCCGTATATCTCGTCACGCATATCCGCAAGTGCGGCCTGAGTGAGACTCCACTCCGGACAACCATACGAAACTACGCTGGACTTCATATCCAGGGTGCTGACGTTGGGACCGAAGAGAAAAGAAGATCCTTTACCGACCAACTGGTGAACGACAAGCCCTACCAAATTCTCAGCGATTCCCAGCGCCATGGCGCCGGCAAGGGTGACCGGTGCACCGCCGCCTGCGTTTGAACCGGACGGAAAGCAGACGGGAATCTTTTTTTCGGCGCAGAACATAAGCCGTTCCATGACGTTTTCAGGAAAACGCAGGGGGCTGATGGCCTCCGAATAATTTAGAAGGAAGGGCTTTCTTTGAAGGGCATCTTCGCTTCCGGCCACCTGACATGCAATATCATATATTTTGGCGATGTCCTTACCGCTGTCCGCGATGAATACAATCGGTTTGTTGGTGTTTTTAACCATTTCGGCAAAAACATACACATAAATATTTTCGATGGGCACATCCTCAGGGTTACCCATTGACATGGCAAAAGCGATGTTTTCAAGCCCGTCCACAAGCCTGGCGAAGTTTTCGACGTCTTTTTTGACCGCACGCCGGCGGTCACCGGTTTCCAGATCCAGGGTGAACGTAGCATCCGAACCTGTTCCATAGAACGAGTTGCCATTGGCAAGGGGCATTGTTTTGTTCCCCTTCTGGTCATAAAGCGTTATTTGCGTCGGGGCTGATTTCAGAGCTTCTTCAACAAGGTAAGACGGCATCCGCAACCAATTGTTGTTTAAAATCCGGCAACCGGCATCCGCAAGCATTTCCATGGCGCCGGGATGTTCCATCCTGAAGCCCGTTTTATCGAGAATCTCGAGGGCCGCAGCATGGATCGCCAGGGCCTGATCACGGTTTAAGACCTTAAGCCTCGGTTGAAAGGTGGGAATCTCCAGAGGTTTCATGGTTCGCTCCTTGTTTGCAGGGTTTGGGGTTCAGGAAATGCCGAGTACCTTTTTAGCTTCAATCACGGCAGATCCCGCATCGGGCGCATAAGCATCCGCCTTGATTTCACTGGCAAAATTGGCCGTAACCGGTGCCCCGCCAATCATCACCATGACTTTGTTCCTGACTCCGGCTTTCTGGAGTGTCTCTATAGTTTCTCGCATACCCGGCATGGTTGTCGACAGTAACGCCGACATGGCCAGTATATCGGCTTCAACCTCCTGCACTTTTTTCATAAACGTATCCGCCGAAACGTCAACACCCAGATCTGTGATGGTAAATCCTGCACCTTCCATCATCATGGCAACCAGGTTTTTCCCGATATCGTGCAAGTCTCCCTTAACGGTACCGATGACCACTTTTCCCTTGGACGTGACATCTCCCTCCTGAAACTGCGGTTTGATCAGTTTCAGGCATTCTTGCATGGTTTTGGCAGAACGCAACATTTGCGGAACAAACATCTCTCCTTTTGCGAATCTGTCGCCAACCTGATCCATTGCAGCAATAAGGCCTTGATCAAGAATCTCCTGAGCCTTTTTGCCCGCATCCATTGCATTTTGTGTTAGCGTCACAGCTGTCTGAATGTCCCCCTTGATTACTGCTTCATTTAATGCCTTAATGTCACTCATGGTTATCTCCCCCTTTTGAAAGGATTTTACATTTTATTGTCAGTGGGCAAGTTTTTTATTTTTAATTTCTCAAAACGTATTGAAAAATTACTCATTGAACGCCTGACCCTCTATACGCCGTAATCAGGGCTTCATCCCATGGTTAACCGGCCGTTTTGATATGCGTCTATAAAGTTTTCGCAATATTCATCGCGACCGAAAAGCATCTCAATGGCAAGTAGTGTTGACATAAGTTCCGTGTCGCAGGGGTCTAAAATGGCGGCAGACAGGCCGTAAGCCATACAAAGAGCCAGAAAGTTTCGATTGATGAGACGACGAGACGGAAGGCCGAAGGAAACATTGGAAAGACCACAGATGGTGTTCACCCCCGGAAAATCGTTCATGATGTTACGGATGGCTTCTAATATGGCATTGCCCATACGGGTGTCAACTGAAACAGGCTGAACCAGTGGGTCCACGTAAATCTTCTCTATGGGAATTCCTTGGCCGGTAAGTTTATGTATAAGCTCTGATCCGACTTGAACTCTTTCTTCCATGGTAGCGGGCATTGACGTTTCACCCATACATAGTGCAACAACACAGCAGGGGTGACTGGCGACCACAGGAAGAAGAGAAGAAAAACGATCTTTCTCTAAGGAAATAGAATTGATCATGGGCTCGCCGTTGTGATGTTTTATGGCCGCAAATAGGGCATCCGGATTCGGACTGTCCAGGCAGAGCGGCAGATCTACAGCAGATTGGACGGCTTCTACCAGCCAGCACAGGCAATCGGCTTCTTTTTCCAAAAAAGTTCCGGCATTTACGTCAATATAATGGGCGCCTGCTTCTGCCTGGCTTTGGGCAACCTTGCCGATGAATGAAGCATCTCGTTTTTCGACTGCTTTAGCAATGCGCTTCCGGCTCGTGTTGATTTTTTCTCCCACGATGAGCATTCGTTGTTCTCCCTTTTGTAACATCTTATTAAATTATGGTTATGAAGCCAACTGGTGATAAAATGACAAAGGTCTGGCTGTTTGAGAATGTTAGTGAGCCTTAAGAAAAAACAGCGAATAAGATCATTCATCTTTTAAACATCTAATGTTTCGTTTAATCATTTGCTATTAATGGATGGGCACTAACTGATCGTAAACAATAAGGTTTTCCATTTTAAATACATTCTGAACGATTCTAATGTCAATAAAAAGAAATCTTTCACGCCTTCTTTAATCCCGAAATTGAACGCCCCATCCATCTCTTGCCATATATGGGTGCAAAGTTAATTAACGCTTTTTGAAAAGTTTGCCAGGTGTATTGAAGATTTGCTTTTGGGTAATAGATTCTTCAAGATTTTTTGCTCGCTCTTTAAAGAGAAAATGATATATAAAATCACAATACCTGTCTAACTTAACTCTTCCCTTACCTGATACGGAATATCTCCAGAACCCATATAGTTTTGTGAGATTTATCAGACGCTCACTGTATGATTTCCAGTTAAACTGTTCTTCGACTCTTCGGATACCGTTTTCAGAGATCATAGACCAGTAAGTTTTGTCCGTATTGCACGTTTCAATAAAGCTTTCGAGGCTTTTGGCAATAAGCTCAGGCTTACTCGTATTCAGTAGAAGTCCGTTGACGCCATATTCAATAATCTCGAGCGGCCCACCAAATTTTGGCCCGAATGTTGGCAGACCCGAGGCCATTGCTTCAATGATAGTAAGGCCAAAAGCTTCAAAAAGGGCGGGTTGTACAAACATACCGCCATGATCTGCGATGATTCGATAAACTTCACCCGTATCAAGTTTATTGATGCTGGGCAACCAACGAAATTTGCCATGGAGATTGTAGCGTTCAATTAGATCGTATGATTTATGGATTTCTTCCCTTTCTTCAAGATCTCTGGATTCTTCAATATGAATGGTTCCGGCCGCGAATATAAGATTACAGTTTTGCTGCAGTGTTTTGCTCATACCGAAGGCCTGGATAAGGCCCGTGATGTTCTTTACTTTATCAAACCGGGCCATTGTAAAAATCGGCAGTTTTTCCGGCCTGTCCAGTTGTCCATAGATGTCTTCCGAGTTTTCATGGAAAAGCCGTTTTTCCCATAGCTTGGTTTTACTCTTTATCCGTTTTTCTTTGATGTAGTAGGGAAAATAAAGATTTTCGTCTACACCCGGTGGAATTACGTTAAATTTGGGAGAAAAAAGGTTAATACCGCTGACTACCTGGTAGAGACCGGGCAAGGTAAACAATTGGTAGGATTCATATTGACCCATGGTATCTTCCGTTCCGGTGATTTCCTGATGGGTGCTTGTAATAATAAAATCCGATTTGTTCATCGAAAGAATGTCTGCAATAAATTGAAGCGAGAAGTGGTAGTCATTTTCCTTTTCTTGCCAATACAGATCAGAAAAAGGATATTTGTTCTTTTCAAGTGCATGGGCGATGGTGCATTGAATCACGTCGAATTTATCTGAAAGTAATGAAGCCACAAGGTTTCCATCCGAATAATTACCGATGATAAGATCAGGATTTCCAGAAAACTCGCTGATAAGTTCGGTTGAGGCATCATCGGCAAAAGCGTCGAGGTAGGGCCAGATTTTAAAACGCGAAACCCAATGTTTTACGATGTTGTAATCATTGTCTCTAAAAGGTATTCGAAGGATAACCCCGTTATGGGTCTGAAATATTTTTTCCATTCTCTGATTACAGGTTGTGTTCTCTGCCTGGGGTATAAGCCTTGTCACAACGATTATCTTTGGTTCAACATCAAGACCGGTTAATTGAATGGTTCTTTTTAAATATTTTTCAAGAGCACGGACCTGGTCAAGGATATAGATCACCTGACCGCCGGTATCCGGCTTTCCCAGAACATCGGTCTGGCCGAACCATCCATGAGGAGATATAATTGCAACCTTTGATATTAGCGGCATGGGAACGCGCGATATGAACTTTTCCAATAAATAATCCGTGGGTTCATTTACAAGATCGATCAGAACCTGCATGGTCTCGATGATTTTGCCCGCCGTGTTTCCCCAGCCGGCTTCGAATCCTGTCTTTTTCATCTTTGTCATTACAGCCGAATACGGGGTTTCAGGTTTTCTGGTTTCAAGCCATTCTTTTATCTCTTCAATTTTGCCAAAAAAAGTTTTAAAATTATTAATCAAGTCGCCGTTTACCAATAATTGCTGTTCTTTAAATTTGTGCAATTTTATGAACTCAAACAGCTTTTGGTTCCACTCAGTCGGGTTGTTGAATATATGGCTGCACAAATAGCGGTTAAGAAATCGTATTCCGTTACCGATTGACCGGCTGTCTTTTATTGACGGTGAATAATCGTAAAACGGCATGAAATCTATATGGGGGTGGGTACTTTTTTTCAGTTCTATGAATCCGTGCTGATCCTTCAGGTCCAGGTGTTTGGAGCTATCGATTTCTTCTATATATTCTCCATCGTTACGAATGAGAAAGAATCGGTATTTTGCCACGGCATACCGATGCATAACCGCGATATGTTCATGGATAATAAAAGCCTCCTGAATTTTTTTTATAAAATTAAAAATGGATGATTGTTCGCGGAATCTTTTGGTTTTTTTTGTAGCATCGCAGTATTGCCGAAAGACTTGAATGACGTCATTTCTTGGGAAGAATTTCTTTTCCTGGTTTGTAAGGAATGTAATATATTCTCTAAAACTTATTCTGTCATTTTTAGTAATAATTGATGTCAGTTGATTTCTCATAACTATGCGTTATCACCTTTTGCTTTCCGGATGAATTTATAACGTTCTACTGCCTCTATAATACCACCGGCACACGCTTGTTTTGCAAAATAAATATTTTTGCGACCTTTCAATTTTTCTAGTTCAGGACTGTAATTCCCCACGACCGCGGCTAAGGGTTCTCCGCGCAGCATTTCTTCGTCATTTCCAGAGTCTCCGCAAACCAGGAAATTTTTCAACGGAATTTCCCATTTGTAACTCAAATAACGAATAGCCTTTCCTTTTGAAGCCCGGTACGGTAAAATATCCAAATATTTTTCTTGGGAATATATCAAGGTATACCTGCATTTGTTTTCTAGTAGGCGTTCATGAATCATCGCCAAACGGTCTTTGGCGGGTTCCATTTCAAAACCTATCTTAAAGCGTTTTTGCGTCCCGTCATTCTGGTGCTTTAAAAAGGGGAAGTCATTCAACAGTTCCATAATTTTATTGCGGTTCCATTTTGCCGATATGTGGGTTTGCCAACCTTTTCCGTAGTGTAGGTCTTTGCCGTAGTAAATTTCTGAACCGACAGATGAAATGACAACATCCGGTGGTTGAACGCCGTGTTTTGCAAGGTAATCGGTTGCTGACTCGATAGAACGCCCGGTCGCCACACCGAATCCGATATATTCCCGGTTTTCATTCAGCAGATCCAGAAGTTCTTTCAGATGCTCATTATTGTTGCCAATGAGGGTATTGTCAATATTAACAATAATAAAATAATTGAGTGCTGCCAGCCGCCGGCCAATGGCGTCGGACGGAACCGCAACTTTCATTTCCGTTAATTCGAAGTGGGCAGCGATTTGATCGATTTCTTGCATATATGCGTCGGCATGACTTTTCCAGGTGTAATGTTTACGAACATTCATGATGCCGTTTTTGGAATATTTCTTCCATGTGTCATGGTCGGTGATAATCCGTTTGATTGCATCGGATATTGCTTTGGTGTCCGTGGTATCAACTATCATGCCGCATTGACAATTTTGGATAATATCCTGCGGGCCGCCATCATGAGGTGCGACAATCGGGAGTCCGGAAGCAGCCGCTTCGATCAAGGTGATACCAAAAGGTTCGGTCAGCGCGGAGTTGACAAAGACGCCTTTTTTTTCAGCGGCGATTCGATATAGTTCCGGTACTTCATACTCAAAGTCATGCTTTTTAGGAATGGCGATTTTTCCGTAAAGATCATACTTGTCCATTAACAGAAGGATTTCGGTAAGAACGTCGCGCTCGTTATCTTCCATTTTGCTGATGTCCTTGCGAATACCTGCAAAAACAGCCAAATTGGCCATTGACTGGAGCTCGAGGTCTTCACCATAAGCCTTGATCAGGCCGGCAATATTTTTACGTTTGTCCGGACGACACAGCGACAGTATCAAGGTGCGGTCCGGATGCATGAAAAAGCGATTCAATTCTTCCAATACGGAAGCTTGAGCATACATTGCGACTTCTTCCCTGGTCGTCTCCGGCAGCATGTCGTGGTAGAACGGGTAAAACTTTTCGATGTCCAGCCCCGGTGGAATCACACGATACTTGGGGATGTTTTTGTTGTGGTACTGTCCGTATTGCGCTTTGACTTCCTGGTTTGTGCTGGCAACGATCAAATCGGATTTTTTCAACGCTTCTTCTTCCATTTCGATACGGACGTCTATCTTAAACTTTTTGATGATGTCTTTCTCTTTCATACCCTCATTTAATAGCCGATTTAATTTCGATCGGCCGAGGGAATGGCCGGTATAGACACAAGGTATGCCAAAAATTTCAGCAAGCTGCATGGCCACATAACCGGCATCCGGATAGTGACCGTGAACAATATCGGGAATCCTTTTTTGGCGTTTGATAAATTTGATCGTTTTATCTATATATTCGTCCAGGTGCCACCATATCAGTTCCTTACGAAAATATTTACGTCCGCCACACTGAATTCTTACGATCCGAAATTTATTGTTTACCTCTTCAATTGGCTGAGCGTAATCTTTGGAGACTCTTTTATCGACAACAAGCCGGGTAAACAAATCCACCCTTTCGACATCTTCACGCTGACTCAGCGCTTTGGCCAGTTCAATCACATACTTGATCTGTCCGCCCGTATCCGCATCGCGGCCCAGTTCCATATTTTTGAATCGAAGCAGACCATGGACGCTAAACATTTGAATATAAACATTGCGTGACGTCATTTTATTCTCCTCGTTTAATCATCGGCGTGAAGGGTTTGTAAAATGATTCTGACTCGGAAATGGCGCCTTCTATCATACAAATATGGGATGCGAATGATGTGGCCCTGCGTAAAATGGTCTCCGGCTGCCACTGTCCAAGGAGTCCGGCTGCAAGCATGGCAGCATAGGCATCGCCGGCTCCCACAGAATCAATAACTTTTTCAATTTTTGTTTCTCCAACCCTAAAGAAACCCTTTGGGGTGTATATCTCACTTCCCCGGTCTCCTTTGGTTAACGATATGACTTCCAAAGGATAGGTATCCATTAAATACTGTATAAAGGTACCGGGGTCTTTTTTATATTGTAATATACGCCTTACTTCATCGCACTCTTCATTGTTTATTTTTAATATATTTGCCTGAGACAGCGAAGTCATTACAACTGCATCACTGTAACACGCTGGCCGCAAGTTGATATCATAAAAACAGCGGGCAGAAGGCGGTTTGTGTGAAAGGATCCCCTGGATATTGTTGAAGCCCGACGGGCTTCTTTGAACCAATGAACCAAAATAAATTAACTCGGATTTGTGAATCAAAGGTACATGTATTTCCCGTATGAATTCGATATAATCATAGGCAACGTCGGGGGTAATTTTAAAATTTGGCGCTCCGTTTTCATCCAGCCGAACTTGAACACTTCCAGTGGGATGGGCAGGATCAATCTGAACATCCTCCAAGTTGAATCCAAATTGCTCCAATTTCCCTAAAATAGTTTTCCCGTCAACATCGTTTCCAACCCTTGAAACAAAGCGAACCGGAAAGCCGAGGTTTTTAAGATGGAAGGCAAAATTAAAAGGAACTCCCCCCAGACGCTTATAATCCTGGAACACATCATATAAAATTTCACCGACAACCAGAATCATCGTATGGCCTCTTTTATCCAATGCTCGGTTTCAGGAAAAAAATGAGCCAAACCTTCGAGCACGCCGCCGGTATAATTGCCATTCACTCCGAAAAAATCGCCCTGGGCCAGATACAAACGGTCCGTCATCCGCTTGCGTGACAGTATTTCTAAAGCTTCCTTTCTTATATCTTCGGCGGCATTTTTGACCAAAATGGCCTGCAATCCGCTTGTCAGTGCATCCAGATCATTGCCGCTGTCGCCGGCAAAAACGGCACGCTGTTCAGGAATTCCTTGGGTCTGTAAAAGAAATTTTATGCCATGCAATTTGGTCGCATGCTCAGGGAGAATATCAACCAACCCCAGTTCGTTGGGTTCATCAACGCTCCAGATTACACCGGCAGGGATACCTTTGGCTTGGAGACGGCGGTGAATTTTATCAACAAGGCGGTGGTGATCAACCGTTCGGTCAGCATAATAGCTCAATTTATATCGGTTTTGTTTTTCAGGTTCCTGCAGTCGTAGTTCATCCAAATCCTCCAGCAGTACGGGTAGGTCATGCCCCGTCAGGCCTTTCCAATCTTTTCCGATATGCTTAGACCAGCTTGCCGTCATTTCCCACTTGCCGTTCGTAACCCGATAGAGCGTAGTTCCCACATCTCCGATGGCATAATCCGGCACGGGTATGGCAAATTCTTTGATGGCATCCAGGATGAGTATTTTATTCCGTCCGGTAACATAAACCAGTGTCATTTCCGGGCGTTCTGCAAGTCGCCACAGCACAGACCTAACCTTGGGCGATTCTTCCTGAGATCCATTGGGTAAAATAGTGCGATCTAAATCGCTGAATAGACATATTGCGGAAGTCATTTTTTTTTCTTTTGGTGGTTGTTTCATTATTTCTAATCAGTAGAAAACGTAAAAAACAAAATAAAAAAATATGCCTGATATAAACTAATGCAAGTTTGTAATATAGATTTGTGAGGCAAATAAGGTTATACACATGTTCGTGTCATGGCCATGATTGAAAACTGAACACACTATTTCTTTTTACTCCGCTTATGGCGAGTCCTTTTCAACTTCTTCCTGTGTTTATGTTTTCTTATTTTCTTTCTTCTTTTCTTAACAACCGTGCCCATTTGTTCGCTTTCGCTTGGAACTCCCCATTTGTTATGCTGTAGTTTCTTTTAGGCATTTTAAGGCTTTTTGACGAACCTCGGGATTAGGATCACCTTTGGCAGTCTTTGCAAGATAAGCTTGGCTTTCGATTTTTTCCAATGCCTGTTTGCGTATCTCGGTCACTGAAAAGGACCTTTAGGCTCTAATCTTCCATTTAGCGATAGATAAACGTACCGACACCCGCTAATAAAAAAGACCAGCGCAATCCCCATAAGGAAGTATTTATTTGGCGCTTTAAACTCAATCAAAGAGGTTTGCACAATCGGCAGTAAAATAAATAAAAGACCAGCGGCTGTGATATAAACCGCAACCCAAAAAGAAAAATTTTTAAATACCTTCATTTAAACCCCCTCATCGGATGAACCTCGGCAACTTAAACCGCCGCTTTAACCCGGCTTACCGAGACGGCAACAGCAATAATAATGATAAAATGAACTAAAAACGGTTTCAAACAATTCTCTTTCACGGTCTAAGCATCCTGTTTTTCACGAACATACTTTTTGAGGTGATAGATTTCCGGTGGCCAATTGTTCGGATCTGATTCTGTTAAGAATATCTTAAGCTGATGTGTATTGATATTTTTCAGTTCCTCCTGGGAAATAGTTCCCACCGCCATCATTCGAAAGCGGGACGGTATGGTAGCCAGTGTTATTTTCTGATTTTTATTCATCATCTTGAGGTTTCAGCGAGTCCTTGTTTTCAATTTCCAATTATTCGACCGAATTTATTTTATCTCTCCTATCTGTTTAATATTTATAAACAATAAGTTAATGAATATTGTGACCGATTTATATGGGGTAAATTATGTATTCCAAGGAAACCGGATAAGTATTTTTCGATGGGCGTTTTAAATTCTGTTCCTTCCCAGAAGCGGTTGGGAGATTAGATTCACCATTCTTCTTATAAACACAGGTTTTTAGTATTTGATGGACGATGAGAAAATATATTCATTGCCGTAGGTCCCATACAAAACCATACTATGAATTAATTTATACTATAATTTCGAGCAGTTCTACATCCAGTTTCAACGTCTGCCCTGCCAGCGGATGGTTGGCATCCAAAAAAACCGAACCCCCTTTTATGTCGACAACATTTGCATCGACGGTATGACCACTCAGATTCCTTAGCTGGACCTGTAATCCGATTGTGGGCGCAAGGTTTTCGGGAAATTCACTTTTACCTACAACCTTGATGAGTTTTTTTTTAATCGGCCCGTACCCATCTTCGGGTGGAACGGTAATTGATTTTTTATCCCCCGCTGTCATGCCGATGACACCCTTTTCTACGCCTGAAATAACACTTCCTTTTCCAACAACAAATTCAATAGGGCCATCTTCTTTTGAAGTGCCGAATACGGTCCCGTCTTCTCGCTTTCCGGTAAAATGTATTTTTACCCTTTCACCTTTTATAGCTTTACTCATTGGCACCTCCTTTCAAAGCAACAAATTTTCGTTTTATTTTAATTGAAAAATACTGAAAGTAAATAAGGTCAAATCTGTAGATTTGAACTAAAAATCTCAAGTTTCGCACCCCTGAAATGGGGTAACGCCTTTTAAAACGTCTGTTAAAGCATCTAAATAGTGATGAAAATCTTCATTAATTTTGAAAAGGTCAAAAATTGTTGAGAAGGAGACGAGAAAGAGACCACGGAAGAAATCCCAGAGTCTATGGGCATAGGTCGTAACCGCCGACTCGTCTGCTATATGATCAAACAATTCGCCTAATGTTGAGTAGTTCTCAAATTTATTCAAATAATTTAGAATGTTATATCTCAAAAAGCTGGCCGTGGTGGCAAATACTTGAGCATTGAAGTCGTTACTCTGATCTCTACCGAGTTCAAGTTGCTGTTTGCATTCCTTGAAGCAAACTTCTACTGGCCAGCGTTTGATATATTTTTTTATGATCGTAGAAGCATGCAGCCGGGTATTGGTGCTGAGAAAAGCGGCCCATTTTGACTCTTTTTTCTTTTTCTTGCCCTTGATGGCATCTACTTCAGGTTCACGATACCCTTTAGAAAATACGATTACAGCTTCTTGGTCAGATTTAGACAGTTTCACTGTGACCCGTTTTAACAACAGCCCTGTTCTTTGATCTCTTTTAAAACCATTTTTAACCTTTTCGTAAAGCTTTGACAGCTTATATTTTTGCCCTCTGTATTCGTATTGAACATTGCTGTCTTTAAGTCGGCAAATAACGTGAATATTTTCATTGATATTGCGGATTCCATTGATCAGGTCGGGCCAGGAATACCAGCTATCAAACAGGACATAGCCGGGCACAATACCGTAATTTACAGCGCTTTTGATCATCATTAATGCCAGTTCCAGTTTCGTATAATGTTTGGCTTCAAAGCTTCTTCGTCCACTGCTTGTTCTTGGATCACCGATGTTTTCTTCAGGGCTTTTATTGTTCCGCTTTTGCCCAAAACAGTAAGCAAAATCGAGTGGGTAAAAACCATGTGCAGTGAAAAGTCCAAGGATTACGACACAAAAGCCCAATACACTGCGGCCAATATTATGATCGTAAATGTAAGAGACGTTTTCAATCTTTTTGCCCAACTTGGCAAGAATTGTATCATCGATTACAAAGTAGCGTTCTTCCTGTGGAGTATTATCAAACTCAATCGCCTTGAAAATCTGGCTGTTGATTTTGTACATGAAAGACCGCCACCGATACGCCGTATTCTGTTTGAATCTATAGAGCGTGTCCTTTCTGGTTTTAGACCAATGTCGCCAATGTTTTTTACAAAAACTGTGAACAGATTTTACTTTCAATAATGGCAATATCGTCGATATAAATAAAATATGTGACGCGTGATAACCGTCTTTTTTGATGATATTGGCTTTACATAAACACGTTTTAAACTTTAGTGAAGAAAAAGTACCGTCAATTTTTGATTCGATATTATTTTGATCGTTTCTCAGATAATTTTCAATTTCTCCTTTAAACTTTATGCAGTTTGTGTTACTCATTTTTAAATGGCTCCTTTTGTTGGAATATACAGTTAATTTGGATAATTATGTATACCACAAATTGGAGCCATTTACTACTATAAAATAGAAGTAAATGAAGTAATTATATGTCGCAAACCCGTATCAAAGGGTGCGAAACTTGAGTAAAAATTAAGTATCATCGCTCAAAGCAAAACTCCCAGGGTTTAGCTCTTAATCAGATTCCGAATATTCAGTACCTTAACAGCGCGGCTAATGGCGCCTCGTCAGGGACCACATCAAGTGCTACTGCATATACAATTCCTCCCTTGAGAATGGTCTGAATGGCAGCAAAATCCAACAGATCTTCATTGCCTGGTTCTTTTCTATGCTGGAAACGGACTTCATTGCTGATTGGATCAAAGGTTCCCCATCTTTGAACACCGATAGCAACAAATAGTAAATCTACCCTACCGTGATAGGATGCCGGAACAATCTCTTTAATATTGTTGGATGCAAGCCCGCTGCCGGCAAACTGCCTGTATTTAGCAGCCGCTTTCCTCTGTTCTCGTTGAAACAACGGTTTCACAATTTTCCAGGCATTTTCGTGCAATTCTCCTGCACTCATTGTTTCTGGATTTCCCTCGACGCCTTGGTCTAACAGACTGGGGTACGTATTAGCCTCCCTGTATATCGGAAAGAGATAATCAACCCCTGCCAACACTATAGGGAATCCATCGTCACCAATCAGCTCATGTAGTCCCTTATCAATCTGGCGAAAGTACCGGAGAATATTGTCTTTGGAATTATCAATACCAACTCCATGACCGTGGAACACAGCGGAACGCTTGTCCCTGCCCCCCGGCGTTCCGGTATGGAACTGGAGTTGTTTTTCCGGATCATCATGCTTAAGGGCTTCCGCAAGATTCCTGGGCATCTCCTTCAGATCAACATCATTAACGCTATGTCGCGTGCACTGAAAAAGCCTCACCTCATTTTGGCTGATGGCTAAGATGTAGAACCGTCCATCACCGCTGAGAATCGGGAGAAGCGGCTTGATGTGAAAACGGTCGGTTACAAGAACCAATTCGGAAAATTTGATCGGTAGTCGATATGGTGAAAAAACTTCCTGTGAGAGGAATAAAGCGAATCCTTCGCTTTGATTTCCCCAGAAAAGCATTTCCCTAAACAAGTTGTGCGCCGGTTCTAAAAAATCACTGATGTTTTGTTTGGGGATTTTCATCGTGATTAAGGTCTTTTCGGCTTCTCGGAGCAGGTTTTTAAATCTAATCTGATTCTGTTGACTTTCTGCCGGTGTAGGGCGCGTGGGCATAAAGATGGAAACACATACCCCTTTTTGCTTTTTTATTAATTTTTTTAATGATTCGTGGCTAAATAGTTCCATCCAAGGAATTTTCCTTTCGGTTTATTATGGATATTTTAAAAGGTAGCTAAAACGACTCTAATTTTTCCCAAAATTTCTTTAATTGTAAGTTGTTATGGCAGTCAAGAGTTCAATGTCTTTCAGGAGGATGTAGAAAAATTCATTACAGACAAACAGATGTTCTTTATTCTGATCCAAAAAGCAAGTTTTCATTATAATTTTTATTGTTTAGGATGACACTGTTTGCATCTTCTCGGTGCAGCGCCCTTATCTTTCGATTTCAGATTCATCTTTTTATTATAAAGCTTATGGCACCTCTTACAATTATAGTGGATGGCATTGGCGTGGTATTCGAGCTTTTGTTCCTTGGTCAACCCTCTTGCTTCTCTGCCTCGCATATATGCCGGTTTATCATGACATTCAATACAATTCTGTACGTCGTCACCTTCTTTTAGTTCTTTAAACGGTTCGCCGTCATCATCATGGTGACATTCACCGCAACCGTTTGTGAAGAGGTCGGGATTATTTTCTGCGTATTCAGTTGCGTGCTTTTTGTGTGTAAATACGTTTATACTCTTTTCATGTTCTTCATATGCCTGATTTTCCATTCTGATTTGATCTTCGACCTCTGTTTCAGCATACAAATCGTTAAAAACGAAAATAAAACTAGTCATAAAAAGAATTATAATCAATAGAATCCTTTTCTTCATATACATCCTTGTCCTCCTCTAAAGTTCTACGTTGAGGTTCTTTCTGTGCTTACCTCAAAACAACATTGACGTTATCGATGACTTTAATAACTCCAGCAGTTTGGATCGTAGCAACATTAACATACACTTTTGCAGCTAAATCAGGCGTCGTACCGGTAAGCGTTACAACACCGTCGACAACCTCTATCAATAAAAAGCTTGGTTCGAGATTATACTTCTGACTCAGATCGTCCATGATATTCTGGGCTATTATTTCGTCGGTAATTTTTTCGGTCGGAATGACGGCCAATTCATTTTTGACGTCGAGTACGCCCTCAAGCTTCGATACCTGATCCTCGGCAATATGCCGCTGACGGTGTCCTTTGACCGAACCTTTGAGTGTAGTGGTCCCGGAGTCAAAATTGACATCAATTTTGGATCCGTTAATGTTTGATGCCTTCCAAATGCGATTTTTTATCTCGGCCTTGATCTCTTTATCAGTATGTAGCATGGGTTATCTTTTTTTCATTGTCATATTCAATTCTTTCAAATGGTTTATGGGTATCTTTTTCTGGCAACTTTGATGTATATTTTACCAGGTTGAGGGAAAAATTGTTTGGTATCACCGTGGATGATCCTTTAAGTATACATGTATTTGGTTTTGCATATATTTGATCTTCTTTCAGCAAGCTGAACGGCGTTGGAATTAAAGCAGAGTGAATCAACGAAATATTTAACTTAAGTGCCAAAGAACACATGATTTACACCTCCTAAATCTGTTTTGACTTGTTTTATGAATATTGACTCTATTTAAATAGAAATTTACAGAGCAAATAAATACGATGGATTGTGTATTTAATATGCTTTGATCCTGTATTTTATACTACTCGGTTTCTTATAAGTTCACGGTCACAGGGACCAGGATGAATCACGAATCTATTGCTCTTATCTTTTCTATCAAGATTAACCTAGCTGATATCCACTATTTGATCAAAGTCTTCGGTAAATAGTCTATCTTATCTAAACATTCTTTACAAAAAACAGGTTTCTTATCATTCTGCGCTTTTTGAACAAAGGTATTCAGAGATGGCGCGACAGACATAATACACCTGTTCATCGGTATATTAAAATGATCGTCAAGGTTATTAACGGCATGACCCCAATATTCGTGAAAGAATACCCGCCGGGCAAATGCTTTTTTCTTTTCGAAAGCTCAATTCGATACTGCGTTTGCGGTTATCAAGATTTTTACCCTTCCGGGGCACCCGATTTCCGGTTCAATCGGCTTGCAGGAGCCATACCCATAGAACCCCCTTCCAACAGAATGGTAATTTAATGTTCCATTGCTTTGCAATTTGGGAGAAATTACCTTGTGAAAAAACAAAACAGTTAGAATATGTGCATCAGGAAATTTTGCGGCAAATTTTTGCCCGACTTCATAGTGTTCCACGATTTCATGCAAGCGGTCCGGTTGATGAAATCTTTTTTGATACTCTTGCCACAGTATTTCCATAAGGGATAATGGATCTTCTTTTAAAGCTTCTTGGAGTTCAGGATTTTGTCTGCTGAAGTATAGAAGGGTTTTAATAGAGACAGGTTTGGTTAAGTATTCGAAACTTTTCTTAAAGATTTCTCTGTCTCTATAAAAATAGAACTCCTTATTTTCTCGTACTTGGTCACCATCAAAATGTTTGGTTGCAATGGGATTGAGTCCATTAGTGCGCAATAACTTAAGAATAAAACTTGTCATTTTTGATTTAATTCGTTCTTTGTCATCGGTTACCAGCACAACATCTTTTATATTGTGATTGTAGTCGTATTTCATATTATCCGCAGTTTTGTTTACCGTTAGAATTAAAGTATAGATCCGTTTTATTGTAAGATAGAATTTTTCTTTTCTTTTATAAGCCGATGATGTTCAGAATCCTCCCTGACCATTTTAGCACTGCATTTCGGACATCTTGCCTCCATACAGGGAATACCCTTCTGGTGCATTGTCCTCTCACCGCATTTGGTACAGATACAGAATCCTCCTGGCCCCATTTCATGCTTGCGTTCTTTCTGCATTCCGAATGACACTCCTTTCTCATTAATTTTCATGTAAGATTCAAGGTATTAAATTGTTCTATATATTTGTCATTTAGCCTCAATCAGCTCTCCACCAAGATTCTCTAACATATCTGAAACCGCCTCTTTTCTCTGATTCACCTCAGCTTTGTTTATATTTTTGCAAATCATTTCCAAGGCGGTGTCGGCGACCGTCCTGTTATTTGTCCCGGCTATCAATTTCAGTTTTTGGTAATCTTTTATAGGTACTTTTAGAGTTAATTTTTAAAATTTATCAGGCATTTTTTTCACCATCTTTAATTCTGTATTTACTCAAACATCATTGGATCAGCCTGACGGCTGTTCCGGTTATATTGATTTTAGTCATGATGGCAATGACCTGACCGCCTTCGGTATCGTAGTCGAAATTGCTATACACTCGCGTGCCGATTATGGCGTCCGCCCCTAATAAATACGCTTGTTTTTTTAGCTTAAAAAGTGCTCGCTCCACACATCCCCTGTTGTCTTTTTCGGCGATTTCTTTTTCACCTGAACGGTCGTCTTCGGGAATGTCCGTGTTATATTTATATTCCTGGGCGGAGATGACGCCGATATACTCACCGATCCTTTTTACTTCGACAGTGTCGGTTGTCGTTACGATAATGTGTTTGGTATCATCTTCGGTAATCACTTCCAATTCTTTTTCAATATATTCTCTTTCCTTTATTTTTCTGTGTTCCTCTAGTTTTGCTTTATGTTTTTTTTCTTTTTTCTTTTGCTTCACCTGTTTGGCGCAACTCTCACAGTAAGTGACAAGTTCTATGGTTTCGCTTTTTATTTTTTCAACCTTCTGATCACATCTTGCGCATTTTATATTGGCCATCATCTTTCTCCCTTTAAAGATTTATCAGCTTAAAATAATGATTCACCTGGAATCGACATCTGAACTTGAAGCAACCTGTTTTTATCGCAAATTTTTAGATGATATCGATACTATTTTTTGGCGTCATTCATCATAGTTACTTTTAGTTTGTAATATTCGATTTGTTTTTTATATTTCTTAACAGATAGCTTCAGCAGTAGATTCTCCTTTTCTAAATTGCGGATGTATTCATTGGTCCAATCAGACCAGGATAACATCGAGTGGAGATCAGCACCAAAAGGATCCTCCGGGTTAAATTCGGGACAGTTTTCAACACCATCAACACTCAGGTCTACATTTACGACGCGATTCAACCAGTCTACCGTGTTGACCCAATCCGGTGCCAAAAGCACCTTTTTGTCTTTTACACCGTTTTGTATCTCAACCACTAGGTAACGGATAGCCCAGATGTCATCGTCAACAATAAAATCGCTAACTTTGCCTGCCTTCCCCCTGGTAGCCTCAACGTGATATCCTGTTACTTCCTTTACGGAACGGAGTGAACTTTCCTTTTCACCATTATTTTGAACATTGTCCGGTTCTTGGAACACCCCGGAAGGCGTTGAAATGGTGTTTTCCAGATCGTCTCCCGCCCAATGAGCCGGCCATCCAAAGTATAGACAAGAAATTCTTTCATACTGACGTGAGACCGGTTCGTCTTCACTGAGTGGCGGGCTTTCCTCGATTTGTTTTTTGGTTAAATCGACATGAAAAAGCTGGGCCGACCGGTCCGGCTTTTCGAGTTCGATTAAAGGTATGAGCACTTTATGCCGGTGCAGGAAACCGCCGGTGTCGGCCACCATGTATCGAACAATCCAGGGACGATCCTCAAAAAGAAAGTCATCACACTTACCAAATTCTCCGTCCTTTGCGATTAGTTTATAGCCAATAATTTTGTTTACACAGCAATACATTTCTTAGTTTCCTTTCTGCCTTATCAATATCCAGAGGAATACGGTCAACGGCAGTAAGATAATTGTTATTTTATTAATTATATATTTTAAAAACTCTTTCAAAAAAATATATAACAGCAATTTTTCAGCAATAGTTTAATATACACTTTTTTATTTAAATGAGAAAGTTAGTACATGATCATTTAGCCAGGGACAACGTGGATCAATATTTTGAGCGGTTAGTTTTTGCTCAAGGT